>Ga0137391_10000887_pt1 | contig 21461 bp, 20 predicted proteins | sample 15con2h24BmetaG_FD_101399 | JGI IMG/M metagenome (GOLD analysis project Ga0137391, IMG submission 101399) | Vadose zone soil microbial communities from Angelo Coast Range Reserve, California, USA - 15con2h2.4B metaG | ecosystem: Environmental > Terrestrial > Soil > Vadose zone > Saprolite...
CACCACCGCAATGCTTTGGGCCACCCCCACCACGTCGATGACCACTGGGTTATTCGACAGCTTGATGATGTCGAAGATGGCAAAGCCCTGGTCGATGCTGCCGCCCGGCGAGTTCAAGGTGATGTAGATCGGCCCCTCGGTGGAATCGAGTGCGCGAAACACGATCCCGAAGCGAGCGGCCAATGCCTCTTGGATTTCCCCGACCACGAAGATGCGCCGGGTCCCCAGGTGAACGCCCGAGGTCACGCCACAAGCGATCTGCTGGGCGACCTCCTCGGTCTTGTACTGCGGCAGGCGACTCTTCACGCTCATGCTGAGCCTCTAACCCAGCGACAACGCCTCGGGAACGGCGCCGTTGAAGTACTGCTCCATGTAGTTGTCCATCTGCTCGATCATCGAAGAGGTGCCCCGGTACGAGACGCCGCCGAGGCCATCGGAGTGCGTGAGCACGCGGCTGTAGTCGGACTTGCAGCACACTGCCCACCCAGTCTCGCTGGAGCGTGACTTCCCGAAGTAGAAAGTGAGTAGACCCTTAGCCTTGAAGATCGGCGGCCGGTTGAGGGTGATGACGTTCGTCGCCGTCTGCATAGGCCCGTACGCCTCGCCGGCATCTTCCGGCGTAAGGAGCCGCTCGGTATCCACACCACCCCTGAGCCCGTTCTGGACCTTCGCGCCCTCGCGGTTGGTCTGGAAGCCCACCAACGAGTGGAAGCCATACTCGCCCGCGAGGTTGACGTGGTAGTTGTACACGTAGTCGTAGATGTGGCGCGGGGACATGTGCCCGCCCCGTGCGAGCATCGTGCCGAGCTTGGCCGGGTAGTCGCTGACGAAGAGGTCGTAGGTCTTCCCGTTGTTCTTTGCCATGCGCTCTTCGCACTTGGTGCGGATGATGGGTTCCACGTCCTCGACGTTCATGCCCGCCTTCATATAGGGCACGAAGGTGACGTACTTCTTGATCCACTTCGTGATGTTCTCAATGCGCCGCCGTCCGTCCTCGGTCCGCATCAACTCGAAGAGTTCGGCGCGCGTGCACCCGATCAGGCTGCATCGGAGCAGCATCGCGAGGTCATTGGGTCGGCCCTCATGCCCGAACCAGAGCACGCTCTTGCGCCGCCTGACGTTGTGCCCGATAATGGTGGCCATCACACGGGTCTTGCCGGCGTTGGTCGAACCCAGGATGACGGTCTGGTCGCCGGGGAGAAGTGAGCCGCCGGGCGCGTCCGGAAGCAGCGCGCGGTCCAGGAGCCCCATCCCCAGCGTGCAAGCGTTCTCGCGGTCGAGGCGCTCTTGCTCGATGTCCCCGGACACGTTGTCAAACTCGTGCTCGCCGTCGTCCACAAACCGCGACTGACGGATCTCGTCGAGTTTACGATCGAAGAAGGTGTAGCATTCATCGAACCGGCCAGCATTGAAGAGCCGCGTCGCCTGCGTGGCCGACTCACGGAACTGGATGGCCTGGAACCAGCCCTGGAGTTCCTGCGAGAGCCCGTCGAGGCCGTAGTTTGCCGTCTCGACAACCGCGATCTGCACCTTCCGCCGCATCTTCTCGCGGACGGAGGATTCCTCGGTCACGAAGTCGCCCCACTCGGTCAATTCCTCGACCGTGGGGATGCGCTTGTGCATCTCGTAGAACTTGTTCTTCGCCACCACCACCTTGCCGGCGCTGGGGTCGATGAACCATCCCGCTTTGATGCGGTGCCGCGCTTGCTGGTAGAAGCGCGGGTTGATCAGGAAGTGGCCCAGCACCGCGTCTTGCTTCTTCGCGGAGAAGGGCAACTGGATCGGTTTGTCGGGGTCGTCGGCGGGATGCTGTTGCAGGTCCAAGAACTGACCTCCACAGCACTTCTAACCGTGCGTAAAACCACGTGCTACCTCCGCTGTGAGTCATGACTGACGCCCTCCTCGCGCGATGGATCCGACGAACCTTCAACGCTACATGGACACAAGAATGTGATGGGTCATCACCTCACACGACAGCCTCGCGATTTAAGCTGTTGTTACGGCTAGATACACGTTAGCTGCGCGCGAAGTTTACGGAACCCCAACGGCCATGTCCTTGACACGGCCCCTCGCCTGCCAGTACAACGTATGAGTTCTAACTGTACACAGACTGTCCAGAAACCAGGAGCGTCAGACTCGTAGGTTAGAACTTCAACAGGACCCCCACCCCCCACCCCCACCGCAGAGGGCGCACTTGAAAATCAGTAAGAGTCGCCAGATCAACACGCAGGCGCTGTGCATCATCTCGTCCTGGCTCTCCAGCGTCGGCGTCCCCCACACGGTCACGCAGCCCGGTAGCCCGGAACTCGCCGCCGGCTTCGATCTCCTGGTCGATAGGAAGGACAGTCGGGGACGGAAGAGCCAGAGACGGACCAGGGTCGTGGTCCAGGTGGACCTCCTGGCGCCGGTCCCCAAGGACATCGACATCCTCGTCCTCGTCGAGGATGTCATGAGCCTGGACCGGAACAAGGCCCTGGAAGCGTACTACAGCATCACCGAGGCCACGGGCTGGGGCAGGCCGAACCCGCTGGTGGACCGGGGCCCAGAGCCGCAGGGGAAGACCCACGACATCCACCTGCTTATCATCCGTCACCGGGAACTCCGCAGCGCGCCGAACCTGTCGGAGCAGGTCTTCAAGGAGCACTACGACCGGGAGATCACCTTTATGGTGCGGGCGCTGATGACCCGGAGCCCCGGTGTGCGGTTCGTGCTCCAGCGGGCCGGCGAGACGCCAGAAACGTTGTTCAACATCTGCCGGCTCGTCGCCTGCAACTTCCACCACAAGTACCGCGACATACGCGGCTCGGACGACCAGAACAAGACGTGGTTCCGCGCGCACCTCAAGCAGCGCATCCTGAACGCGGTGACGCAGTGGAAGCGCCAGGAGCGCAACGTCCTCCCCGACGAGCAGACCGTGGCCGTCGCCCTGAACGACGGGTGGTTCGAGCCCGAGCAGACGCTGCCCGAGTCGCAAGACGAAGGGGACAGGAGGGAGGGCCGTGTCGTCCCGTCCCTGATGGACTACCTCTCCGGGTTCGGACACGTACAGCGGATCACGCTCCTCACTCAGTACGCCACGAAGGACGACCGCTTCATCGACCCCGAGGCCAAACGCCTCGCTAACAAGCTGTTGGCCGAAGAGCGCGATGAGCGTTGCGACAGTGGATGCTGCGCGCCAGCCGAGGCGGTCGTCTAGCTCTTTCCCACCACACCCACCAAAACACCACACACAGGAGAATCCCGAAATGGCATCAAACCTCGCTCTGGACGCCCGCCGTGGCGACATCTTCTACATCTCGTACAACGACCCGAAGGTCATCGTCGAGTTGAACGAGAACGAGAACCACCCCCTCTATGACCCGCGCGTGAAGCGGTCGGTCGTGCGCGAGACAGTGGCGTCGATCAAGCTGCGCGGCCAGGAAGTCCCGGCAGAGGGTTACAAGCAGCCCGGCCTGCGCGACGGCAAGCAGGTGGTCACCATCACCAAGGGCCGGGGCCGCTGGAAGGCCATCAACGTGGCCTGGAAGGAGATGCTCGCGGAAGGCGAGGCCGAGCAGCACCTGCCGCCCTTCAGGCTGATTGTGAAGCGCTACGTCAGCGATCTCGATGCTTACGAGGCGGCAATCATCGAGAACGTCCACCGCGAGGACGAAGACCCCCTCTCGAAGGCACGCAAGCTCCAGACGTACCTCAACAAGATTGGCGACACGGACGAGATGCGGGAGCGCGCGAGGGTCATCTTCAATCTCCGGTCCATGGACGCGATGGAGGAACTGTTGAAGCAAGCGGTGAGCGCCACTCCCGAAACCAAGAAGGCGCTCTCTGACGGCGTGTTCACCAAGGCCGCAGCTAAGAAGATCGTCAAGGCAAGCGTGGATCTGAACCCGGACCAGCAGGCGCAGGTCTTGAAGGACGTGGAAACGCAAATCAGGGACAACAACGGCAAACGCAAAAAGAAGGCGGCAGAGAAGGAAGTGGAGGCCGCTATCAGCAAAGTCACCGGTAGGATGGTGCAGCCGAAAATGATGGGCCGCAAGGCCATCAAGGACCTGCTCGCTGCCAAGGAGGAGAAGCTCGCCGAGATGGGCGGCCCTGGCGTCGCAGCGCAGCGGCTGGAGGCCCAGATCGAAGTGATCAAGCAGATCCTCGGCGAGGCCCAGGCCGAGAAGACTCAGCCACTGCTCAAGGCGGTCAAGTAACCCTCTACTTGACGTAGAGGAAGAGGTGCCCGGCGGTCACGCGCTGGGCACCGTGGAACTGCTCGACGACGCCCTCCAGGGGCATGTCCCCGAGGTCCTCGTAGCCGCGCGCCGGCTCCAACACGTACACGTCGATGCCGTAGAGGTCCCGCACGAGGCGCGCCGTCTCCTCGGCCGCGTCCGGGTCCAGGCCCAGGTACACGCGCGTCACCCCGCTCTCGACCACGAGCCGCACCTGGGCGCGCGACACCGCCTTGCCCATGGTAACAGCATTCCCGCCCACAAGGTGGCACTTCAGACCATCCACAGGCCCCTCAACGATGATCGCGTGCGGCGAACCGCGCAAGCGGTCGTAGAACATCAAGGCCCGGTCACGCGGCAGGTCATCGCTGGTCAAAATCTTCGGCTCGACGCCCGGGAGGATCGTGCGTGCCTGCCATCCGTAGAGGGTCCCGCCCATCTTCACCGGGAAGATGACTCGGCGCTGGATGGGGCTGTAGCGGATGTCATACTCGCGGCACAGGTTTGCCGGCAGCCCACGCGCCTCCAGGTACTCGCGGCCCTTCTTCGAGAAGGGATGGTCCAGGTCGTAGAAGTGATAGGGGAACGTCACCGGGATTAGCGGGTCGTCGTCAACGGTGGGGTCCTCTTCGTCGTCGTCCCAAAAGTCTTGCAGGTCGAACTCGATGAACGAGCCGCCCGCGCTGAGGCCGATGCCGTAGAGCTTGAACCGCAGGTCTTCGAGCGGCAATCCGAGTAGCTCGCGGAGCGCGTACTCCGGCCGGCCCTCAAACCCGTCGATCTTGGCGCAGTACCAGCAGACGAACCGCCCGTCGCTGCGCCGGATGTACAGCTTGTTCTTCTTCCCGCAGCGCGGGCAGTCGAAGATCCAGGACTTCTTCCCGAGCTTATAGTCAAGGCCCGAGCCCTCGATCAGCTTCGCGAGGGCTCGGACATCGATCTCATTCAGAAGCGGGTCCACACCGCCTTAGAGAACTGCCTCGGTGGCAGGCGCGACCTCTACTTCGCCAGCGTCGATCGCCTCGTTGCGCGCCTGCTGCGCGCGCTCGTCGGCCAGGATGGCGAGCTTGCCCTTCATGTCTTCCTCGCGGAGCACCTTTTGAATGGCCCGCTGCATCGCCAGATCGTCCTTCAGGGCAGCGAGGAAGGAAGGCTTGCCGTTCCACTTCTTGTCCCCGAAGACGTAGCTCAGGTTATTTGGGCGGTGGATGATGCCCCGGTTCACGCCGAGGTTGAAGACCTCCTCGTACTGGCTCACGATGCCGCGCTTGTAATCGAACGTGAACTCTCCCACGCGCCCGGCGGCGCTGCCTTGGGCAGAGTTGCCCTTCATGCACACCCGGATCTTGTGGGCGGTCTTCTCGGCCTTGTCGAGCATGTCCTTCTTGGACTCGTCCTCGAAGGCATTGCCGAGTTCGTCCTTGTTGCCCTCCTTCGAGAACACCGGCTGGACGAGTAGGAAGTACTCCGCGATGTGCTGGACACCGTAGCTCGCGCCCATCTTCGTCTTGTTGCCGCGCATCTGTTCCTGAAGGTCCATCTCCGCGCGGACATGTGCGGTGACGATCAGTCCGAACCGGTGCTTGCGCTGCACCGGCAGGATGCGCTTGAAGCCCTCTTGAAGGGTCAAAGCGAGATCACCGATGGTCTGTTGCATGACCGAGGTGTTGTTCATCTGCCGGCGGCCCTGGATCTGGTTGATTGAGTCGATGATGATCAGTCGGATGGGCGCGCCCTCGTCGCACATCGCGGACACGTCCGTCTCGATCTTGTCGAAGATTCCGTCCGGGGTATTGATCGAGAACGCCTGATACCGCATCGGGTCGATCCCGAAAATCGACTCGTTGGTGTTCAGCGAGGCGTTCTGGAGTTCCTCGCGGAACTCGCTGTCGTATTTGAGCGCGATACCGTCCGGGTCATCTGCGTGCAACTGGCCGATGAACGAGTTCGCGACGACGGACTTGCCGCCCTTCGGTGGTCCGTACGCGACCATGGTGTAGCCCTTGGGCAGCCCGTGGCTACGACCGAACGTGAAGTTCAGGCTCGGGCTCTGGCTGGTGAGAACGTGCGCGAACGGATTGTAGTCCTTCCGCACTGCCCCGTCCCAGCCCTGCATCTTGGAGATCCACTTGTTCGGCTTGCTTGCTCCCATATGAAGTGTGAACTGCTCCTTTTTCGGTCCTACTCGTCCTTCTTCTGAGGGACGTTCCCATACCAGCGGTTGATATTGTCGAGGGACCGCCGCTTCTCGGCCGGGCACTGCTCCTTGTGGGGATTCTTGTGCCCAGTGAAGTTGATGCGCTTGGCGATCCGGTCCTGCTGCGCATCGGGGTAGTCGTCGCAGAACTCGCACTCCCCTGGGGCGTGCAGGACGAGGCTATCGCAGTGCGGGAATGGGGCGGTGTACTTCTTGGGCATGCACTAGACTCCTAACGCGGTGTTCCGAAAATCGAATCTTCCTGGTCGCCTGCGTGTTTGTTCTCGTCCACCACGCCGTCGTAGAGCGAGCGCTGGTCGATCAGATTGGGGTTGTGCTCCCCGAGGACCTTCTTCGCGGACGTGTACGCCATCTCCAGCGATTTCATCTGATGCTTCATCACCTCATGGAGCGCGACCAGCTTGTCGAACGTGTCGCGGGCCCGCTTGTAGTCGGGGTCGAGGTCGCAAACGGCCTGCCGCGTGGCGTCGCTCTCACGGACCTTGTGCTGCTCCAGGACGATGAGGGCCTTCTCCAGGATGATGCGCGCCCGGATCTCGTCGAGCGCCCCCTTCGCCTTGCTCTTCTCCAGCCCTACGACGGCCGCGAACTTCCCGAGCACGAGGTACGCCTTGTTGAACGCCGACATCAGTTCAGGCGCCTTCTGCGAGGAGAGCATGGCCACCTCCTCGATGCGACCCAGCGCCTTGAAGACCAAGGTTAGGTTCATGCGCATCTCGGGCGTGTCGGAGCCCGGGGCGCGCGGCATCAGCATAATGGCGCTCTTGGGAATGCTGTTCTCGCTCACTTGACCTCCGGGCACGACAAAGCCCCGGCCGCTACTTCTGCGGCCGGGGCCTCGATGCTGCGGTCCTAGTTCGAGCCTGGGTCCCCGAACTCCTCGATGAACGAGTCGGGGTCGATCTCGTCGATGTTCTGCACCTGGACCGGCGCGGGCGCCGGCTTGGGAGCGGGCTTCATGGCCTGGGCCACCTGGGCGGCCTGGGCAGCGGCCTTCTCCGCCGCCTTGCGGGCGCGCGTCTCCTCCAGCTTCTTCAGGAGAGCGGCCTCCTCGTCATCCTCGCCGACCGGGGCCGGAGCCGAAGTCGGCGCGGGCGCCGGAGCGGTCTTTACCACCGGCTTCGCCGCCGGGGCCGGGGCCGGGGTCTGAACCGGCTTGGGCGTCGGCTTCGCGGCCGGCGAGGAAGCGACCTGCTCGGCCGGCGTGGCCTTCTGCACCTGATCGAAGATCGCGTCCACGGTGGCCGGATCCTCGTCACACTCGACCAGGGCCTTGATCTGCGCCTCGGTCAGCACGGTCGCCCCGTGCGCCGTGAGCAGGTCCATTGCCTTGGTCTTGATCTGCTCTACGTCGGCTCCCGACAGCGGCGCCGTCTTGTTCCGCTCGTAGAGTTCGCCACCGGGCCCCGCGACTTCCTCCTTGGACACGGAGACGGAGTACTCGGTGTTGATCTTCTCGCCCTGACGCGAAAACTTGAAGAACACGCCTGCGTTGAGAGCGAAGGGGTCGATCTTCTTCGCCAGAAGATTCTTGATCTGCTCGTCGAGCGCCTTCTTGCTCTTACTCGGGATCTTCATGCAGCCGACCGAGCCATCCACGTACTTCACATTGATGTAGTAGTGCCCATCGATGTTATGCTGAATCCGCCATTTATTCAGCGTGTCGTAAACCGGGTCGCTCTTGAACGTGCCCTTGATGTCCTGCTCGGGCCGGCCCTTCAGTTCCTTGCGAATCTCGGCCTCGCGCTCGTCCAGCGCGGCCTTCTTGTCCTTGACCTGCTCGCACTTCGGGCACGCCTTGGTGATCATCTGCAAGCGCATGTCCTTTTCCTCGATACAGAGAAAAGGCTTCGCCCAGAGCTTGTCGCTGGTCGGATCACGTCGATTCACGCCATAGTAGCCGTAGTGGATGCGGTGATAGAGGCTCCAGCGGCCAGTTGCTTTCTGCGACTTCACGGGCGGAATCAACCGCGCCTCGGTGATGCCGGTTTCGATCTTCTTCGCCTTCTGGTAGTCGCCACCGCCGATCCGCGCGGTGCCGAACACGTCCTCGTACTGCTGCTGCTGTTCCATACCTTATGGGTACATTCCTTCCTGATTAGTTCTCTCGCATCGTGCTTTTTGGTGACTACTCGAACTAGTTCTGCTTCGCGACGGCCTTGGCGGCCTTCTTGGTCTCGCGGGCGGCCTTCTTCTCGGCAGGGGTCTGCTCCAATTCGGCCGGCATGACTTCGGCCGGCGCCGCCACTTCGGGAGCGGCGGGAGCGGGAGCGGCAGGCTTCACCGGGATACCGGCCTGCGTAAACAGTGCGCGCACGTACTCCTCGTCCACCTTCACATCATCGAGGGAAACGGTGAGGCTCCTGCTGGTGAATTGTCCGCTCAGGGTGAGCGCCGCGATCTCCTGCTTGCTGGTCGTACCGGTCACCACGATCGACGCCACACCGCTCTGAAATCCGGCTGCCAAAGCGTCCTTGGGCGCGAGATGCCCGAGATAGATGGCCGCCAGCTTGTGACCGTTTTTCGCCACAAGGGCGTTTTGCACTTCGACCACGAGATCCTTGGCGGGGATGTACTTCGACATCAAGTAGCCCCAGTCCGGGCGCTCGAACTCCACGATCTTCAAGTCGAGAGCGACGCCCCGGAGCGCGTGCATGACGTGGGCGACTTCATTCGGACTGAATCGGCCGCTGTCGCGCATCGACGCCGCCGCGTCCTTGGTGACTTCCGTGTACAGCGCCTTGGCGTCCACAGTAGCGGAGCCGGCGAGGTCCCGGGCGATGGACGCGAACTGCTTCTGGGCCTCGGTGGGACCGGTGACGAACACGACGATGGCGTTCTGGCGGAACGCCGTGCTAAATTGCTCGTACAGCCCGTCCAGGGCTGAAATGGCCTGATTGCGGCGCATCTCCATCCCCGGCCGCGTGCGCGGATTCCAGGTTTCGAGTTCGAGCTTCTTCAGATCTTCTGCTTTACGGATCTCCGTGAGCAGCTTGTTCAAGTTGTCCATGTACTTGCTCCTAACCTACGGAGACTGTTCCTCGGTTTTCTCGACTAGGGGTACCTGCACGACTTCCAGCAACTCGACAGTCGGGTCACGTCCAACTTGCCATTTCGTGATGGTGACTAGAACCAGGGCCCCGGTGAGGTCCGTACAGTCCTTGAACAGTGCCGGCAGCTTCCCGTTCTTCTCCGGCCACTTCACAAACTTGATCTGCCGGCCGGCCACGTCCAGGACCAGTTCGGCGGCGGTCTTCGAGCCGTCCTGGTATGAGAACCGGCGGTCGCTGACGACGTAGGCAGCCATCGCGACGGTCTGCTTCTTCGGCAGGATCGGCATAGCGTTGAGGTACTCGATGGTCTTCGCGGTGACGAACGGGAACTTGTTCTTGTAGCTCCACTTCTTCCCGTCCTTGACGACGCCGGGCACGCGCATGTCCAGGAAGATGGGCAAGAGGCTGCCAGACCAGCCTGGGAGCATCTTCTTGCGCATCTGGAAGCGGCCGTACTGGTTGATGCTGAGGAACTTCTCCGGCACCGGATCGGCCTTCACGGATCCGTCCTTGCGGACCAACCCCTGGGCCTTGGCGTGCGCCGTCAGGTAGAGGGAGAGCTTGTCGAGCAGGGCGGCGTCGGCAGGGAACAGTCCGTCCGCTGCGCCGGAGACGATCAGGGTCGCCATCGTGCCCTTGGTGATCGCGCTGCGGGCCTTCTTCACGCCTGGGGACTCGGTGACGATCTCGGTGACCTCGCCGGTCTTGCGGTCCTTCTTCTTCTTGACCGTGCGGTTGATGCAGGGCTCGCCCAGGCGGACCTTGCGGGCCTCGATCTTCTGGCAGAAGTCGTCGATGTCCTGGAACGGCCGCTCTTCGCAGATTTCCTGGTGGGCCGCCGGCCCGATCCCCTGGAGCAGAGACAGAGGGGCCCGGATGCGGTCACCCTGGATCTCAAACTGATCGCCCGAGTGCTTGATGTCAGGCAAGTCCACGAGGTGACCGCAGTACTCCCAGAACTTCTCGTTGATCTCCTTGCGGTCGGCGTTGCGCAGGACCGCGCACCACCACTCCAACGGGTAATGGTGCTTCAGCCACGCGCAGGCGTAGCCAATGATGACGTAGCAGGTAGCATGGGCGAGGTTGAACCCGTACTGTCCGAAAGTGTAAAGCTGGCCCCACAACTGCTCGGCCACTTCGTCGCCCAGCTTGAGCTTGGCCTTGGGCATGAAGATGTCGCGGTCCTTGATGACCTCGGCCATCTTCTTCTTCGCAACGTGATCGCGGAATGAGTTGGCGACGATGCCGTCCGTCTCCGCGATCTGCTGGAACACGCGCTGTAGCTGCTCCTGGTAGACGATGACGCCGTACGTCTCCGGGAGCATCTGGTCGAGCACGAGGAGGTTGCCGGTGGACTCCTCACCGCGCGCCCGCAACGAATATTCGACGAGCATGTTGTGGGCGTTGCCACGCTCACCCACGAAGGCATCGAGCGGGCCGGGCCGGTCGAGGGCGGTGAACGCGGCCAGCGCCTCGATGGAGTCCAAAGCCTTGTGGCCGGGCCGGCCCTCCTTCTCGTAATCGAAGTACTTGAGCCACTTCTTGCAGCCCGGCGTGTTAAACTGGAACACCGTCTCGGTATGCTGCTCACAGATCTCGCGGAACACGCCCTGGTCCTCGGGCAAGTCCCAGATGTCGTACAGGCTGCCGCCCTTGTGCGGGACAACGCGCAGGCCGGGCACGCGCTTGTCGTTCAGCTTGAAGTCGTGGCCCAGGAACTCGTCGCCGCCCTGGTAGCCGTTCCCGCTCTGGCCGCGCCCCTTCCCGTACCTCTGCTGGATCAGCTTCACCGTCATCGCGATGTCGTTCAGCGCGTTGACGACCAAGAAGTCCATCTTTAGGCCGCCAGCGGCCTCGATGGAGTTGTCCTTCGCGGATGCGGTATAGGCGGTGCACTCCACCCCGCCGATCATTTGGGTCGGGATGAAGTTCGTGACGGGCTCGGCGCAGATGACGTACGCGCAGGCATGCCGGCTCTTCTGGCGCACGAGCCCCAGGCACTTGACGACGACCTCCCACTCCTTGGGGTACTGGCGGACGAACTCCTGGAGGGTCGCGTCCGATTCGAGAATGCCCGGGACGTGCTCCTCGTTGGCCTCATAGCCGTGCACGAAGTCATGGTCGCTGATACCTTGCGGCGGGTCGGGAAGTCGCGAACAGAGTTGGTGAATCTCGCGCGTGACCTCCCCGCGCATGACGCGGCACACGTCTTTGATGGCCGACTTCAGCTTCATCGACGTGTCGGTCGAGATCTGGGCGTAGTGGTCCCCAAAGCGCTCCCGGAGCCAGCCTTCTACGTGAACCGTAGTGCGTTCGAGCTTTTCAATCTTCATGGGTCGCTTTACTTTTGAGGAGATACGAAGCGATCTGTTGCCCACGATCGAGTCCAAACTTCTCGACGTGACTGATCGCGATATTGCAAGGATGACAGACAATTCCCCGGAACAGTCCTGTTGCGTGATCGTGGTCAGCGTTCCAGCCGCGTTTGTGGTGCGCATCCGGCGAACGACACACTTCACATACCGAAACAGTTAGAAGGCGCGCTTCAGCTTTCTCATGTTCACCGGGTTTCCAATCTGTACGCCCACCCTTTCGACCTAGCTGACGAGAGCGCCCTCGATTTGTCCGCTTCCACTCCGCCGCTCGTTTGAGATGTAGTTCAGGATTACGGTGGTACATGGCGAGGGCGCGAGTCTTTGCGCACACTTTGCAGTGACCGTCCCTATACCTGTCAGCAGTATGGCAGTTCTTACACATGCGGATCATAGCCACGCCTTGATGTCCAGCCCTTGCTCAAAAGCAGTCTTGACAGCCATCTCCCCTTTGTCAGTCGATACACGCTGAGTCTCTCGCACCGTCTTAGTGCTGCCGTCTTCCAAACTAACTTTCCACCCAGGCTCGTCGTATCCCTCCAAAAGGTCGCGACTCCCGAGATCCTGATCTATGTCGGGCCATTTACCAGACTTGATGCGGTCGGCAGTCAGGAAACGGTCTTGGGACAGGTCGTAGCGGAGCGGATCGACGTGGGTGATGCCGAGGAGGTACGTGAGCAGGAGGCCAGCAGCCGAGCCGCGCCCGGGGCCCGTGAGGAGCCCGTTCCGTTCGTACAGGGAGCAGGCCTCCTCGTCGATCATGAAGTACGGGAGGAGGTCGATGGTGCCGTTCTTGTACAAGAGGTTGATCTCGGCGCGCAGGCGCTGGACGTATTGGTGGTTCGACCAGTCCATGCGGCCGTGCTTCTTGATCAGATCCATCGTGTACCGCAGGGTGTCCTGCGGGTAGAACTTGGTCGGCAACGACTTACGGTCCTGAAACCGGAAGTCCTTGAAGGACGCCGCCCAGCCGCGCGAGTTCTCGACCCACACCTCGAACTCGGCCTGCTGCACGCCCAGGTGCTCGCGGAAGTACGCGAACGCCTCCTCGCTACTCTGCCTGTGGTAGCTGCCGAAGAAGCGCCACGAGCCGCTCTGGCCCAGACGCACGTCCTGGACGATCTTCTCTTCGGCGTGCGCGAAGTGCGCGTCATCGGAGACGAGCACCGGGTCCCCGAACTCGCGCGCGAGGTCGAGCACGAACCGGTTGCCACCAGCCTGCGCGTCGCCGTCCGGCGCCCAGGGCTTGCACTCGTTCTGAACGTAGTCCTCGATGTACTCCCAGCGCGCGATCTTGAAGGGCAGTGCTTGGCCCGAACGTGGATCGCTCTCTTGCCAGACGCGGTAGTGGGAGACAGCGACCAGGGTCACTGGATCCTTCTCGGCCGCGAACTTCTTGATCAGGTCCCGAGCCTTGCCCTCGTGTTTATCGCCCTTCGAGGTGACCACCCGGAGGGTCTTCTTGGGGTGGAAGCGGAGCTTCTCGCCGGCCTCGTTGTGCAGGAAGATCGCCTCGACCCAGTTCTTGTGGCAGCGATGGGGGAACACCTCCACGAAGAAGTTCCCGGGCCGCACGATAGAGCGGACGCGCTCATAGTACTTGCGCGCGAGGTCCGGGCGGTCGCTCAGCAGGTGTCGCTGGACGACACCGATCAGGCAGCCAGAGGCGAAGACGGTGTTGGTCCCACCCAGTTCCTCCAGATCGTTCCAGTTAAAGATGGGCTTGTACTCGGAACCGTGCTTCTCGGAGTTCTTGTCGGCTTTGGAGAGAAGTCGGGAGGCCGTCTCGAAAGCGGCGGCATCGCGGAAGTGCATTGTGAGGTGATAGTACCGGTTGTACTCGATGAAGGACTCGCCCTTGTCCTTGAAATCCTCGTCCACCGTCTTCGGGATGCCGGCGGCTGTGAGGATCGGGCAGTTGTCGTCGCGGAAGTACGCTTCGAGCCCGATGATCGGCGTCAGCTTGGCCTTGCGCGCGAGGTCGTAAACGCGCCGGCTTACGGCCAGCGTGCCGTGGTCCGTGCAAGTGATGGTGCCGGTGCCCAGTTCCTGCTCACGCTTGACGAAAGCCTCGGGAGTCGAGGCGGTGTCCAGGGACTGGATATGGGTGTGAGGCGAAGAGAAATTCTCCACGACGAGGCCCTAACCGCTCCCGTCGATCTTCATGTGCTGGCGCAGCTTGGCTACAGCATCCTGGTAGATGCGCTCTACATCGTCTTCGGTGAGCAGGAGCCCGGCCGCGATGATGTGGTCTGGCACGCCGTCCGGGTAACGCTCCAGCAGCTTGGCGACGGAGAATTCGTACCGCCGGAGGTAGACGAACTCAGGATCCAGTTCCAGGCTGAGACGGACCTTATTGCTCTTCAGCATCCTGGGTGGTTCGGCGTTTGCTACGCACCGGGAGCCTCACTAGCTTCCCGTACGAATCCATCTTCCTAAACACCTCTTCCGCCTCGGCTTGCAGCTTCGCGAGCCCCTCTACCAGCTTCTGGTCCTGCCCCCGCGAGCGCGCGATCTGATGCTGGAGGGCCTTGATGGCTTCCCTGGTCGCCGCCAGACTCTTCTTCACACCCTTCCAACCCTTCAGGTCCAAGGCCGGCTGCTCATGGAGGAACCGCCACGTTCCCTGGAGCATGACGAGCCGCTCCTTCGCGCCCGCAAGCGCCTCTTGCCGGCGCTGAGCGTCCTCGCGAGTCTGCCCGATCACTCGCTGCTGCATCTCCATGGACCCGCGCAGTTCCTGGAACCGCTGCTCCAGCAGATCGCGCGCCGTCATAGGCGGAGGCAGAGAAGGTACCTGCGCCTCCATGGCCTAGAAGGACTTCGGCAGCACCAGTTTGCCGTCGTACGGCTTCACCAGCTTGTCGAGCGACCCATCCTTGTCGGTGTACCGGCCGACCTTCAGGAACCGGATGTCGCCCACGATGTGCTCTTCCGTGCTCTCCCAAAGCATCTGGACGTTGTGCTTCTTGTGGATGCGCCCGATGGACGCCGCGAACCCGTCCGGTGGGATCAGGCAGCCGTTGTTGATGAACCAGCAACCCGAGTCGAGCAACGTCACCACTGGAAAGTGCGTGTGGCCGATCATCATGACCTCGAACACCGGCAGGCCCTCTGCGGCGCGCGCGGAATTCGTGCGGTCGATAAAGGACTCAATGGCGTGCATGTTCAGTGTCTTGCTCGGGTTGCCCGCCGGCACCACTGTGTCGCCGTGCGTGTACATCACGCGCCGGCCGAACGCCTCAAACTCGCCGTAGGGCGTCTCGTCCTGGAAGAACTCGACGTTGGGGGCGGAGAGGAAGGCTGCCTGGATCTTGCCGTACAACATCGTCTCGTAGGCGTCCCACTTGTCGATGGTCGCCCTGCCGAAGTGTCGGTCCTTGATGCGGCCGTGGTTGCCGGGCTGGAGGAAGACCTTTACGGCCTTGTACTGCGTCGCCGCGTATAGGATGCCCTGGAATAGTACCCAGAACGCACCGAAGACCTGCTTGGTGACCGGATGACCGTCGCGATGGTCGTGCCCAAGCATTCCCTGGATAATGTCCCCATTCAGATAAATGTGGAGGATCGACTCTTCGCGATGGTCGCGCTTGTATTCGCACGCCTGGGCGAAGATCGAGGCGGTGCGGCGCGCCTCCTCGACCCAGTTGTACCGGATCAGGTTCTGCTCGGGCTTGAGGTCCGCGCCGTAGTGAAGGTCGGAGAGGAGCAGATTGACGATGCGGTTCGTCGGCCCCTTCGACGACGGCGGCCGGTAGTTGGGTAGCTTGAAGTCGTGCACATCGAGTAACGCCCCGATGGCCTCCAGGAAGTCTTCCTTGGAGGCGAGGTTGCGGGCCTCGTCGCGGTGCTGCTTGCGTGCCTGCCGCCCGATGGTGGCGAGGTTCTCTTGCTCGACATCGCCCGCCGTGACATCCCAGGACGCCACCGCGTCCCGGAAGCGGTTGTACTGGGCCGCGCCTTGCCAACGCTGGACGAAGTCGAAGGCGTCGTCGAGGTTCTTCTCCTCGATAATCGGGAAGGCGTAGTCCTTGAACTGCTTGAACCGGACCTGCTGGACGGCGATACCGGCGTTCTCGGCTGCGTCCTGGAGTAGGGTTCCAACGAGCGTCTGCGTATCGACCTTGCGGGATTCCGCCATGGTATGGAAGGGACTGAAAAGCCCGGGCGGTTGGTAAGGCCGTCCGGGCTTCGGTACTGCGTGTCGCTGGTACTACTGGGCAGCGTCCGCGTCGGACGGGTCGGGGCTGAACGCGCCCTCGTCCTCGATATTGCTCTCGACCTGCTCGTCGTTGTCGTTCGCCGCCGGCTGCTGCGCGGCATCCGTGACGGCCTTTTGGGCTGCGTCCAACACTGCCTTTGCGGACTCCTCGGCCGCCTTCTGCGCGGCCTGGGCAGCGGCTTTCACCTTCTCGTTCTGCTCGATCTGCATGGCGGCGATGCGCTCGTTGTCGATGTTGTAGATCTCGGTGATCTCCAACGTCTTGTCCGGCAGTACGAGCTTGAACCCGACTCCTTTGCCAAGGACCTGAACCTTCAGGTCCTCACGGAAACCTCCTTCGCCACCGACCTGCATCTGGAGGCGACCCGGAGGGATGATCTCGCCCGTCTTGTTGTCCGTCTCGAACCCGACGATGATCGACTGCTCGCCGATCTCGGTGACAGGCACGAAGACACGCTGTTCGATCAGCTTCTCCGCAGCGGCTTTCGCTTCGTCGGCGACCTTCTGCTGGGCCACGAGATTGTCAGCCTTGATCTTGTTCTCTACCTTCTGGCGGAGGTCGAGCACGTCGATGACAGCGCCGAGGAACACGCGGAGTTTGTGGATCTCCTGGTTGACTTCGTTGAACGCCTGCTGCGCACCGACGGCCAGCCTCTGAAGGTCTTGGGAGAGGACGTGCGCCTGCGCCCGAGCGCTGACGCGCACCGGAGCGGAGGGCGCCCGGAAATGCTCCACCGCGATCTTCCCATTCTTCCGCTTGTTGTTGCTCTTCGGCATCACTCGTGTTCTCCCGTATGAGGTGTATCGAAAACTGCGTTTACACTCGACTTCTAACCGCTACCGAGTGATCGGAGCCTTGGGAGCCTCTCCGACACGGCGGACGAAGCTGCGCGCGTTGAGGTCAGCTTCGGCCTCGGCGCGCGCGTTCACCTGCGTCTCGAACTCCAGCTTACCCGGCATGGGCAGTGACTTGAGACCGCCAGCAGGCCGCACCTGCTTCGTGATGTTCGGGCGAACCTTCTTCTCTATGATCTCACCCTTCTCGTTCACGACCTTGATGGTGTACTCGTTGTCGGAGAAGACACTGCCCACCTGCGGGGTCGTCTGCGCAGGGGTACCCTCTACAGCTTGAGCCGGTGCAGGCGGCGACGTGGAAGCGGTAGGGGCGGGCTCCGAGGACGAGGCGAAGCTCGGCGGCGCCTTTACTTTTTTGGTCTTGGGGCGCTTCGGCGCTGTCAACTTGGCCGGAGGAGGAGGGTCTGCTAGCGGAGCCGCCTGGGCGGACGCCGGAGGCTGTGCGGGAGCCGCTGCCGGCGCGGGCACCTGCTGGCGCGCGATCAGGGACCGAGCGAGCACCTTCAGCGCAATGATCTCCTCGCTGGAGAACTCACCGGGCACCACGACCGCCGGCTTAGCTGTCGGACCCATGCCCACGAGAGACTGGAGTTCCTGGGACACGAAGTTCCGCACCTTCGACCAAACAGTACGTGTGGCCGGCGTGTCCTCATCGAAGGGAGACTCGGACACCAGGGCCTGGAAGGCGGCAGCCACATCTAGTCGGCGCTGTAACTCGATCAGTGGATCGGACGGCACCACGAAGATGGGCGTGACCTGCACAGGTGATGGCTCGGGACGAAACGCTACCGGAGCAGCCCCGGACTGTCGAGACTGCTCCTCAAACTGGTCACTCCACGAATCCATCATGGCTCTTGATCTCTAACCGCTGGCGGCAGCGGGTCTTCTTATGACCCGCACGACCCGCCGCGTGTCAGATCGCACATATCCGTGGCCTCGACGAAAACCTGTCCGACGTGTCTGATTGCGGTCTTGAACGAGACGGGAGTGAGTGGTTGCCCTCCCCGCGCGCCGTCCGGATAGCAAGTCAAACCGCGCATCTTCGGAAGGTACTTGAGCAGCATCTCCCCGAACGACCGTACGCGGCTCTCGTTGTTGAACTCAGAGCCCCAGGCCGGCAGGTTGATCGTCGAAGATATGGAGTGGTCTACATACTGCTGGAGCCATGCCTGGAAGGCGACACGACGCTCCACGTCCTCAGCGAGGGTGTAGGCGTCCTCGATCTGGTCTGGTGACATGCCCGCGTCGATCAGACGCTTCGCAGTGGGATCGATGACGTACTGGTAGTTCCACACCGTGCCCTTCAAGTACCGGCGCTTGTACGCGACGCAAAAGATGGGCTCGATGCCGGTGGTCGTCTCCGCGACGATGCCGATAGTACCGGTGGGCGCGACCGCGCGGGTCTTGATCGGCCGCGAGATGCCCCAGGCGTCCGCGAACCGCCACGCGACCTCGGTGCTCGTCGTGTAGATGTCCAGGTACTTCGCAAGTTCGGCGTCCGGGGCGTACTTCCTCCCGTGCTGGAGCAGCCAGTCGTGAGTGCCCATGAGGCCCAAGCCGAGCCGGCGGTTCTTCTTGCGGACTTCGCCGACCTTCGCGTACGGAACCTCCGAGTAGACCGTGCCGGCGAGCAGGAATGCTATGGCGACCTCGACGACCTCGCGCATCTCCTCCAACGAGGTGATCCGGGCCATGTTGATGCTGCCCAGGTTGCAAATGTCGGAGTCGTCACGGCTCACGATCTCGCAGCAGGCATTTCGGAGGTGTTCTCCCGCGTTCTCGCCCACATCGATGGAGAACCCCGGCTCAGCCGTCTCCAACATGTGACGGATGGTGGCCCAGTAAACGCCGTGCGCAAGGGAGTGGTGGGCATGTTTGGCGTCGTGGTACGCCGCGAAGAACTCGTCATCGAGGATGACCGAGATATTGGTCATGTCGAGCGGTGCCGAGAAGTTGTAGTCCTTCTCCTTGAGCCGCTTGATGTCCTCGGACCAATCCTTCTCGACGATGAACTTGTGGATGTCGGGATGGTTCCAGTGCAGGCCCGCCCAGATCGCGGAGCGGCGCGAGCCGCCCTGCATCACGCGCCGGCCGATCTCGTTGATGATGTTCATCTTCGGGATGGGGCCGCTGCTCCTCCCGCCCGTCCGCCGGATGATGGCACCCTCTTCCCGCAGCCCCGAGTACACGACCCCGATGCCGGCGCCGGTCATCAGGGCCATCTCGGCCTTGTAGGAGAGTTCGGCCCAGCCTTCGCGGGAGTCCTCCACTTCGAGAAGCAGGCAATTTTGGGTTTGCGCATACCCACGTCCTGTGGCGTACAGGTAGCGCCCGCCGGGGATGAACTTCCGTTGCTGGATGAAGCGGACCGCTTTATCAATCAGCGTCTGCGATGCCTTTACCGCGCCGAGCACGGTCGTTCCTACTCGGTGGCCTATCTGGTTCCACGATTCCTTCCCGCCATCCGGGAGGTCGTGGGAGTACTTCTGATTCATGATCGTTGCTGCAAAGACACCCATCCCATCGAACCGACCCTGCACTTGCCTGTTGTCTCCTCTCGTTGCACTTCGGATGCAGCACTACTTGCCGTTGCAGACCTGCGCGCCGAGTGCATACGCCAGCCCAAGGCAGATCGCTTCCGCGATGTCGTTATCCTTCTGCTTCAGCGCAAGACCGAAGCGATTATTCACCGTGATCACCGCGACGTGCTTCTTGCTGACCTTGCCCGTGATCCCTAACGCCACTTTGTCAAGCTTCTCACCGCGTAACGCGGCGCGGCGCTTGGCCACAGAAAGCCGCGCGTTCTGCTTCTTCTGTTCCTTGGTGAGTTCTATGCCGGTGGCTCGACGCCACACACCCGTCGAGATGTACTTGACCGTCTCGCTTGTGTAGCCGAGCCTCTGAAGATGCTGGAGCACTAGACAGTGCAGCATCTCCAGAGCCTTCTGCGTATACCGAGCCTTGCTACTGTTCGTCTCCTCGATGACGATGATGTCGGGGCGCAGTTCTTCTATGCGCGCCGCCACTCTATCGGCCATGAGACTCAGCGCCGTGATGAAGCTGAAGGGGTATGCACCATACGACGCGATCACGTCATCGTGCTCGACCGCCGAGTACTCGACGAGCTTGTGGTCCGGATCTTCGCGACCGAAGAGCGCGAGTCCCGTGCGACTGGTCGAGAGATCGAGTGCGAGGATCCTCTGCATGGGGGGTCTTGAGACGACAAGGCCGAGCAGCGGCAAGGAGGCCCACCCGCTGCTCAGCCAAGCCGAGATTGCTACTACGCCGCCGCTCCGGTAGTGCGGGCGGATACATCGCTGCTGGTCGCCTCGAATGCTCGACCGTGGCTGATCGGCTCTTGCTATCCGGGGCCATGTCGAAATCAGCCGTACCCCAGGTTATCGCGAGCCCCACCACCGCGCGGGTGGACGCAGCAGCTTCTTTAAGCGGCCTCCGATGTGCGAGCGGCGGCGCGCTTCGCGGCGCGCTTGGCCCTCTTCACCAGACGGCGGCGGAGCTTGTCGCCCGTGAGGATGTTGCCGCGCTTCGTGTACGGCGTGCCGCTCTTGCTGATCGCTGGGGACCTCACGACCTACTCACCATCCTTCGCGAACTTCTTCGGGAAGATCAGCAGGTCCTGGTGCTCAAAGACTTGCACAGTCGCGCCGTCGATGACTTGCGCGAACTGGAACAAGTCCCCACTGCCGGGACGGCCCTGGATGTACGTCTCCTCGATGGTCGAGGGATCGATGGCCGCAAGGCTGATGATGTGGCCTTCGTCGTCGCGGATGATCTCCAAGATGGCGAGAGCGTCCATGTTACGCCGCCCCTTTCAGCTTCAGCGCACGCAGGGCGTAGGCGATCTTGAGGTTGTTCTCCTTGGTCGCGTCGGTGTACGTCGAGGCCGCGAGCGAGTACTCCTCCTTCGCGGTAAACAAGTCGTTGTCCGATTCCGCGTCGTCCTCGGCCTGGGCGAGTTCGAGGGCGGCGTCGGTCGCGTCCTCGTCGTGGTCCTTTTGCGCCGCGATCTTGGCGGCGAGCCGCGCGTCGGCCTTGCGGGCCTTGTATGGCGCCTCCAGCTTGTCCTTCTTGATCTTCGCTTCCTGGACCTGGAGGTCTTCGCGCTTGTTGCGCTGATTCTGGGCCTCGGCCTTCATCACCTGGGTGATGCGGGTCTTGATCTCGGCCCTGGTGCTCCCATCCACCGCGTCCTTGAACTCGGGGGACAAGTCCTGGAACGGGTCCTTCTGGCTGAATCCCTTCGGCATGTTACGTACGCCTCCTTGGCGTTCTAGAAGTGCTCTAACCGCTGGTGGCTAGTGGACCGGACACTCCGAGGACCAGGGTGTGTCGATGGTGTTAGGGCCACGTCACCACGTCACCACGACGACGTGGCCCTCGATTCTCCGCCTTCGACGGTCACGTCGAGGAACATATTGAAGTGGTCGCGGAACTCGGTAGCGTGGTCCACCACGAGAATGAGATCGTCCTTCGCCGCGTACTGAAGCACTTCGAGACAGG
>Ga0137391_10000897_pt1 | contig 21390 bp, 20 predicted proteins | sample 15con2h24BmetaG_FD_101399 | JGI IMG/M metagenome (GOLD analysis project Ga0137391, IMG submission 101399) | Vadose zone soil microbial communities from Angelo Coast Range Reserve, California, USA - 15con2h2.4B metaG | ecosystem: Environmental > Terrestrial > Soil > Vadose zone > Saprolite...
CATGTTGGTCGCAATCCTGAACTTCCTCCGCGCTTGGAGGCGCTACAACACGAGCCTGAGAGAGCTCTATCAGCTCGGCGACCGCGAATTGGCCGACATCGGTATCACCCGGTCGGACATCCCGCGGATCGCGTGGGACACCGCCCAGCGCGAAAAATTCTAACGCCAAAGGCGCCCGCACCGTGCGGGCGCTTTTGCTTTGAGCCTTAAAAGCCTCGCTCGCATTTCAACCCCGACTGGTTCCGCGTTCCGCCAGCCGCCATTTGCAACACCGAAAACGGGACGAGATAATCTCGTCCCATGACCGAACACCGTCTGCACCCAGTGCACGTCATCGGCGGCGGGCTTGCCGGATCCGAGGCGGCTTGGCAGATCGCCGCGCGCGGCGTGCCGGTCGTGCTCCACGAGATGCGTCCGCTGCGCACGACCGCGGCCCACAAGACCGCCGCGCTCGCTGAGCTGGTCTGCTCGAACTCCTTGCGCTCCGACGACAAGGAGCACAACGCCGTCGGCCTCTTGCATGAGGAAATGCGCCGCCTGGGCTCGCTGATCATGCGCACGGCCGACGTCAATCAGGTCCCGGCAGGAGGCGCATTGGCGGTCGATCGCGAGGGCTTCGCGGCGGCCGTGACCGCGGCGCTTGCCGCCCAGCCGCTGATCGACATCCGCCGCGAGGAGGTCGCAGGCTTGCCGCCTGCCGATTGGGACAGCGTCATCGTCGCCACCGGACCGCTGACCTCGCCGGCGCTTGCCGAAGCGATCGCCAAGCTCACCGGCGAGGACGCGCTCGCCTTCTTCGACGCCATCGCCCCGATCATTCACCGCGAAACGATCGACATGTCGCTCGCTTGGCTGCAGTCGCGCTACGACAAGGCGGGACCTGGTGGATCGGGCGCCGATTACATCAACTGTCCGCTCACGCGCGAGCAATACGACGCCTTTGTCGCCGCCCTCCTCGCCGGCGACACGGTCGCCTTCCACGACTGGGAGACGCCCTATTTCGACGGCTGCTTGCCCATCGAGGTGATGGCGGCGCGCGGCCGCGAAACCCTGCGCCATGGGCCGATGAAGCCGTTCGGCCTCACCAATCCGCACGCGCCGGGGGTCAAGCCCTATGCCGTCGTTCAGCTGCGCCAGGACAATCGGCTCGGCACCCTGTTCAACATCGTCGGCTTCCAGACCAAGCTCAAGCATGGCGAGCAGGCCCGCCTCTTCCGCACCATTCCGGGCCTCGAGCGGGCCGAATTCGCGCGCCTCGGCGGCCTTCACCGCAACACCTTCCTCAACGCGCCGAAGCTCCTCGATGGCGCCTTGCGGCTCAACGCCGAGCCGCGTCTGCGCTTTGCCGGTCAGATCACCGGCTGCGAGGGCTACGTGGAATCCGCCGCCATTGGGCTCCTCGCCGGCCGGTTTGCAGTCGCCGAACGGCTCGGCCATGACCTCACGCCGCCGCCGCCGACCACGGCGCATGGCGCATTGCTCGCCCACATCACCGGCGGCCATGTGGAAACCGCCTCCTGCGCCGGACCCGCCAGCCCGCGCTCGTACCAGCCAATGAACGTCAATTTCGGCCTCTTTCCGCCGCTCACGCACGCAGTCAAGAGCGAAAGCGGTGAGCGGCTGCGCGGCACGCACAAGGCGCTGGCCAAAAAGCGCGCCCTCAGTTGCCGCGCGCTCGTCGACCTCGAGCGCTGGATCACCGGCCATGATCGCGCCGCGGCGGCGGAATAGCACGGATGAGCTTGCCGCACGAAATCGAGGGCCGCTGGACCAACGGGGTGGTGCTCAAGCGCGACCTGTTTTCGACCGTGGAGCGCGGCCGCTTCGGCACCCGCGCGGGCGAGGTCGAGGCGGTGCTGCGCCGGATCGACGAAGTCCCGTGGTGGAGTTTTGGCCTGGCGCGCCATCTGTTCGGACGCGAGCGGCGCGCGCTTGCGATCGCGGGCGAACTCGGCATTGCGCCGCCGCTCCTGTTCGCCGGTCGTAATGCGCTCATTCGCGGCTGGATCGATGGCCTGCCGCTCCACATCGCCAAGCCGCGCGGCGAGCACGGCTTCTTCCGCTCGGCCAAGGCGGCGCTGCGCAAGCTGCATCGCGCCGGCATCTGCCACAACGACCTCGCCAAGGAGCAGAACTGGCTGCGCGGGCGCGACGGACGCGCCTATCTCACCGATTTCCAGCTTGCCGCCCACTTCTCGCGCCGCTCCTGGCTTTTCCGCATCGCGGCTTACGAGGACCTGCGGCACCTGCTCAAGCACAAGCGGCGCTACGCGCCCGAGGCGCTCACCGCCGCCGAGCGCCGCGTGCTCGCGAAGAAGAGCCTCCTGACCCGCGTCTGGATGGCCACCGGCAAGAAGCTCTATTACTGGATCACCCGCGACATGCTGCACGTCAGCGACCGCGAGGGCGGCGGGACCCGGCTCCTCTACGACGCACCCCGCATCGCGGCGCGCCTGAAGGCGCACCCGCAGGTGCGCGACGCGGTGGTCGTGGCCTTCCCCGATCGCCGCGTCGGGACCGGCCTTTATGCGTTCGTCGAAGGCAATCCAGGGCTGACCGAGCGCGGCCTGCGCGAATTCCTCGCGGCGGAGACGGCGGACAAGGCGGCCCCCAAAGCGCCCGAGCACGTGCAGCTGACCGGGGCATTGCCCCGGACCGCCGCGGGGGAAGTGCGTAGCGAAATCCTCGAACTCGTCGCGATGAACCAGGTCGATCTGATCGACTCGCTGATCGCAAACGACGACGAGCGCAGCCTCGTCGCGCGCATCATCGCCGATCGCCGCAACCTGCGCGACCGATTTGCGTTCTAGCCGAAGATCCGCCGCGGCCGCCGGGCCGCGCGCCAGATGAGCCACTGTCGCCGCCACGGCGCGATCGCAACCGGCACGAATGGATCGTAGCCGCGCCGCTCCATGCGGGCGAGCGTCGGCCCCGCAAGCGCGACCGGCAGCAGCGCCGGTACGACCGCGGGCGCGACGCTCGCGAGCAGTTGCTGCGCCGCGCCGAGATGGTGGCGCGCGCGCAGGCGCAATTCGGCCAACGCCGCGCGCAATTGCGGTGTCGCCGGGCCGCCCTTGACGTCCAGCCGGTCGGCGCCGTGCCGCGCCAGCATTTCGAGCGGGATGAAGAGCTGGCCGCGCGCAGCATGGATCGGAAACGCCGCGAGCAACCCGGCAAGCGCATGGGCGAGGCCGGCGTGGTGGCTCAGCGCGCCGATATCCGGCTCGCCGCCGGCCGCGAGAATTTGCGCCGCAAGCGCGATAAGGCTCGCGGAGGCGCCGTCGGCATAGGCTTCGAGATCGGCAAGCGTCGCCATCGGCTCGTCGTAGAGATCGAACCTGCGCGCCTCGATGAGCGCCTTGAATGGCTCCGACGGCAGCCGGTAGCGCGCCACGCTTGCGAGCAGCGCCGCCGCCACCGGATGGGCCGCGATCTCGCCCCGGCCCGCACCGCCGATGACATCGCTCCACCATTGCAGCCGGATTTCCCCCGCTACGGGCTCGCGAATGACCTCGCGCACGCGGGCGATTTCCACGTTGAAGGCGTAGAGCGCGATCAGCGCGTCCCGATGCTCGGCGGGGGCAAACAAGGTGGTGAGAAAGCGGTCCTTGTCCGCCGCGCGTAACAGCGCCTCGCAATGGGCGAATGCGTCCTGCATGGGCGAGCGTCCCGATTCCGAAGCTCACGAGCGCTTGCAGCGCACCCTCGTGCGAAATTTCGGACTCAAAAGGACACTAGCAAACTTATGATTCTCGCGTAGGGCGGGCTACGACTTCACGCTCGAGGTCTTCGCTTCCTCCGCCGGCTCCTCGGCTTCCATGCGTGACGTCCCCACCCCGAGATAAATCAGGATCGGAGCGGCGATGAAGACCGAGGTATACGTGCCGACCAGCACGACGCCGAAGATCATGGTCGCCACGAAGCTGTGGATGGCATGGCCGCCGAACAGAAGCAGCGCGAGCAGAGCGAGCGTCACCGTCACGTGGGTGATGATCGAACGCGACAGCGTCGAATTGACCGAGATGTTGAGCAGCTCCGGCATGGACATGCGCTTGTATCGGCGCAGCATCTCGCGGATGCGGTCGTAGATGACCACCGTATCGTTGAGCGAGTAGCCGAGAATGGTGAGCAGCGCCGCGATGCTCGAGAGATCGAAATCGATCTGCGTCAACGACATGTAGCCGATCGTGAGCACGAGATCGTGCACGTTCGCGATCATCGCGCCGAGCGAGAACTGCCATTCGAAGCGGAACCAGAGATAGATCAGGATGGCGAAGATCGCGAGCCCGAGCCCGATCGTACTCTTGGCCAACAGTTCCGACGACACGCGTGGGCCGACCACTTCCACCCGGCGATAGTCGACCTCGCTGCCCAACGCCTCCCGGACCTTGCTGATGGCGGCCTGCTGGGCCTGTTCGCCGCCCGGCTGCTGGGCGACGCGGATGAGCACGTCGGCCGGGCCGCCGAACTCCTGCAGCTGCACGTCGCCGAGGCCGAGCCCGCTCAGCGCCGCGCGCATCTTGGCAAGGTCAGCCGCGCCGCTCTTCGCCTGCACCTCGATCAGCGTGCCGCCGACGAAATCGATGCCGAAATTGAGCCCGTGGAAAAAGAACAGCAGGATGGCGACGATCGACAGCGCCGCGGACACCGGGAAGCTGATGCGCCGAAAGCGCATGAAGTCGAACTTGGTGTCGTCCGGGACGATCCGCAGCAGCGGGATGGAGCGATACAGGCGCACGTCGGTCCCGCCTATGAAATCGCCAGTTGCCGCGGACGCGCCCACCTCACCCACCAAGCCACGATCAGCCGCGTCAGCGTGAAGGCGGTGAAGACGGTCGTCACGATGCCGATGCCGAGGGTGACGGCGAAGCCGCGCACCGGCCCGCTGCCGAAGAAAAACAGCACCGCGGCCGCGATGAAGGTCGTGATGTTCGAATCGAGGATGGTCGCGAGCGCGCGCGTGAAGCCGGCGTCGATGGCAGTAATGGGAGTGCGGCCGGTGCGGACCTCCTCACGGATACGCTCGTAGATGAGCACGTTGCTGTCGACCGCGATTCCGATCGTGAGCACGATGCCGATGATGCCCGGCAAAGTGAGCGTTGCATTGAGCAGCGAGAGGATGCCGAAGATCATGCCCACGTTGACGGCAACGGCGATGCTGGCAAAAACACCGAACAGTCCGTACGTCGCCACCATGAAGACGACGACGAGCGCGGCGCCGAAATAGGACGCGAGCTTGCCTCTCTCGATCGAATCCTGGCCGAGGCCCGCGCCCACCACGCGCTGCTCGATCACGGTAAGCTTGGCCGGCAGCGCGCCGGCGCGCAGAAGAATGGAGAGGTTGTTGGCGGATTCCACGGTGAAGTTACCCGAGATCTGGCCGCTGCCGCCCAGGATCGGCTCGCGGATGACGGGAGCCGAGATCACCTTGTCGTCGAGCACGATCGCAAACGGCCGCCCGACGTTCTCCTGGGTGATCTGCGCGAATTTGCGGGCGCCGGAGGTGTTGAACTTGAACGTGACGATCGGCTCGCTGGTACGTTGGTCGAAACCGGGCTGCGCATCGGTGAGCTCTTCGCCCGAGACGATGACGCGCTTGTCGAGAAGATAGGGCTGCGAGCGCTCCGCTTCCGAACCATAGACGATTTCGGATTCCGGAGGCGGTCGTCCCTGCAATGCCTGCTCGACCGGCATCGAGGTGTCGACGAGGCGGAACGTAAGCTTCGCGGTCGTGCCAATGACCTTGATGAGCTCGTCCGGGTTTCCAAGTCCTGGAACCTGAACGAGCACGCGATCGTTGCCCTGACGCTGGATCGAGGGCTCGACCAGACCCATCGCATTCACGCGCCGCCCGATAATCTCGACCGACTGGTCTATGACCTGGCGGGTACGTTCGAGCAGTGCGGGCTCCGTGGGAGTAAGCCGAACGACCCCGCCCCCCGCGTTCTCGACGTCGAGCGAGCGCGCGCCGGTGCTGCCGACGAAGCCGCCGAGCGGCTGCGATAGTTCCCTGAGCTTGGCCAGCCCCTGTTGCAGATCGCTCTCGCGAATGACCACCTCAACCGAATTTCCGCGGATGATCGGGGCGCGGGTCAGTCCGATGCGCGCCTCGCGCAGGACACGGCGGACCTCGTCCTGCAGCGCCAAGAGCTTTTGGCGACGTACGTCGTTCGCATCCACTTCGAGCAGGATGTGGGAGCCGCCCTGCAGATCGAGGCCGAGCACGATGTGGCGCTGCGCCCATGCCGGCCAGCGCTTGACCATGCTTTCCGGGAAGAAGTTGGGAACCGCGAACAGGCAGCAGATCAGCGCCGTTAGCAGAATCGCCGCTGCCTTCCACTTCGAAATATAAAGCATGGCTTGTCCCGGTTCACGCGTCGACTGAGCCGGCGCTCAGCTTGAGCCGCCCTCGTCTTTGACCGGCTCGCCCTTGGCGCGCACGCCCGACACCATTGCGCGCACCTGGCGCACCCGCACCCCGTCGGCGATCTCGACCTCGATCTGATCGTCGTCGACCACCTTGGTGACCTTACCGACGAGCCCACCGGAGGTAATGACGGTGTCGCCGCGGCGCAAGTTCTTGACCAGTTCCTGGTGTTCCTTCGCGCGCTTTTGCTGCGGCCGCAGGATCAGAAAATACATGATGACGAAGATGAGAACGAACGGCAGCAACTGCACAAACATACTGTCGCCGCCGAATAACTGGCTCGCTTGGGCAAAAGCGGGCGTCACGAACATTTCCCGGTCCTTTGTGCTTGCGGTTTGCCGTGCATTTGTCCGCGCGTCGCGCCGGCGCAGCCACAGTATGTCGGGCAACGAAATCGGCGCGGACTATAGCGGGCAGCAGCCCAATTGCAACGCTGGTTTGCCCCGCGAATCGGCCGTTGGCATGGCGACCTTGCAGGCTTGCCGGCACCCCGGTAAGGGTGCAGCGAACCCGATCGCAGCCATGGCCAAACGCGTTCAAAAGCCCCGGTCGCAGGCCTCATCGCGCCAGCGAATAGCGCTGGAATCCGCCGGTTCGCAAGGCGCATTCGAGCGCATCGCGGACGCGCTCGAACGGCTTGCGGGAGGCATGCCGGGAACGCCCCGCTTTGCCGCCGCCGACGCTTTTTCCTGGCATCCGGACGACCGGCGGCTCGCGCCGGTCGCAAACGTCAATCGCGTAGAGATGTCGTTGCTCAAGGGCATCGACCGCGTGCGCGATGTGCTGCTGGAGAACACCGAGCGCTTCGCGCGCGGGCTGCCGGCCAACAACGCGCTGTTGTGGGGAGCGCGCGGCATGGGCAAATCGTCGCTGGTCAAGGCCGTGCACGCGCAGGTCAATGTCGCGCACGCACGGGGTAAGGGCGGCAACGGGCCGCTCAAGCTCATCGAAATCCACCGCGAGGACATCGAGAGTCTGCCCGACCTGATGGCGCTGATGCGCGGGGCGCCCTACCGCTTCATCGTGTTCTGCGACGACCTCTCGTTCGAAGCCGAAGACACCAGCTACAAATCGCTCAAGGCCATGCTCGAAGGCGGCATCGAGGGGCGGCCGGACAACGTCGTATTCTACGCCACGTCGAACCGGCGCCACCTGATGGCGCGCGACATGATGGAGAACGAGCGCTCGACCGCGATCAATCCGGGCGAAGCCGTCGAGGAGAAGGTGTCGCTGTCCGACCGCTTCGGCCTGTGGCTCGGCTTCCACCGCTGCAGCCAGGATGAGTTCCTGGAAATGGTCGACGGCTACGTCGCCCACTACCGCATCGCGCATCCGCGCGAGAAGACGCATCCGGAGGCGCTCGAATGGGCGACCACCCGCGGCGCGCGCTCGGGGCGCGTCGCATGGCAATATGTGCAGGATCTCGCCGGCCGCCTCGGGGTGAAGCTCGAGGACAGAAGGCATAAGGCAGACAACAGGTAACGCTTCTGTTGTCTCGCCAATTGCGCCTCATGCCGACGGCAGCTCGACTCGTCATGCGCGGGCATAGCGCGTCGGAAGACGCGCGTGAACGCGCTTACGACCCGCGCATCCATCGAAAAAAGCGCTTCATTCGAGGGGGATGGATTTCCGGGACATAAGCGCGTTTACGCGCGTCTTCCGACGCGCTATGCCCGGCAATGACAATGGATGGGTCAGTACCAACGGCCGTTGGTGTCAGGCGCCGTTCAAGAACCGCGTGGGATCGAGCGGGGACGCCCCCTTGCGGATTTCGAAATGCAGCTGCGGCGCGTTGACGTTGCCGGTTTGGCCGGACCGCGCGATCACCTGCCCGCGTTTGACTTGATCGCCGCGCTTGACCAAGAGCTCCTTGGTGTGGGCGTAGGCGGTAACGTAGCCGTTGGGATGGCGCACCAGAACGAGGTTGCCATAGCCCTTGAGCTCGTTGCCGGCATAGGCCACGACGCCGTCTTCGGCGGCCTTCACCGGCGTGTTCTCCGGCAGTGCGATGTTGATGCCGTCGTTCTGCTGGCCATTGGTCGTGGGGCCGTAGCCGGCGATGACGCGGCCGTTCGCCGGCCAGCGAAACTTCGGCACCGGGCCGGTTCCTTCCGCCACTTTCGCGGCCTCTTTGTCCAACTGATCCGTCGGCGCGACGACGCTAGCGTTTTGCGCCGGCTCGGCTTCCTTCGGCGCCGCCGAAGCGACCGGCTTTGCTGGCGCGGCGGGCGGCGAAGCGCTGGCCTTCACCGGCGATGGCTGCGCGCCTGGAATGGTCAGACGGTCGCCGACATTGAGCGTGGCGGTCGGCTGGATGTTGTTGGCCTTGGCAATCTCGTTGACCGACTTGTGGTAGCGATGCGCAATCTTGCTCAGCGTGTCGCCGGCGGCGACCACGTGAACGCTCCCATTGCCGGGTGGGCTGGCGGCCGGCGCGGGTGTCGGCACCGCGGGGCGCGGCGCGGGCGCGGTTGCGGTTGCGACCCGCGACGACTTGTAGCGCGGAATGACCAGCCGCTGGCCGGGATAAAGGGTTGCCGGCGCCGTGATGTTGTTGGCCTGCATGATGACGGATGCCGGCACGCCGTGGCGCCGCGCGATGGTATCGACGGTCTCGCCCGCTGCAACCGTGATCGCGGTCCCGCCGTCCCAGCTCCAATTGCCGGACGATCCAGGCTTGCGCAGCACTGATCCCGTGACTTCGGAACCGCCCGGACGCCCCGGGCCCGCGGCGGTGGAATTCGCGGCTACGGAAGTTGCCGAACGCGGCTGCGGCGCCTGGGCGGTTTGCGCCTGCGGCATCGATGCGGTCAGCTCGGGATTGCTGTGGGAAGCAAACGGATTGTCGTTGAAACGAGACGTATCCGCACTACAGGCGGCAACGCCGACGCTCACCAGCGCCAGCACCACTGCCCGCGGTGAAAACCGCGAGCCCAACATCTCCGAACCCCCCGACATCGCACCCTACTCGCACGCAACACAAGCGGCGAGTTAATACCCTGCGGGTTAATACGACTTTAAGAGATTACGGCGCCTCGACCTTGCCGCCGCGTGAACACAATCGTTACAATTCGCGCGCCTTTCCAGGCAAAAGCGGTACGAATCGTACCCCGATCAGATCCTCCTGTTTAATTCCTTGTTCACCCTTTGTGAGTTTGACCAGCTCCTGCGGACCGGCGTGCGGTCCGAGCGGCAATACCATCACGCCGCCGTCGGCAAGTTCGCCGAGGAGTGCCTCGGGAATGGTTTCGGCGGCGGCAGTGACCATGATGCGGTCATAGGGCGCTGCGTCCGGGACGCCAGCGAGACCATCGCCGACCCGCACGTCGACATTGTCATAGCCCAGTGTCGCCAGTCGCTGACGCGCGGTGTCCGCTAGCGTCCGATAACGCTCGACGCTGATCACTTCACGTGCGAGCCGGGACAGAATGGCGGCCTGATAGCCCGAGCCGGTGCCCACTTCGAGCACACGATGGTCAGGCCGCACGCCGAGCTGCTCGGTCATGAAGGCGACCACGTAAGGCTGGCTGATCGTCTGCCCGCAGGCGATCGGCAGCGCCTGGTCCGCGTAGGCAGTGTCCACGAAGGAACTTTCGACGAAATGCTCGCGCGGCACCTCGTCCATGGCGCGCAGCACCGCCGGATCGGCGATGCCGCGCCTGCGCAGGCCGAGCAGAAACTGCATGCGGCCGACACTGTCGTCGCCGGGCGGTTGCTTGGGCACGCCGAGCCTCCTGACCGACTCTAGCCGAAAACCCGCCTTCGGCCAGAGCGCACGGTGAAAATGACGTAAATCCAACTGCTTGCGGCGGAACAAATAGCCGGAAGGGACGCCTCAACTTCGCCTTGACGATCTGATGTCTTTACAGCTGCGAATCCGATCGCAAGACCGGGGGAGAGAGAGATGACCTCTGCCGCACAAGTCCAGCCGGCGATGCCGGCCAAGCGGATCCTCGTCGTCGAAGACGAGCTGATGATCCGCATGCTGCTCGAGGACATGCTGGGCGAGCTCGGTTACACCGTCACCGCCGAGGCTGGGCGTCTCGACGAGGCGCTGCAAGCGGCGAAGACCGCCGACTTCGATGTCGCGATCCTCGACGTCAATCTCGACGGCGAGCCCGTCTCGCCGGTGGCCGATGCCCTCGCCGCCCGCGGCACGCCGTTCGTGTTTGCCACGGGTTACGGCGAACGCGGGCTGCCGGAACCCTATCGCGACCGGCCGATGCTGAAGAAGCCCTTTCAGATGGATGGGCTCAAAGAAATGCTGCAAAACGCGCTTGCAGCCGGCAAGCAATAATCAGGGCCATCTAACTGTCGTCCCCGCGAAAGCGGGCAATGCGGTTCCTGGTTCCCGATTCCCGACACCTCAATCGAACAGCTCCGCCAGCCGCGTCATGAACGGTTCGTCCGTCATGTCGAGCCGCAGCGGCGTGACCGCGATGCGATTGTCGGCGAGCGCGGAAATATCGCTGCCGTCCGCCGGCGGCTGCGCCCGCATGCGCACATAGGCGATCCAGTAATAGGCGTTGCCGCGGCCGTCCTGCCGCTGGTCGATCTGCAGCCGCTCCTGCCGGTTGCGGCCCTGGGTCGTCACGGCAATACCCTTGACGTCAGCGGGCGCACAATCGGGAAAGTTGACGTTGATGAGCACATCGCGCGGAATCCCGGCGGCGAGCACGCGCCGGATGATGTCGGGACCGAAGCGGACCGCCGTCTCCCAATGGGGCGGCTGGTTGCTGCGCGACCTGTAGGCCTGCGACAGCGCCACCGACGGAATGCCGAGGATGGTGCCCTCCACCGCGCCGGCGACGGTGCCGGAATAGATCACGTCCTCGCCGGCGTTGCGGCCGCGATTGACGCCGGCCAGCACCAGGTTGGGCGGGCGATCCTTGATTACGTGCCGCGCCCCCATGATGACGCAGTCGGTGGGCGTGCCTTTGACCGCGAAGCGGCGCTCGCCGACCTCGCGCAACCGCAGCGGGTCGTTGAGCGAGAGTGAGTGCGAGACGCCGGACTGATCGAATTCCGGCGCGATCACCCAGACGTCTTCGGACAGCGCTCGGCCGATCTCGGCGCAGACGTCGAGCCCTTCCGCGTGGATGCCGTCGTCGTTGGTGATGAGAATGCGCATCGGGTTGCTTCACCTCCCCGGCTTGCGGGGAAGGGAGCCGTCTGTGCGCGCTGAAGCATGGTTCTCCATCACTGCGCCCGTTCGATGGTCTTCAACCCGCCCATATAGCTCTGCAGCACGTCCGGCACCGCGATCGAGCCGCCCTGCTGCTGATAGGTCTCCATCACCGCGATGAGCGCGCGCCCGACGGCGACGCCGGAGCCGTTGAGGGTGTGGACGTTGCGGATCTGACGACCGTCCTTGGCGCGGTAGCGCGCGTTCATGCGCCGCGCCTGGAACTCGCCGCAGAGCGAGCAGGACGAGATCTCGCGGTACATGTTCTGTCCGGGCAGCCACACTTCGATGTCGTACGTCTTCTGCGCCGCAAAGCCCATGTCGCCGGTGCAGAGCGTGACTACGCGGTAGTGCAGATCGAGCCGCCGCAAGACCTCCTCGGCGCAGGCGAGCATGCGCTCGTGCTCGTCCCTGCTCTCTTCGGGCGTGGTGACGGAGACGAGCTCGACCTTGTCGAACTGGTGCTGGCGGATCATGCCGCGCGTATCCTTGCCGGCCGCGCCCGCCTCGGCGCGAAAGCACGGCGTGCAGGCGGTGAAGCGCAGCGGCAGCGCGGCCTCATCCACGATGGATTCGCGCACGAGATTGGTCAGCGGCACTTCGGCGGTAGGAATGAGCCAGAGCCTGGTATTCTTCAGGTCTTGCGTTGCAGTATCAGCGCCCCTCGCGACCTCCTCTTGCAGCCGGGCAGTGCTGATCTCTTTCGCATTTTCAAAAGCGGAGATGATTCCCCCTATTGCTTCAGCCAAATATTTTTGCGGTTTTGATCCGGCACTAGTCTCGAACTGATCGTCTTCAAATTTCGGCAATTGTGCCGTTCCAAACATCACCTCGTCGCGCACTAGCAGCGGCGGCGCGACCTCAGTGTAGCCGTGCTCGGTCGTGTGCACGTCGAGCATGAATTGCCCGAGCGCGCGCTCGAGCCGCGCGAGGCCACTCGTCAACACCACGAAGCGCGCGCCTGACAGCTTTGCGGCAGTCTCGAAATCCATCTGCCCGAGCGCTTCGCCCAGATCGAAATGCTGCTGCGGCGTGAAACCGTAATTGCGCTTGGCGCCGAAGCGATGGTGCTCGACGTTGTCCTCGGCGCTCTTGCCGTCGGGCACCTCGTCCAGTGGCATGTTTGGAATTTCGGCGAGCTTGTCCTCGAGTTCCGTCGAAGCCTTCTTCGCGTCTTCCTCTAGTCGCGGAATTTCTGCCTTCAGTCGCGCGACCTCGGCCATGAGCGCCTGCGCAGCCGCCTCCTCGTTGCTTTTCTTCGCCGCGCCGATTTCGCGCGACGCCGCGTTGCGGCGGGCGAGTGCCGCTTCCGCCTTCTGGATGGCGGCGCGCCGGCGCTCGTCGATCTCGATCAGCCGCTTTGCTTCGCCCGGCAAACCGCGCCGCGCCAGCCCCCGGTCGAACGCGTCGGGATTGTCACGAATCCACTTGATATCGTGCATGTCTTTCGCCGCCATGCCCCGCGCAGGCGGGGCATCCAGTCAACGCCGACGCCGATGGTCTAGGAAACGTCGTGCCTGATTCCAAGGCCCGTGGATACTGGACCGCTCACGCGGGCGATAACACCCCGTCGGGGCGGCAGGAAATCCATCATTCCGCCGGCTTGGCGGCGGCGCTGGCGGCGTCCTTGGCCTTGTCGGCGGCTGCCTTCTTCTCGACCCACCGCACCGACCAGATCGAGCCTTCATAAAGCGCCATCAGCGGCAGCGCGAGCGAGAGCTGGCTGAGCACGTCGGGCGGGGTGAGCACCGCCGCGATCACGAAGGCGCCGACGATGAAATAGCGCCGCTTCGCCTTGAGCTGATCGGAGGTGACGATGCCGACGCGCCCCAGCAGCGTCAGGATCACCGGCAGCTGGAAGGCGATGCCGAAGGCGAAGATGAGCTTCATCATCAAGGTCAGATAATCCTCGACCTTGGGCAGGAGCTCGATCGCGGCGTGGCCGTCGCCGCCCGCCTGTTGCATGCTCAGAGAAAATCGCGCCAGCATGGGCCAGACCAGGGCATAGACGACAACAGAGCCGAGCAGGAAGAAGATGGGAGTCGCCACGAGGTAGGGCAGGAAGGCCTGCTTTTCGTGGCGATAAAGGCCGGGCGCGACGAACATGTAGATCTGCGTCGCAACGACCGGGAACGATATGAACGCCGCCCCGAACATCGCGAGCTTGAGCTGGACGACGAAATATTCGAGCAGGCCGGTATAGATGAACTTGGAGTCCGGGCCCGCCACCCAAACGAACGGCCAGGTCAGCACGTCGTAGATCGTCTTGGCGAAGAAGAAGCAGCCGACAAACGCAATGCCGAAGGCGATCAGCGCCTTGATCAGCCGCGAACGCAGCTCGATCAAGTGTTCCATCAGCGGCGCTTTGCTCGCCTCGATCTCCTTCTCGTCGTCCTCGCGGCTCATGCGGATTTGCCATCGGGCTTGGCGGCATCGGCATCGGCGATTGCCGGCTCAGGCGCCGCCGAGGGCGGCGCGGCGGCATCCGTGGCCGCCGTAGCTGGCGCGGCTGGCAGCGCGGCGCCGGCCGGCGAGGTGCTGGGTTCCGCCGCGACCGGCGGGCTCGGCGTGGCCGCGCCTGCGGTGTCGACCATCGCGCTCTCGATCTGCTGCTGCGTGCTTTCCAACTCCCGTTTGACCTCGCTGACGGGATCGAAACTCGCGTAGCTCTGCGCCTGGCTCGTCATCTCGTCGACCTGCTTCTTGAGGTCGGCCATCTCCGCCTCGCGCATCGCCTCCTGAAATTGGCTTTGGAACTCGGAGGCCATGCGGCGCAGCTTGCTCATCCACTGCCCGAGCGTGCGCAAGACGGTCGGCAGCTCCTTCGGCCCGATCGCAATCAGCGCGACGATGCCGATGAGCAGGAGCTCGCTCCAACCGATCTCGAACATGGAGGCTTCAACTCCGAGAGGCGCGCAGTGCGCAGGCCCCCCTCCGATCCACGCGTCCGCAGGGTTGTTGCCGCGGCGTGCAGCCGCTCAGCCCGCCTTGCGCGTCTCGGTGACGGTCGCCGTTGGAGCGGGCGCTGGCTGGTGGTCGATCGTCTTCGGGTCGGTCTTGACGGGCTCGGTCTCGGCTTTTTCTTCCTCCGTCAGCCCTTTCTTGAACGACTTGATGCCCTTGGCGAAATCGCCCATCAGCTCCGAGATCTTGCCACGTCCGCCGAACAGCAGCAGGCCCACGGCCAGAACCAGAATCCAGTGCCAAATGCTCATCGAACCCATGCGCAACTCCTCCGCGTCGACGAGACCGCACGCCCGTCTCGTCTCTCGGCTTTGACCAGAAGCTAGGCTCCGGGCGCGGCAAAAACAAGGACTTCGCCCGCGCGCTTGCGCCGCCGCGCAGCCGCCATCGCGGCCCGCAGGCCGCGGAACCGCGCAGCTCAGCGGCGTTTCGCCGCGTTAACGCAAATCGATCGTCTTCCGCACCGCGGTTCCGCGCTCCCCGCAGTCATTGCCGGGCTTGGCCCGGCAATCCATCCCCTAGAATGACTCGCTTCTTTTCGATGGATGCCCGGGTCATAAGCGCGTTTACGCGCGTCTTCGACGCGCTTCTGCCCGGGCATGACGACATAAGGACACCACCCCCCCCCATCACTCCTCGCCGGTGCGCTCCGGCGGCGGCGCGAGGCCGAGATCGAGATCGCCGGGTTCCAGCGGGTCCTCGTCATCGTGCAGGGCCGGATCGTCCGACGGCATCGGCACCGAGAAGCCGGGCGGCAGCCGCCCGTCGAGCAGGCCCGAGCCCTTGAGTTCCTCGAGCCCCGGCAGGTCGCCCACCGCATCGAGCCCGAAATGCGACAGGAACGCCTCGCTGGTGCCGTAGGTCACCGGGCGGCCGGGGGATTTGCGCCGCCCGCGTGGGCGAACCCAGCCGGTCTCGAGCAGCACGTCGACCGATCCCTTGGAGGTCGTCACCCCGCGGATCTCCTCGATCTCCGCCCGCGTCACCGGCTGGTGATAGGCGATGATGGCGAGCGTCTCGATTGCCGCGCGCGAGAGCTTGCGCGTCTCGACCGTCTCTTTGCTCAACAGCCAGGAGAGATCGCTGGCGGTGCGGAAGGTCCACTTCCCGCCGATTCGAACGAGATGAACGCCGCGCGTGGCGTATTCCTCCTGCAGGCGCAGCAGCGCCGCGTGCACATCGACCCCTTGCGGCAGCCGCTCCGCCAGCGACGCCTCGTCGAGCGGCTCGGCCGAGGCGAACAGCATCGCCTCCAGCAGGCGAAGCTCTTCGGCCCGCGGTTCGCCCGCATTGTCCGGCTCGTCGTCCGGCATCACCACTTTCAACTTCGGCATCGCTGGCCCTCCTCTATTCCTTGCCGTCCGCGGGCGGCGCCGCCACGCCGCCCGGATCAGCCACCCCATTTTCAGCCGGTTGACGCTTGCGCACGTAGAGCGGCGCAAACGCCCCCTGCTGGTGCATCTCCATCACGCCCTCGCGCACCATTTCGAGGGTGGAGGCAAAGCTCGACGCAAACACCGTCGGCGCGAGCGACGGCTCGACCACGTACGAGATCAGAAACTCGTCGAGCCGCGTCCAATCGGGCGAGCGCCCGATCAGCCGCTCGAGCGCTTCGCGCGCCTCGGCCAGCGACCAGACGGTGCGCTTGACCAGGCGCACGTGCGCGAGAGCCGACTTTTGCCGTTGTTGCGCATAAGCCGAGAGCAAATCGTAGAGTGTCGCCGAATATTGCGGGTGCTTGATGTGCGCGATCGGCTCGGGCTGGCCGCGCCGGAACACGTCACGATCGAGCTGCGCGCGGCCGAACAGGCGCTCGGCAACGTCGCGGATGGCTTCAAGACGCTTGAGCCGCAACGCCAGCGCGACCGCCATATCCTCGGCACTCTGCCCTTCGGGCGCGTTCGTTTCCGGCAACAACAGGCGCGACTTCAAATAGGCGAGCCATGCCGCCATCACGAGGTAATCGGCCGCCAGCTCGAGTCTCAGCTTGCGCGCCTCCTCGATGAAGGCGAGATACTGGTCCGCAAGCGCCAGGATCGAAATTTTAGCGAGGTCGACCTTCTGCTGGCGCGCGAGCGCGAGCAAGAGGTCGAGCGGGCCTTCGAAACCCTCGACATCGACCACCAATGCCGGCTCGCTCGTTGCCCGGTCCGCTGCAAGGTCGGCTTCGAATTGGATCTCGTCGGGGTTCATGAGATCGCCCTCCGGGCACTCGCGCCGTTATCGATCAGCGCCGCCCATTCGGCGCGCAACGCTGCAGGATCATCCTTGACGACACGCCCGCGCCGCGCGAGCGCGGCGTCCGCCCGGGCCGCGGCTTCGCCGGTGAGCACGGGCACGGCGGATGCGACCGCCCGCATCTCGTCAAGCTCGCCGTTGCAATGGAGGACGACGTCGCAACCCGCCGCTATCGCTGCGCGCGAGCGCGCCTCGATCGAGCCGGACAAGGCCCCCATGGAGATATCGTCGCTCATCAGCAGACCACGAAATCCCAGCCAGTCCCGAATCACATCCCGGACCAGAGTGACCGAAGTCGTGGCCGGAGCAATAGGATCGATAGCCGTGTATACGATATGGGCGGTCATCCCAAGCGGTAGATCAGAGAGGGGGCGGAACGCGGCAAAGTCGGTGGTCCTCAGCGTTTCGCGGTCGGTCTCGACGATGGGGAGCGCGCGGTGGCTGTCGGCGGTGGCGCGGCCATGCCCAGGAATATGCTTGAGCACCGGCAGGACCCCGCCGGCCAGCAAGCCGTCGGCCACCGCGCGCGCCAGCAAGGCCACCTTCTCCGCGGTGTCCCCATAAGCTCGATCGCCAATGATGGAATCCGCGCCGGCGACGGGCACATCGGCGATCGGCAGGCAATCCACATCGACCCCGACCGCCGCGAGATCGGCGGCGATCAGCCGGGCGCCGAGATACGCGGCCTTTATCCCCTCCGCCGCGTTGCGGTCGTAGACGCGGCCGTAGGCGGCACCGGGCGGATAGGACGGCCAATGCGGCGGTCCGAGCCGCTGGACGCGGCCGCCTTCCTGGTCCACGAACACCGGCGCTTCGCGCCCGACCGCGTCGCGAATCGACGCCGTCAGGCGGCGCACTTGCGCCGGCGTCTCGATGTTGCGCTTGAAGAGAATGAACCCCCACGGCTCGCGCTCGCGCAGCAACGTGCGCTCGGCGGGCGTCACCGTCGTACCCGCAAGCCCAGTGATGAAAGCGCGTACCGCCATCGGCGCGGATTAGCCCGCGCCTGCCGCAAGGGTCAGGCGCAACTCAGTTGTTCGGAACCACGCATTGGCCGCCGGCGGCCTTGTAGGTGGCGCAGAACTGGCTCGCCTCTTGGGCCGATGTAAAAGGCCCAACCAGGGTCCGGTAGAAGACCCCTTTGCTGCCCAGGTCCGCGCGGCGAATGATCGGCTGCAGGTCGCCAAGCTCGTTCGGGAATTTTGCCTGCAGGCTGCGGAAGGAGGATTGCGCTTCCGCCTCGCTCTTCTGCGAGGAGAGCTGCACCACGAAGCCACCCGCCGTGTTCTCCGTCGCCTCAGGCGCGCTCCGAGTGGAGGGCGGCGGCGCCGCTGCGGTGCGAGCGCGGGCCGGCGGGGCCGCGGCCGGTTCGCTCGGCTGCGGCTCGAGCGAGATCGGGCCGCTGTTGCGCGCCGCCGAGGCCGTTGCCGCTTTCGGGGCGGCCGGCGACGCATTCGGGGCGGCCGGCACCGCACTCAACCGCGCCGCGGCAGCCGCCTGCGCGGCCGCAGGCTGGCTCGTCACCGGCTTCCCGCTTACATCGGATGCATCCGGGTGAATGACCACGGTGCGGACCTTCTTGGGCTCGGTCGATGCGCCCGCACCCTGCCCCGGCGCGACCGGCGCCGGCAACGCGACGCGCGGAGCGGCCTGGGTTCCAGGCTCCTTGAGCGCAACCGGCTCCTCCTGCTTCGACACGATCCGTTCGGCGTTGGCCGACCGACCCTGCGCGAGGTTGCTCGATTGCGGATCGCCGGCGCTCTCGGGCACGATCTTTGTCGGCGTGGAGTTGTCGGCCGTGATGACCGGCGGCGGTTGGGTCGAACTGGGATTGCCGTAATAGCTCCGGTAGGCATAGGCGCCGGCGGTGCCGAGCACGGCGCAACCGATGAGGGCGAGCGCGGTGGCGAAGCCGCCACGCCGCGCGCGCGGCGCGTCGTCATACGCCTCGTGTTCATGCGGCTCGAGCGGCACGTCGTCCTGGTAGGCGTACTCGGCCTCCTGAGCGTCATATTGGCCGCCATCCGTGCCGTCGTCTTCGTAGTGCTGGCTCTGCTCGTGCTGCTGGCTCTGCTCGTACTGCTGGCTCTGCTCGTACTGCTGGCTCTGCTCGTACTGCTGGTTCTGCTCGTACTGCTGGTTCTGGTCGTCGTAGTGCTGGTTCTGCGGGTCCGCCCCGCGCTGGGGCTCGTCATAGAATCGGCTGTCGGCGCGCCAACCCGCGGGCTCCGGGGCCGGCGGCTGGGCGTAATCCCGGCCCGTCCCATGGGCCGAGCGGCGCGGCATGTCGCCGGCGGCAAAGTGCGGTTCGCGCACCGGGGCGGCCTGCCAGTCCTCCGGCGCGGTCGCCGGCGCGTCGTGCGCTTCTCCCTGCCGCTCGCGCGAATTGCTTCGCCCGAGATCGGCGAATGGATCGCTCTGCCCGAGCAGACGGGCAAGCTCGGCCAGCGGATCGCGGGCACTTGCCTCCTCGCTCGGCCGCGGCGGCTCGGCCGCGCGACGATATGGATCATTGGAGCGATAACGTCGTAACGTATTGTCGTCGGCCATACTCATCCCCGTTTCCGGTACACTGGCGCCGCACCCGGTCGGTTGCGCGACGGATCCATCGAGCGGGGGTCCATCTGCCCTTACGCACCGAGCGAGCTAACGCATCTCCTCGGGGGCCTCGACGCCGAGCAGCCTCAGCCCTGACGCGAGAACGGTGACCACGCCCTCCACCAGCGCAAGGCGCGCCATGGTCATTTGTGGATCATTCTGGATAATGAAGCGTAAATATGACGCATCATTTCCGCGATTCCACTGCGCGTGGAAATCACTTGCAAGATCATAGAGATAGAAGGCGATGCGGTGCGGCTCATGGGCGATTGCGGCCGCTTCGATGAGGCGCGGGTAGAGCGCGAGCCGCCGCATCAGCGCAAGCTCGCCGGAATCTTCTAAGCGCTCGAGCGGCGCGCCCGCGAGCAGGAAGGCCCGCGCCGCCGCCGGCTCGCTCGGCAGATCGGCGACGACTTCGCGCGCGTTGCGCAAAATCGATTGGCCGCGGGCGTGGCCGTACTGGACGTAGAACACCGGATTGTCGCGGGACTGCTCGATCACCCTGGCGAGGTCGAAATCGAGCGCCGCGTCGTTCTTGCGGTAGAGCATCATGAACCGCACGGGGTCCTTGCCGACTTCATCCACGACGTCGCGTAACGTCACGAACTCCCCCGTGCGCTTTGACATTTTCACCGGCTCGCCGCCGCGTAACAGTTTCACCAATTGCACGATCTTGATGTCGAGCTCCGCGCTCGGAGCTTGCGTGACCGCCCGCACCGCCTTGACCGCCGCTTGCACGCGCTTGACGTAGCCGCCGTGATCGGCGCCCCACACGTCGATCATGCTGGCGAAGCCGCGATCGACCTTGTTCTTGTGATAGGCGATGTCGGAGGCGAAATAAGTGTAGCTGCCGTCCGATTTCATCAGCGGCCGGTCGACGTCGTCGCCGAAGTCGGTGGCACGAAACAGCGTCTGCTCGCGATCCTCCCAGTCCTCCACCGGGGTACCCTTCGGCGGCGGCAGCCGTCCTTCATACACGTAGCCGGCGCGCCGCAGCGCGGCGATGGTCTCGCCCACCTGATCGCGCGGACCTTCGATGAGCGAACGTTCGGAGAAGAAGACGTCGTGCACGACGTTGAGCGAGCGGAGATCGTTGCGAATATCCGCCATCATCATGTCGATGGCGCGATCGCGGACGAGCGGCAGCCACTCCGTCTCCGGCTTGTCCTTCAAGCTCGCCCCATAGCGGGTGGCGAGTTCCGCCCCCACCGGCTTGAGATAGTCGCCGGGATAGAGGCCTTCCGGTATGGCGCCGATGTCCTCGCCCAGCGCCTCGCGGTAGCGCAGGAATGCCGAGCGTGCGAGCGCGTCGACCTGCGCGCCGGCATCGTTGATGTAGTATTCGCGCGTGACCTCAAAGCCGCTGAAGGCGAGCAGATTGGTGAGCGCGTCGCCGAACACCGCGCCGCGGCAATGGCCGACGTGCAGAGGCCCGGTCGGGTTGGCGGAGACGTATTCGACGTCGACCGCAGTGCCTTGGCCGACGTCGCTGCGGCCATAATTCGCACCCGTTGCGAGCACCGCGCGCAGTGCGTCGATCCACGCCGCCGGCTTGAGCGTCAGGTTGATGAAACCCGGACCCGCGACCTCGGCCTTCGCCACCAGTTCGTCGCCGCGCAGTTTGGCTGCGATCGCTTCCGCCAATGGGCGCGGCTTTGAGCCGGCATCCTTGGCCAGCACCATGGCCGCATTGGTCGCCATGTCGCCGTGCGCGCTCTCGCGCGGCGGCTCGACCACGATGCGCGATTGGTCGATTCCCGCGGGCAGCATACCGTCTGCGGCCAGCGCGTTCGTGGCGGCACGCACTTTGTCCAGCACCGCGGCAAAAATGTTCTGGTCGCTCATGGTCGGCAGGCTAGTGTCCCGATTCCGAAGTTCGCAAGCCCTTGCGGCACACTCTCGTGCGAACTTCGGAATCAAAGGGACACTAGCACTTATGACTCTAGTGTGGTTTTTGGATTTGAAGTTCCTATACGAG
>Ga0137391_10000905_pt1 | contig 21305 bp, 17 predicted proteins | sample 15con2h24BmetaG_FD_101399 | JGI IMG/M metagenome (GOLD analysis project Ga0137391, IMG submission 101399) | Vadose zone soil microbial communities from Angelo Coast Range Reserve, California, USA - 15con2h2.4B metaG | ecosystem: Environmental > Terrestrial > Soil > Vadose zone > Saprolite...
GGTGGTGCCCTTCAGCTTGCAGGGCGCGGCGGGCAGCACCAGCCAGACGCGAACCGCCGAGGTGGCCGTGGTTGCCAGCGACTTCTCCCTGTCGCTGGACCCCGCCGAAGCGACGGTAGCCGCCGACCTGACGACCAACGTCCTGCTCAAGACCTCGGTGCTCTTCGGCAGCCCCGACTTGCTGCTCTTCACCGTCGGCCACCTGCGCAAGGGCGTGACGGCGGCCATCGAACCGCCGGGCGTCTACGCGGGCCAGACCGCCACGCTACATCTCACCGGTGCGAATCAGCTCTCCGCCAGCGAGGGCAGGATGACTATCGTAGCCGAGAGCTCCGTCGCCTCGCACACCATCAGGGCCCGCGTGCGGGCGCTGGGCGCGCCGCGGGCGCAGATCAGCTGGCCCGTGTCGCGCACGTTCATGAGCGGCGTGGAGAAGATCATCGCCAGCGCGGTGGCGAGCCAGGGCACCACGCTGGCAAGCATCGATCTCTACGTCGACGGAAAGAGGCAGCAAGGCGTCTCCTCGTCCCACTCGCCCGCCGAGTTGTTCTGGGACTCGCGGCGCATCGGCGACGGCATGCACCAGCTGGCGGTGCGCGCCACAGACGCGGTGGGCGGCACGGGCGACTCGGCGCCCGTGGTGGTCTGGGTGCAGAACAAGGGCGACTGCGGCTGCTCGTCCTACGGCGGCGGCTGGGAGACGCTCGGCCTCCTCGGCCTCCTGGCAGCGCTCCGCCGCCGCGAACGAAAAAAATAAAAATAATTATTTTTTTTCGTCCTGGTCTCGAAATGGACGGAGTGCCCGGAATCGGGGTCTCAAAATGGAACGAAAGAATCTTTCGTTCGCACGTTGACACGGGTAAGCGCCGGGGCTAGCGGTGGCCGATGCACGACGCGGCCCCGCCCCGCATCCTCAGTTGGTGGCGCGAATTGTCCCCCGCCGAGCGGCGCACGTTCTGGGGGTGCTTCGGCGGGTGGGCGCTCGACGCGATGGATGTCCAGTTCTACAGCTTCGTCATCCCCACGCTCATCGCCCTCTGGCACCTGAGCAAAGGCCAGGCCGGCACGCTGGCCACCAGCGCCCTGCTCTTCTCCGCCGCGGGCGGCTGGATCGCCGGCCTCGTCGCGGACCGGATCGGCCGCGTCCGCACGCTGCAGATCACCATCCTCTGGTTCGCCACCTTCACCTGCCTGAGCGGCTTCGCGCAGAGCTACGGGCAGATGTTCATCGCGCGCGCGCTCATCGGCCTCGGGTTCGGCGGAGAATGGGCGGCTGGCGCGGTGCTGATGGGCGAGGTGATCCAGGCGAAGAACCGCGGCAAGGCGGTGGGCAGTGTGCAGAGCGGGTGGGCGCTGGGATGGGGCGCCGCAGCCATCCTCTATACGGTGGTGTTCAGTCTCTTCCCCGACCAGTGGGCATGGCGCGTGCTCTTCTTCATGGGCATCCTGCCGGCGCTGCTCGTCGTCTACATCCGCCGCTACGTCGAGGAGCCGGAAGTCTTCCGCCGCCAGTCCGCCGACGCGAGCGCCCGGGGAAATTTCCTCGAGATCTTTTCGCCCGGCATCCTGCGCACCACCGCGCTGGCCGCGCTCCTTGCCACCGGCGCGCAGGGCGGCTACTACGCGGTCACCACCTGGCTGCCGACGTATCTCAAGACGGTGCGCGGTCTCTCGGTGCTCAACACCGGCGGCTACCTGGGCGTAGTCATCGCCGGCTCGTTCACCGGCTACATCGTCAGCGCATACCTCTCCGACCAGCTCGGCCGCCGGCGCAACTTCTTCGTCTTCGCCATCGGCTGCATGGCCGCCGTGCTGGTCTACACGCACGTCGAGGTGACCAACACACAGATGCTGCTCCTCGGCTTTCCGCTGGGGTTCTTCGCCAGCGGCATCTTCAGCGGGATGGGCGCCTTCTTCACCGAGCTGTTCCCCACCCGCATCCGCGGCTCGGGCCAGGGCTTCTCCTACAACTTCGGCCGCGGCGTCGGAGCGCTCTTTCCCAGCCTGGTGGGTTACCTGAGCGCCACCATGCCGCTCGGCCGCGCCATCGGCGTGTTCGCCGCCTCGGCGTACGCGGTGCTGTTTGTCGCGGCGGTGCTGCTGCCCGAAACGCGGGGGAAGGAGCTGGTCTGATCCCCCTCGCGGACGGCGCGGTGCTCCTCGAGCTGCCGGAGAAGGCCGCCGACCTGGCGGCGGCGCTGGCCGAGGACCCGCCGGCGGGATTTCTCGACGCGGTGCCGGGCGCGCGCACGCTGCTGGTGCTGTTCGACCCGGATCGATTCGACCCGGCGAGCCTCGACCGCGCCGCGGCCGCGCGGCGGACCGCCCCCAGGACGGTGCGTCTCGCCGCGCGATACGACGGGTCGGATCTGAAAGAGTTGGCGCGCGAGACGGGAATCGCCCCCGGCGATCTGGCGCGGCTGCACTCGGCCGCCGAATACACGGTGGCGTTCCTCGGGTTCGCGCCGGGGTTCGCGTACATGACGGGAACGCCGCCGCCGCTCGCGGTCCCGCGGCTCAAGACGCCGCGCGTGCGCGTTCCGGCGGGAAGCCTCGCGGTTGCGGACGGGTACACGGGCATCTATCCGGCCGAGACGCCGGGCGGGTGGCGGCTCATCGGGCGCGTGGCGGCGCGGCTCTTCGATCCCCGTGCATCGCCTCCCGCGCTCTTGCGGCCAGGAGACCGCGTGGTGTTTGAAAGCGTCGAGGAGCTGGGCGAAGCGCCCTCCGAGTCGCCCGCGCCGGCAGTGCGCGACCCGGTGGCGCGCGTCGTCTCCCCGGGCCCGTTCACGACGGTGCAGGGCGGTCCGCGCTACGGGCTCTCGGCCTCGGGCGTGCCGGCGGGCGGAGCGATGGACCTGGCTTCGCTCGCGGCGGCCAACGCCCTGGCGGGGAACGCGCCATTCGCGGCGGCGCTCGAGATCACCATCGCCGGTCCCGAGCTGGAATTCGTCGCGCCCGCGCGCATCGCCGTCGAAGGCAGCGCGCGCGACGTGCGCAGCGGAGAGCGCGTCAAGATCGGCGCGGTCCGGCGCGGCGCACGCGCCTATCTGGCCGTCGATGGGGGCCTTGCCCAATCGCTGCCCGGCGAGCCGACGCGGCCGCTCCGGCGCGGCGAGGAGCTGGCGCGCGCCTCCGCGCCTCCGGCCTTGACGATGCGTCCGCCGCCCCTGCCGGACCGCCTCGGCGAATCGTTCACCGTACGCGCGGTTCCCGGGCCACAGACGAATTATTTCGCCGATCCGGAGGCGTTCTTCGCCGCCGAGTACCGGCTCTCGCCCGACAGCGACCGCCGCGGCCTGCGCCTGCAGGGGCCGCCGATCGCGCTGGCGCGCCCCGCCGATCTGCCCCCCGAGGGCACCGCCCCCGGCGCGGTGCAGGTGCCGGGGAACGGCATGCCCATCGTGTTGGGCCCCGACCGGCCCGTCACCGGCGGCTATGCGAAGATCGCCACCGTCATCTCGGCGGACCTGCCGCTCCTGGCGCAGGCGCGGCCGGGCGCGACCATCCGCTTCCGCGCGGTCGATCTCGCCGAAGCGCTCGCGGCGCGGAAGGGAGGAGCATGACCATCGACCTCAACGCCGACGTGGGCGAAGGCATGGACGACGCCGCGCTGCTCCCGCTGCTCACGTCGGTCAACGTCGCCTGCGGGATGCACGCCGGAAGCCCCGTCATCATGGACCGGACCGTCGCGCTGGCGGTGGAGCGAGGCGTTCGCGTCGGCGCGCATCCCGGATATGCGGACCGGGAGAACTTCGGCCGGCTGGATTTGCAGCTCTCCCACGACGAGGTGCGGGCGCTGGTGCTCTACCAGGTCGCGGCGCTCGACGGGTTCGCGCGCGCGCGAGGCGGCTCGCTCTCGCACGTGAAAGCGCACGGCGCGCTCTACAACCGCGCGGCGAAGGACGTCGCTGTCGCGCGCGCCGTGGCGGAAGGGGTGCGGCGATTTTCGCGCGATCTGGTCGTGGTCGGTCTCGCCGGGTCGATCCAACTCGAGGCGGCGCGCGAGCTGGGCCTGCGCGCGGCGGGAGAGGCGTTCGCCGATCGCCGCTATCTCCCCGACGGCTCGCTCATGCCGCGCTGGCAGCAGGGCGCGGTGCTGCACGACCCGGTCGAGGCGGCGGCACAGGCTGTGAGCATCGCCCGCGACGGAATCGTCGTCGCCTCCGATGGCTCGCGGCTCGCCGTCTCGGCGCAGACGCTCTGTCTGCATGGCGACACGCCGGGAGCGCCCGAAATCGCGCGCGCCGTTCGCGCGGCGCTCTCGGCCGCCGGCGTGGGCGTCGCGCCCTTGGCATGAGACGCGTGCAGACCAAGAGCCGGGGTCGGGCCCGGGACCGGGTGCGTGTACGTTCACGGGGATGGGGACGGGGAGCGGAATTCAACTCGCACGCGGGGAGCCACAGAGGCGGCTGAGCATTTGGACCACGCGAATCAGGAGTTGGCGGGACTGTTCGTATTCTTCCGAGGTGATGTTGCTGCGAATGCGCATGACGTCGAGCAAAGTCGCGGTCTCCGTCGCGCTGCCCCGCGCGATCTCATAGAGCCGCGCCTTGTCCGCGCGGGCTGTCTTGCCGGCTCCTTCCCCTATGTTTGCCAGGATGCTGATGGAAGCGCGGTCGAACTGTTCGCGAAGTTCGCGAGTCATTTTTCGCCATGAAGGTCTGCGACCCCTCGAGAAACACCTTGGCGATTTGGTAGACCTCGAGCCTCTCGTGATCGAAGTGTTCCGTCCCCATCCCCGTCCCCCTACCCGTGAACCTACACGAACCCGGTCCCGCGCCCGAGCACTTTGTCTCTTCAGGGTGGCACATTATTGACTGGGTCTGACATTGGGACGTTACTTCCTCCACGTTTCCGGGTGCTCGGCCTTCCACCGCATGGCCGCGAAGATGCGCGTGCGGCCGCTCGGGTGGTCGTACAAAAGGATCTCCTCCAGCCGGCCTGGCTCCATCTTGCGATACTCGGACAGGTCCAATGCCGCCTGGGCGAACCCGTCGGGCTGGGCCGCGGCGTTGAGCCCGAAGATGTCGGCTTCGTACTCGGCGCTGCGGATGACGGAGTTGATCACGGGCGTCATGACGAAGAGATACGAGGTGAAGAGCAGAGCGGCGAGCGGCAAGCCCGCCAGGTCGTCCATGCCGCGCAGCCCCCATCTTCCGCGCAGACGCTCGTAGAGCGTGCTCAGCAGCGAGAACCCCACCGCGATGATCAGCCCGAAGGTGATGAGGTGCTTGTAGAGGTGGTTGAGCACGTAGTGCCCCATCTCGTGCCCCATCACCGCCTCGATCTCCTCCAGCGACGCGCGACTGAGCAGGTTGTCGTTCAAGGTGATGCGCTCGGTGCCGAGAAAGCCGCTCACGTTCGCGCTCATCCGCTTCGACTGCTTCGAGGCGTCGATCTCCCATACCTCCCCCGCCTTGATGCCGTTGGCGCGCGCCAGCCTGAGGATGGGCGCGACCACGCGCTGGTCCTCGAGGCGCTTGGGGCTGTTGAAGATCGGCGCGATGAGCACCGGCGTGATCAGCAAGCCGAAGGAGAGCAGGACGATGGCCACCGCCGCGCCCCAGATCCACCACGTCCGGCCCATGCGCCGCACCACGGCGTAGAGCGCGATCATCGCCAGGCTGCCCAGGACGAGCGAGACCAGGAGCCCCTTCCCTTCCTCGCCCAGCCAGGCCGCGAACGTCAGATTCGAGAGGCCGTACTTGTGCTCGCGAAAGTACGAAGCGTAGACGGTGAGCGGGAAGGTGAGCACTGTCGACGCCACGGCGAACTGCACCCAGTACGCAGCGACCTGCATCGCCTTGAAGCGGGTGAGGCGCTCGGCGCGGTCGCGCATGCGCGCGGAAAACCCCGTCTTCAGCAAAAGCAGGAAGACCCCCGCCGACCAGAGGAACGACCAGAGATCGAGCCAGTACCCTCCCTCGAAATATGCGTCGGACCTCGCCTTCTGCTCGGGGGAGAGCCGGGCGATATACGCGCGCGTCGCCGCTTCCGGATCGATGGACCCGGACGCGCCGCTCGCTTCGGGCGGCGGCGCCAGCGGGACCAGGGCAGCGGCGAGAATCAGGGCGGCGAGGGGGGCCATGGCCGCCAACAATGAATGAAATCTTTACCTTGAACAAATGTGGGGACGCGTTAGAGATGGTCGCCTGCGTCCGTGACACCGTGGGACGCAAGAGGAGGCGAGGCACGATGGACGTCCGCGTCGAGGGGCCGAAGGTCGCCGGTTCGGAGCAGATTCTCACCCGTGAGGCGCTCGATTTCGTCGCGCGGCTGCACCGCGAATTCAACCAGCGCCGCGAACAGCTCCTCGCCCGCCGCGCCGAGCGACAGAAGGAATTCGACGCGGGCAAGAACCCGCGCTTCCTCGACGAGACGAAGAAGGTGCGCGAGTCCGACTGGAAGGTCGCCGAAACCCCGCGCGATCTGCTCAAGCGCTACGTCGAGATCACCGGCCCCGTCGAGCGCAAGATGATGATCAACGCGCTCAACTCCGGCGCCGACGTGTTCATGGCCGACTTCGAGGACTCGCTCTCCCCGACGTGGAGCAACGTCGTCACCGGGCACGTCAACCTCATCGAAGCGGTCCGCCGGCGGCTCTCGTTCACTTCACCCGAGGGAAAGTCGTACAAGCTCAACGCGCAGATCGCCACGCTCCTGGTGCGGCCGCGCGGATGGCACCTGCCCGAGAAGCACGTGCTCATCGACGGCAAGCCCGTCTCGGGCAGCTTGATCGACTTCGGCCTCACGGTCTTTCACAACGCGCGCGAGCAGCTCGATCGCGCCACGGGTCCCTATTTCTACCTGCCCAAGATCGAGGGCTACCTCGAGGCGCGGCTCTGGAATGACGTCTTCAAGTTCGCCCAGGACGCGCTGCGCATTCCGCAGGGAAGCATCCGCGCGACGGTGCTCATCGAGACGCTGCCCGCGGCGTTCGAGATGGACGAGATCCTCTACGAGCTTCGCGAGCACATGAGCGGCCTCAACGCCGGGCGCTGGGATTATCTCTTCTCGCTCATCAAGACGCTGCGCACTCGCAAGGACGCGGTGCTTCCCGACCGCGCCCAGGTGACCATGACGGTCCCCTTCATGCGCGCGTACACCGAGCTGCTCATCAAGACCTGCCACCGCAGAGGCGCGTACGCCATGGGCGGCATGGCGCAGTTCATTCCTTCGCGCAAGGACAAGGAGCTGAACGAGCGCGCGCTGGCGAAAGTGCGCGACGACAAGAAGCGCGAGGCGACCGACGGCTTCGACGGCACCTGGGTCGCCCACCCAGATCTAGTAACCGCGGCACGCGAGGAGTTCGTCAAGGTGCTGGGCGACAAGCCGCACCAGCGCGACCGGCTGCGCTCGGAGGTGCAGGTGAAGGCCGAGCAGCTCGTCGACACGCGCGTGCCCGGCGGGAAGGTCACCGAAGCGGGCTTCCGCACCAACATCAACGTCGCGCTGCAATATTTGCAGCAGTGGTTGGGCGGGAACGGCGCCGCCGCGATCCACAATCTGATGGAGGACGCGGCCACCGCGGAGATCTCGCGCGCGCAGCTCTGGCAATGGATCCACGACGGCGCGCGCCTCGACGACGGGCGCACCGCCTCGGCCGAGCTCTACGCGAAGATCCGCGACGAGGAATTGAAGTCGTTGCCAGGCGATTATCGCAAGCCCGTCGAGGTTCTCGACGGCCTCGTCACCGCAAAGGCCTTCGCGGAGTTCCTCACGCTACCCGCCTACAAGCATCTCGATTGATGGACTCCATTGCCCAACTTCTAGAGGGGGGCGCGCCCGACGCGCCGGCCATATCGAGCCTGGGCGATGTACCTCCACTGCGCTACCGCGACCTGCGCGCGTTGGTGCAGCGCATCGTCGGGCAGCTCAACTCGCTGGGCATCGGCCGCGGCGATCGCGTGGCCATCGTGCTGCACAACGGGCCGGAGATGGCCGCGGCCTTCGTGTCGATGGCCGCGGGCGCGACTACGGCGCCCTTGAACCCCGCCTATCTCGCCGAGGAGTTCGAGTTCTATCTGACGGATCTGCGGGCGAAGGCGCTGGTCGTCGAGCACGGCATGGCCTCGCCCTCGCGTGAAGTAGCGGAGAAGCTCGGCCTGGCGGTGGTCGAGCTTCGGCCCGACCGCGCGCAGGGCGCCGGCGCGTTCACGCTCGAGCCGCTCGGGGCGATGCGGGGCACGGCCGAAAGGCCGGGCCTGGGCGAGGCGGGGGACACCGCGCTGGTCCTGCACACCTCGGGCACGACGGCGCGGCCCAAGATCGTGCCGCTGCTGCAGCGGAACGTGATTGCCTCGTCGGGGAACATCGCGCGCACGTTGTCGCTCGCGCCCGGCGACGTCTGCCTCAACATCATGCCGCTCTTCCACATCCACGGCCTCATCGCCGCCACGCTGGCCTCGCCGCGCGCCGGCGCGCAGGTGTGCTGCACGCCGGGGTTCAATGGGCTGAAGTACTTCGGTTGGCTCGACGCGGTGAAGCCGACCTGGATCACGGCGGTGCCCACCATGCACCAGGCGATCCTCTCCCGCGCCGGGCGCAACGAGGAGATCGTCGCGCGCAGCAGGTTGCGGCTCATCCGCTCCTCGTCGGCCGCGCTGGCGCCGCAAGTGATGGCCGAGTTGGAGAAGACGTTTCGCGCGCCGGTGATCGAGAGCTATGGCATGACGGAGGCGTCGCACCAGATGGCCTCCAACCTGCTACCGCCGCGCGCGCGCAAGCCGGGCAGCGTCGGCGTCGCCGCCGGGCCCGAGATCGGCATCATGGGCGAGGAGGGACGGCTGCTCGCCACGGGCGAGACGGGCGAGGTCGTGATCCGCGGCGACAACGTCACGCCGGGCTACGAGAACAATCCCGAGGCCAACGCCGCGGCGTTCACCGACGGCTGGTTTCGCACCGGCGACCAGGGCTTTCTCGACGACGACGGCTATTTGCGCCTGACGGGGCGTCTAAAAGAATTGATCAACCGCGGGGGCGAGAAGTTCTCCCCGCTCGAGATCGATCACGTCTTGATGGAGCACCCCGCCGTGCAGCAAGTGGTCACCTTCGCCATGCCGCACCACAAGCTGGGCGAGGACGTTGCGGCCGCGGTGGTGATCCGCGAGGGCATGAGCGCGAGCGAGCGCGAGTTGCGCGATTTTGCCGCCAAGCACCTGGCCGAATTCAAGGTGCCGCGGCGGATCGTCATCGTGCGCGAGATCCCCAAGGGCGCGACGGGTAAGCTGCGCCGCATGGAGCTGGCCGAGAAGCTGGGGTTGGTGGCTTGAAGATCTGCGTCTACGGCGCGGGGGCCATCGGCGGCCTCATGGGAGCGAAATTGTCGCTCGCCGGCGAGGACGTGACGCTCATCGCGCGCGGCCCGCATCTGGCGGCCATGCAGCGCGACGGGCTCAAGGTCATCTCCGAGGGAAAGACGCAAGTCGTCCGCCCCCGTCTCGCCGCCGATGCGCGCGAGGTCGGCTATCAGGACTATGTCGTCCTCGGCGTCAAGGCCAACGCGCTGCCGGGGATCGCCGACCTGGTGCAACCGCTGCTGGGGCCGCGGACCGCGCTGGTGCCGGCCATCAACGGCGTCCCGTGGTGGTACTTCTACAAGCTGCCGGGGCCGTACGAGAACGCGCGGCTGCAGAGCGTCGATCCGGGCGGCGTGCTCTGGGAGAAGCTGCACCCGAGCCGCGTGATCGGCTGCATCGTCTATCCCGCGGTGGAAGTGCTCCAGCCGGGAGTGATCGAGCACACCTACGGCAACCGCTTCGACATCGGCGAGCCCGACGGCTCGAAGTCCGAGCGCGCGCAGAATTTCTCCCAGGCGATGATCAAGGCGGGCTTCCGCTGCCCGGTGCGGCCGCGCATCCGCGACAACCTCTGGGTCAAGCTGTGGGGCAACCTTTCCTTCAACATGATCTGCAGCCTGACCATGGCCACGCTCGACAAGGTCATCGCCGACCCGGGCACCCGCGCGGTGGCCCGCACCATGATGCTCGAGGCGCAGGCGGTGGGTGAGAAGCTGGGCGTTCAGTTCCCGCTCGACGTCGACGCGCGCATCGCCGGCGCGGCCGAAGTGGGCGTACACAAGCCCTCCACGCTGGTCGATCTGGAGAAGGGCCGGCCGATGGAGATCGACGCCATCCTCGGCGCGGTGGTGGAGATGGGCCGCATGGTCGCGCTGCCGACGCCGACATGCGATACGGTGCTGGCACTCGTCCGGTTGCGTGCGCGTCAGGCCGGCCTCTATCCGGGGTGACATATGCCTCTTGCTCTGCAGGAATCGCAGCGCGTCATCGCCGCCGCACATGCGCGGGCGGCGCAGCTGGGAATCCGCGTCACGGTGGCGGTGGTCGACGAGGGCGGCCTTCTGCTCGCCCTCGCGCGGATGGACGGCGCTCCTTCGCTCTCGCCGCAGATCGCAGAGGCGAAAGCGTCGGGCGCGGCGGTGTGGCAGCGCGACGGCGGCTCGATCGCGCAGGTGGCGCAGGATCGGCCGGCGTTCTTCGCCGCGGCGGGACGGCTCGCGCGGCTGCCGATCATTCCCGGGCTTGGCTCGGCGCTGGTGCGGCGCGGCGGGTCCGTCGTCGGCGCCGTGGGCGTGAGCGGCGGGAAGCCCGAGCAGGATCTCGACTGCGCCGAGGCAGGCCTGGCGACGCTCGGTTCTTGAGTCGTGCGGCGAAGATCCGCTTCGGCCCGGCCGGTTGGGACTATCCCGACTGGGCCGGAAAGGTGTACCCGGCGCCGAAGCCGAAAGGCTTCGATCCGCTGGGTTATCTGTCGGAGTACTTCGACGTGATCGAGATCAATTCGTCGTTTTACGGCCCGCCGTCGCCAAAGACCGCGGAGGGGTGGGCGAAACGCGTCGAGACGCGCGCCGACTTCCGCTTCACCGCCAAACTGTGGAAGCGCTTCACGCACGAGCGCACCACGGCCTGGACGACCGGCGAGGTGGACACGGTGCGCGCCGGCCTCGACCCGCTCGCCGGCGCGGGCAAGCTGGGCGCGCTGCTGCTGCAATTCCCCTGGTCGTTCCGCAACGAGGAGAAGAACCGCGAATGGCTGCGCGACGTGTCGCGCGCTTTCCGCGCCTACCCGCTCATCGTCGAGGTCCGCCACATCTCCTGGAACGAGCCGGATTTCTACCGCGAGCTGGCCGAGCGGCAGATCGGCATCGTCAACATCGACCAGCCGATGTTCCGCAATTCCCTGCCCCCGTCGGCGCGCGCGACCTCGTCCGTCGGGTACATCCGCGTCCACGGCCGGAACTACAAGGACTGGTTCCGCAAGACCGCCGGCCGCGACGAGAGGTACGACTACCTCTACTCGGCAGCGGAGCTGCAGCCTTGGGCCGAGCGCAGCAAATCCCTCGCCGCCGACACGGACGTCACCGACGTCTACGTCGTCAACAACAACCACTTCGCCGGCCAGGCGGTGGTCAACGCCGCAATGCTCCAAGCGCAGGTGACTGGCGAACGAGTGAAAGTTCCGGGGCCGTTGCTCAGGGCTTATCCGAAAGAGCTTGCGCCGATTTCGTGGCCCGAACAGGCGCAGCGCTAGGCCGTCGGGTTCTCGTTCTCGTTCGCGCTTTCGTGCTGGTTCTGGTGAAGCGTCGCGCCAGCCTTCGGCACCTCCTCGGGTTTTAGAAAGTACCCGAGCAGGACGAACCGACGACGATTCCAGTCAGCGCGAGCGCAGCGAGCTACAGCACCAGCCCCAAATGCAGGCGCCAGTGCCAACGCCGGAGGCGTTGGCGCGCGCCTGCCCCTGCTCCAACACCCTGCTCCTCGCACCTGCTCCTGCTCGGGTACTTTCAAAAAACCCGAGAGGGTGCAGGTGCAGGGTGGAGGTGCTGATGCTGGTGCAGGTTCTGGTCCTGGTCCTGGTCCTGGTCCTCGGTTCTGGTTCTCGGTTCTGGTTCTAGGGCTTCCGCGCCGTCAACACCGGGACTTGCCAGAGCGCGTAGCCGTTGGGACTACGGACGCAATCGATCATTTCGCGCCAGCGCTGTTCCACTTCGGGGCGCGGGATGCCGGTGTATTCGACGATGGAGTCGGTGTAGCCGTCGCGCCACGCCTCCCAGATGCGGGCGAAGGTTTCGCGAGGGACGCGGAGGGTGTCGACCACCACGTAGTCGGCGCGGATGTCGCGCAGCCCCATCTCGGCCAGATAAGTGAACGTCTTGCGGCCGACGTACAGGTCGCAGCCGACCGCCTTGCCGTAGAGGTGCGGAATGCGCTGCCAGAACCCGTCGGAGTCCAGCTTGGTGGGGTGGCACCAGAGCATCCCGTAGTCCTCGGAGATGAGGTGCAAGCGACCGCCAGGGCGCAGCGTGCGCACCATCTCTTGCAACACGCGCCGCGCGTCGGGGACGGCCTGCAGCAGGTGGCGGCAGACGGACAGGTCGAACTGCGCGTCCCCAAACTGAAGCTCCAGCGCGTCGCCCCGCTCGAATCGGACGCGCGAGCCGAACGACGCGCAGCGTGCCCGGGCGCGCTCGAGGTGCGGCTCCTCCAGATCCACGCCCACGAACGACGCGCCGGGAAATCGCGCCGCGAGCCGCGCGACGATCTCCCCCGTGCCGCACCCCACGTCGAGCACGCGCGCCCCCTCGGCGAGCGGATTTCGCGCGAAGATCGGCTCTTCTTGCGGCCAGATGGCCTCGGCCTGCGCGGCGAGGTTGCGCACCATCGACTCGTCGGCCATCTCCCTGGCTTGCGGGCTGTTCGGGTTCATGGGGCGGCAGCCTAACCAGACAGAGCGCCGCCCGCACCTTGACGCGCGCTCGCCCAGCCCGCACGCTTGTCGGCCATGCGCCTTTGTCCGAAGTGCAAGTCGCCCACCCTCGCGCCGCTCGGCCCCGCGCAATCCGGCGGCGACCCCGACGTCGTGCCGCCCTCGCGCTGCACCAACTGCCGCGGCGTGTGGCTGCCGCACGAAGCCGTGGCCGAGCACCTGGTCCCTGCGTCGGTCGACGCGCCCGTCGCCACGCCGTCGCCGGCCGACGTGCTGCCCGGTTTCTGTCCGCGGTGCCGCGGCATCCTGGTGCGCGCGCGGGTGAACGACGAGAACCCTTTCCACCTCGACCGCTGCCCCATCTGCCGCGGCATCTGGTTCGACGCGGGAGAATGGGCCGCGATCGCCAGCACCGAATGGCTCAACCACCTCGACGACCTCTGGGACCCGGTCTGGCGCAAGAAGGTCCGCGACCAGCGCGCCGAGAACCGGCACCTCGAGACCATCGAGCACGCCTTGGGAGCCGACGTGTTCGCCAAAGTGCAGGCGGCCGTCAAGGCGTTGCGCAAGCACCCGATGCGCTCGCTGGGGCTCTCCTTCATCGTCGAGGAGCTGCGCGGCCCGGACCGCTGATACGGGCAACCGGGAGGTTGCATTTCACGGAGCGGCGGTATACATAGGCAACCAGGAGGTTGCACATGAATAATGCCACCGACCGCATCGAAAAGAGCATCGTGCTCCGCGCCCCCCTGGCCCGTGTCTGGCGCGCCGTCACTGACGCCAAGGAGTTCGGTAGCTGGTTTGGCGTCGAGTTCAATGGGCCGTTTTCGCCCGGTGTTCCTCGGCAAGGAAAGATCACCTCGCCGCCGGAATACGCGGGCTTCACCTTCGAAGTGGCCGTCGACCGCATCGAGCCCATGCGGCTCTTCTCCTTTCGCTGGCACCCCTACGCCGTCGAACGCGGCCGGGATTACTCCAAGGAACCCACCACGCTGGTCGTCTTCGAGCTGGAGGAGGTGCCCGAGGGCACGCGCCTCAAGGTGGTGGAATCGGGTTTCGATCGCATCCCGCCCGAGCGCCGCGCGACGGCCTTCCGCATGAACGACCAGGGCTGGGGCGCGCAGATGAAGGCGATCGAGAAGTATCTCGGCGCGAAGCGATGAAGGGCCCGGACGCCGCCCGTTCCGCCCCCGTCTTTGCCGCGCTCGGCGACCCGACGCGCCTGCGTCTTCTGGCGCGCCTCAGCTCCGGCGGACCCAGGTCCATCGCGCGGCTCACCTCAGGCACGCGCGTCACGCGGCAGGCCGTGACCAAGCACCTGCACGTGCTCGCCGGCGCTGGCCTGGTGCGCGACCTCCGCCGCGGCCGCGAGCGGATCTGGGAGCTGGAGCCGTCCCGCCTAGGCGACGCGCGACGCTGGCTGGATGCGGTCTCCGCGCAGTGGGACGAGGCCCTCGAGCGGCTGCGCGCGGCGGTCGAGCGCTGACGTCAATCCACCGGCAGGTTGATCTTTTTCAAAAACGCCGCATAGCGCGGATCGCCGCGCAGCGAGCGCAGCGTCGGGTCCGTCTTGACGAGAACGAGGCCGCCGTCGCGCTGGACACGGGCACGCTCGAGCCACTCGAACGCGTGGTCCTTGTCGCCCCACCAGGCGTGGACCTCTGCAATCTGGAAAGCCGCGCTGTCACGCCACTTGGCGACGAGCTGATCGAACGCGGCCTGCGCTTCCTTGGTGTGGCCCATGTCGTGCTCCGCGAGCGCGGCGCCCGCGAGACGGAAGACGTCGCTCGTCGATCGCTGAAACGTTACCAGCGCGGCGGCCGGCTGGCCTTCGAGAAGAGACATAAAGCCCATCTGGTAAGGGGTGTACGACTGCTCCGGGCTGATCTCCAGCGACCGCTGGAAGGCGTCTCGCGCCGCGGCGTTCTGACCCTGCAAAGCCAGCATGTTGCCGAGCGCACCCCAGATGCGTGCGTTGAGCGGATCCAGCTCGGCAGCCTTGCGCAAGGCGGCGGTGGCTTCCGGCAGCCGGTTCAGCGGTCGCAGCACCCCGGTGGCATATGCATGCAGAGTATCGGGGTCGTCGGGCTTCAGCTCGAGGGCGCGCCGCATGTCGGCGCTCGCGCCCTGCCAGTCCCAGCGGACGGGCACGCTCACGAAGCCGCGGGCGAGGTACCCGTCGGGCAGATCGGGACCGAGCGCGATGGCCTTTTCCGCTGCCGCCACCGCGCGATCCTGGCCCGAGAGCACGGCCGGCAACGAATCGGACGCGTCCGCGACCCAGAACGTGGCCAGGGCCAACGCTGCCCAGGCAGGTGCGTAGCCGGGGTCGAGCGCGACCGCCTTCTCGAACGCTTGCATGGCGCGCCGGAAGCCGTCGACGTTGTTGCGCAAGAAGAACTGCCGCCCGAGGAGGTACTGGTTGTACGCCTCGCTGCTGAACGTCCGCCGATCCTGCGAGCTGGGGGCCTGCATCAGCTTGATGCGCAGGGCCGCCACCACCGCGCGCGCGATCTCATCCTGCACCGCGAACACATCGGTGAGCTTGCGGTCGTACGTCTCCGACCAGAGGTGGTAGCCGTTGGAGGCGTTGACGAGCTGGGTGGTGATGCGGATCTGGTCGCCCGACTTGCGCACGCTGCCCTCGAGGATGGTGGCAACGTGCAGCTTGTGGCCGATCTCGCCCACGTCCTCGTTTTTCCCCTTGAAGGCGAAGGCCGACGTGCGCGCCGCAACCCGCAGGCCGGAGACTTTGGAGAGGAGGTTCAAGAGCTCCTCGGAGAGGCCGTCGGAGAAATACTCCTGCTCCTTGTCGGAGCTGAGGTTCACCAGCGGCAGCACGGCGATGGACGGGCCGGCCTCGGCGGCGGGCGCGACCGCGGCGGGCCGGCCGCGGATGAAGAAATAGTAAATGAGCACCGGCGCCGCCGTGAGCACGCCGACGGCGACGAGGGCCAGTCGCAAGCGCGTGTCGGCCGGCTTTCCCGCGGTCCGCTCGATGCGCCCTTCGTTGACGTCGAAGATCCACGCCAGCCCGATGACGATGGGGAAGCCGAGCGCCAAGGCCACCACGACGTACGAGAGCACCGCGTCGGGCCAGTGCAGCCCATGCATGACCGGCTCGATGATCTGCAGCACGGCGAACGCGGCAATGCCGTAGCCGACGAGCGCGCGGAACACGCGCCTGCGCTTCAACTCGACGAACAGCGACGAGCGTTCCACCGGCGGGAAACTACCACGCCGCCGTGTCAGTCCGGCGGCCGGTTCATCTTGCGCAGCATGGCGCCCCGTCAATAGAGGATGCGCGTCTTGATGCTGGTGGGAAGTCCGGCCACCGAGTTCTTCACCTCGCGCGAGACGTCCTGGTCGAGGTCCATGATCAGGTATCCGACCTCCGGGTCGGTGGAGAGGATCTGGCTGTGGATGTTCGCCCCCAGCTCGGAGACGATGCGGTTGATGTCGCGCAGCACGCCGGGGACGTTGCGGTGCGCGTTCAAGATGCGGTGCGTCCCTTTGACGGGCTGCATCTCGAGCTGGGGAAAGTTCACCGCGCCGGTGGTGGCGCCGGCGTTGACGAACTTCACCAGCCGCGCGCCCACCTCGCGGCCGATGGCGGCCTGCGCCTCGCTGGTCGATCCGGCGACGTGCGGCGTGAGCAGCACGTTGCGCAGCCCGCGCAGCGGCGTGGCGAACGAGTCGGTGTTCGACTCCGGCTCTTCGGGGTAGACGTCGACCGCGGCGCCCGCGAGGTGCCCGCCCTTGACCGCCTCGGCCAAGGCCGGAAGGACCACCACGCTCCCGCGACTGGCGTTGAGCAGGTACGAACCTTGCCGCATTTTCGCCAGCTCGGGCGCGCCCATCATTCCACGCGTCTGCTGCGTGTCGGGGACGTGCAGCGTGACGAAGTCCGCCGCGCCCAGCAACTCCGTCAACGAGGCGACCGGCGCGTTGTTGCCCATGGGGAGCTTCGCCGTGGTGTCGTAGTAGAGCACGCGCATCCCCAGCGACTCGGCCAGCACGCCGACCTGCGAGCCGATGTGCCCGTAGCCGACGATGCCCAGCGTCTTGCCGCGCACCTCGAACGCGCCGGCCGCCGCCTTGCGCCAGCGGCCTTCGTGCATCTCGTGCGAGCGGTCGCCGAGCTGACGCGCAAGCGCGATGATCTCCGCGACGATCAGCTCCGCCACGCTGCGCGTGTTGGAAAAGGGCGCGTTGAACACCGGGATGCCGCGCCGGTTCGCCGCCGCGAGGTCGACCTGGTTCGTGCCGATGCAGAAGCAGCCGATGGTGAGCAAGCGCTTCGCCTCCTCGAGCGCGCGCTCCGTCACGCGCGTCTTGCTGCGGATGCCAAGCACGTGAACGCTGCGCAGCTTCTCCGCCAGCTCGTCTTCGCCCAGCGCGGCGGAGACGGCCTCGATGCGGAAGCCCTCGGCGCCGATGATCTCATGCGCGGTGGCGTGAACGTTCTCGAGGAGGAGGACCTCGATCCGGTCCACGGGGAAGGAGGTCGACATGCGGGTAGCTTAACCGTCGGGCAACGGCGGTGCTCATCAGATAGCGCGACCGTTGACGTTGCCGTTGATGTTGCCGTTGCCGTTGCCGTTGCCGTTGCCGTTGACGTTGACGTTGACGTTGACGTTGACGTTGACGTTGACGTTGACGTTGACATGGACGGCGACGGCGACGTGTGACGTGGCCGTTGACGCTCCACCGTCGTGGACAGATCGCCCACGGCCACGTCGCCGTCGCCGTCCACGCTCACGACCACGTCAACGATCACGTCAACGTCAACGTCAACGTTTCGAAGGAACATCGCGCACTCGTGCGGCATCGACACCAGTGCGACAATGGCGGGTCGGTGGGGGGCATCGTGGCATCGCGGGTCTCGAGCGCGGTGAGGGCAGGTTTCGTGGCCGTCGGCTGGCTCGCGGCGACGCTGCCTCTTTGGGATTCGCGCGCCGACGAGACCGGAGGGCCGCAGCCTTCGGCTTCGGTCCCAGCGCCCGACGGCGGGGCGCTGCCCGCCGGCGAGGACGACTTGCTCCTCGAGGAGATCACGATTCACGCGCCCTCGCGCCTGCCGGAGGGCCGCTCGCCCGGGGACGGATTGACGGTGCAGGTCATCGATTCCCAGGCGCTCCGGGCGATGGGCGCACGGACCCTCCAGGAAGCGTTGCAGCGCATCCCCGGCGTGCACCTCTCCGACGAGCAAGGGAACCCGCATCAAATGGATCTCTCGCTGCGCGGCTTCTCCGCCAGCCCGGTCACCGGCTTGCCCCAGGGCATCAGCCTGTTCGTCGACGGCGTGAGGTTGAACGAACCCGCGGTCGAGGAGGTTAACTTCGAGCTCGTCCCGCTCGGGGACATCGAGCGCGTCGAGATCGTGCGAGGTCCCAACGCGATCTTCGGCCGCAACACCCTCGGCGGCGCCATCCACATCGTCACACGCCGCGGCGGCTCGAAGCCGGAAGCCGGCATCCAGGTCGAAGGCGGAAGCTGGGACTACCAGGAAGCGCGCGGGTTCGTGGCCGGTCCCTTGGGACCGCTCGACGGCTACCTTTCGCTGGGCGAATTTTCTGAGCGAGGCTGGCGCACCGTCGGGGCCGGGAACGGCGTGCGGGCGTTTGGCAAGCTCGGCCTGCGCCGGGCAGAGGCCAACGCGGCGCTGTCGTACCAGTTCCAGCACGACCGTCTCGAACAGCCGGGGTCGCTCCCGCTGCCGATGCTGGACGCCGATCGCCGGCAGAACTACACCCCGGGCGACTTCTTCCGGCCCACCCTCCATCTCCTCACGCTCAACGGGCGCATGCGGCTCGCGCCCGGGCTCTCTCTCGGACTCAACGGCTTTTTCCGCGCCATGGACGGCGAGCAGTACAACGCGAGCTGGATCGCGCCCGACATGCGCCTCTTCAACCGCACACGCAGCGCCGGCGCCGCAATCCAAATCGACCACCGCATGCGCGCCGGCGTGCTGCGGAACCAGCTCACTGCCGGCGCGGAGGCTACGCGCAACTCCGTGCTCATCCGGGTCCACGAGGAGCCGAACTCCCGGTTCACCGTCAGCGACAGCGGGGCCCCGCTTCCGCGACTCGTCTCCGATCTCTCCGACGATCAGTTCGCGATCGGCGTCTTCCTGCAAGACCAGGTGCGCATCGTGGACGGACCGCTCGCCGGGCTGGGAGCGACGGCAGCGCTGCGGTTCGACCGGATCGCGCACAGGATCGATGACGCCTCGCCCGACGACCCCGGCAAGGCGACCGGCAACGCAGCGTTCTCGGCTTGGGTGCCGGCCGTCGGCGTCACCTGGGTATTTGCCCCGCGCTGGCTCGCCTCCGCCTCCTTCACTGCAGGGTTCCGGGCGCCCGCCTTCCTGGAGCTGACCTGTGCCGACCCCGCCGCCCCCTGTATCGGCCTGCAGGCGGGCGTGGCGCCGGACACGAGCCTGGCTACGCTGCGCCCGGTTCGCTCGCGATCGCTCGAAGCGGGCTTGAGCGGGTCGCTTCTCGAAAGCGTCACCGCCACCCTCAGCCTCTTCCGCGTCGACCTGCGCGACGACATCTATAGCGTGGCCGCGCCTGGCACCACGCGAGTGTACTTCCAGAACGTCGGCAACACGCGGAGGACGGGCTTCGAGCTGGCGCTCCGGGTCGAGCGTGGCGCCGTCGAGGCCGAAGCTGGCTACGCCTACAGCCGGGCCACGTTCGAGGGCGATCTCGTGCTCGCCACGCCCCGCACTCCGGACGGCACCGAGACGGTGCGCTCCGGCGCTCAACTCCCCCTGACGCCCAATCACCATCTCAGACTTGAAGGCCGCGCCGAGGCCTTGCCGTGGCTGACGGTCTCCGCCGGGTTCGAGTACGTGGGGTCGCAGTACTTCCGCGGCGACGAGGCCAACGCGGCGCCGAAGCTCGCGCCCTATCTGCTCCTTCGAGCGGGGGCCGAGGCTCGGTGGCGCAGGTGGACGGCGACCTTGCGGGCCGTGAACCTGCTCGACGCCCGCTACGAGACTTTCGGCGCGTTCGCGCCGGACGGGCGCGTCCAGGGACGACCGATCGAGCCGTTTCTCACGCCTGGCTCGCCGATTCGCATCGTCCTGGGACTGCGCTGGGACCTGGAGGAAAAGGCGAGAGAAGTGCGATAGAGACTTCGTTCCCACACTTCGGATGGACCGGGGGGCCCATGTTCGGCACGACTCGATCGCTTGGACCCGGGCTTGCCGCCCTGCTCCTGCTGGCCGCCCGCGCCTCGAGGCCAGAAGAGCCCGCGACTCCGGGCGAGGAGATCGTCGTCACCGCGACCCGCAGCCCGCGGCCGGTCCGCGACGTGCCGGCGGCCGTCACCGTCGTGACGCGGGCCGAGATCGAGCGAAGTCCCGCGAAGACGCTGGACGAGCTGCTTCTCTTCGTTCCGTCGTTCGGCCTCTTTCGCCGGTCGAGCAGCCTCGCTGCAGATCCCAGCTCACAGGGGGTGACCCTCCGCGGCGTCGGCCCCTCCGGCGTCTCCCGCAGCCTCGTGCTGGTGGACGGAATCCCGGCGAATGACGCCTTCGGCGGCTGGGTCTACTGGCGCGCGATCCCTCGCATCGGCATCCAGCGGCTCGAGGTCGTTCCCGGCGGCGGCTCGGCCCTGTACGGGAACTACGCTCTCGCCGGCGTCACCCAGGTGATCTCCCGGCCCATCGCGCCGCTCGACGTCGCAGCCACGGTGGAGTACGGCTCGTTCGGCACCGCCCAATTCGGCGTCCGGGCGGCGGACCGGTGGGGCCCGATCAGCGCTGCCCTCGAAGGCGAGGCGCTCAAGTCCCAAGGCTATCCGGTGGTCGCCGGCTACGGGCGGGGCCCCATCGACGGCGACGCGCCGAGCGAGCACGCTGCCCTCAACGCGCGGGTCGAGGGAGAGGTGAGCAGCGACCTCTCCGTCGTTCTGCGGGCCGGCTATTTCCATGAGGACCAGAACGGAGGGACCCAATTCACGACGGCGAAGGTGCGGAGGTTCGAGTACGCCGGCAGCGCCCGCTGGGCGCCCGGCGCGGTCGGGACCTTCGACCTCGCGGCCTTCGGCCACGCTGGCGCCTTCAGGCAGGACCGCGCGCGAATCACCCCCGATCGCTCCGCGGAGATCCTCTCCGCGCACCAGGACGTGCCCGCGCACGATTTCGGGGGAAGCCTCCTCTGGATGAGCCACCCGTTGCCGCTCGCCGGGACCCACTCCCTCACCATCGGGAGCGACGCGCGCCGCATCACCGCCGACACGCGCGAGGACCTCTTCCCTTTCCCCGCTGCGCCGACCAGCGTTCAGTCGCGCGATGCCCAGGGCGAGCAACGGCTCTACGGCATCTTCGCGCAAGAGGTGTACGACGCCTCGGAGGCGGTGCAGCTCAGTCTCGCCGTCCGCTACGAGCGTTGGAACAACGTCAACGCCAGCCGCGTCGAGCAGCTCGTCGATGGCTCGACGGCGCTCACCTCCTTTCCGGGTCGGAGCGATGGCGAGGTGTCCCCGAAGGCTGGCTTGCGCATCCGCCCCATCGACTGGTTGACCCTGCGCGCCGGCGCGTACCGGTCCTTCCGTGCGCCGAC
>Ga0137391_10000907_pt1 | contig 21300 bp, 13 predicted proteins | sample 15con2h24BmetaG_FD_101399 | JGI IMG/M metagenome (GOLD analysis project Ga0137391, IMG submission 101399) | Vadose zone soil microbial communities from Angelo Coast Range Reserve, California, USA - 15con2h2.4B metaG | ecosystem: Environmental > Terrestrial > Soil > Vadose zone > Saprolite...
AGGAGATTCAAAACCCTCGATAGTTTTGTTCCCCCAGCTCTTGCGGTTATCAAACAAGAACAGCGCGCTTACCAAGCGGTCGTTTCGCAGTGCACGCGGAAATACGAGCAACTCAAGACTGAGAAAATAGCTGAAGGGAAGCATATTCTGCTAGACACGAAGGAATTGGAAGCTATTTTGAACAGAACCATGTCCCCTCTCCGTGCCCCTTTGCACGAGGCTGAGAACACCCCCAATTCCAGGACACTATGAGCGCTCATGAAGCTGGACACGCTACTCTGGGGATCACTCTCGGCGCAAGAGTCGAAGCCGTATACGCAATACCAGGTAACTTGCCAAATGGGAAGATTCGCATTCTCTACGTCACCAAGTTTGCGAGTCTATAAGGAACTGGCTCCGATAAGAAAGGACCAAGTGGACCTTTCAAACTCGGTCATCTGGATCCCGGACTCAAAGACTCCGAACGGTACAGCCGAAGTTCCCCTGACTCCATTGGCGCTTGAAGCCTTTCGGCGGCAGATGCACATCGCAGCGGAGAGTCCGTTTCTGTTTCCCAGTGATCGGAACGGGAGCGGGCACCAAACCACGTTCAAGACGGTTTGGTGCAAGACGCTTCGGCGGGCAAAAGTCACCTACTTCCGCATCTACGACCTTCGATCCACTTATGCTACCCGGCTAAGTGCTGGAGGAGTGGCGGATGAGTGGGTGACTCAAATGCTGCGCCAGGGAGACGCGCAAGTCTTCAAGAAATACTCCCAGATGAAGTTGCAGATGAAGCGCGAAGCCCTGGAAAAGATTAACCGCCGGGCTGGTGAAATGGCTTCAGTGACTACCGAACGAATGTGCACGGTCATGGTCCAATAGGTGAACTGAGCGAATAAATGCACGGTACGTGCACGGTCGAGGCCAAAAAACCATGAGTAGGAGCGGGCAGAAAATTGGAAAGTGCTTTAGAATGAACAGTGCACTTCATGTCGGGGCGTAGCGCAGCCTGGTAGCGCGCCTGCCTTGGGCGCACTCACCTCGACTCCAACAACTCCACCCATAACTTCTAACTACTAACGTTTCCAACAAATCGGGGAATCTGCTTTTCGCTCGACGCTATCCTCAATGAAATGAAAGCGTTGGATTCTGGAACAATTTTGGTAACAGCGATATCTGGGGCGTCAATTTAGATCGGCCGTTAACCAGAGCGTCTGCCTGTTCCGGAATCTGATTAGGGAAGATTTGCCGACGACTCGGGAGTTGATCGGCTCGGTAAACACAACCGCGCTTATCGAGTGTAATTCATCAACGACAAGAACTTTGCAAGCGTCACTAAACAAACCAAGAGTTGAGGTTTATTGGATGGACCAAATGCTGAGTTTGTTGCCGGAGCCGCCTACAAGTAAAAGACGGTCATGCGCGAACGCTACTCCAAGAACGGCTATGCCCGGTTGTTCGAATCTTGCGCGCACGGCGTGGCTGCCGAGATCCCAAAGCAGAACACTGATGCTGGCATCATCGAAGCGTTTAGGCAGGTTGTAGATCGGGGCGATCTGCTTGCCGTCGCCGGAGGCCACAAGGCCGCGGAGAGGCACTTCCATTCTGCCCCGTTGTGGATTCATGGAATCGGTAAGCGATACAGATTCCGCTGAACCGTGCCGCGATAGAATGCATACACGTCCGCCGACGGACCGGGCACTGCTCCCCCTGCATCGATCCGATGAGCTCCGGGCAGGCGGGCTATTTCCTCACCGGAATGAAATCCACTTTTGGGAATTCGTGGGAGGGACTCGCCCGCTGGCAGCGGAACTAGATAAGATCCGCCTAGAAGCACGGAGCGTCCATCCAGCGACCAGCTCAAGAATGTGAAGGATCCGCCGATTTGGACGGGAGATCCCCCATCCAACGGGAAGGCCTGCATCGCCGGTGGTCCGTTGTCGGGAAGCGGAGCCCAGCCAACGATCCACTTGTCATCTGGTGACACACTCCACAGAAGGTACACAGGTTCCGTGAAAGCCTTTCGCAGTCGCGTGCCGTCCGGTTGGACGCGGTACACGACTTCCCCTTGGCGAAAAAGGATATCGCCGCCCGGGCCAAATCGAGGTTGCACGCCCTCGACATTCGGGATCTGCTCCGGCGGCGACCGGCGGTCAAACGGCGCCAGCCAGAGCCGCGACTTTCCTTCGCTGTCCGTGGACCATATCACGACTTGGCGGCCATCGGCGGAGACGTCGTAGTCGAGCACCTCAAGGCCGCGCATCATGGGCTCGGAGCGGCCCGACTCTAGGTCCGCTATTCGTAGTTCTCCTGGATTTCTATACCATGCGAATTTATTTGCAGCCTCTTTTGCGATCAGGTAGCACAGCTTTTTTCCATCCGGTGTGAATTTAGGATTAGTGCCGTTGCCTTCCAGAGAAATCTGCCGTTCGCCCCTACTGTCGTGAATCCATAGGGAGCTGTTCTGAACCGCCACGGCAGTGACGAGGGAGCGGCCGTCCGGCGCCATGGAGATGCCCTCCTCCTCGGTCGGGCCGGAGGTGAACTGTTCCGGTTGGCCGTCGGGAAACCGTTGCCGCCAGATGTGATGTACTCCACCGGGATTGGCGGTGAAATACATCCATTTGCCATCGTGCGACCACGCCGCGAACGTGCAGCCGCCGCCGAGTGGGCCGACCTGCCGGCCAAGTGTGCTACCGTCCATCGGAACTAGGCGGCAGGGAAGCCAGAGGTGGTCCTCGTCCATTTCTACCAACAGCACCCATTTCCCATCTGGCGATGGATAGGAGCGGTGTGCCATAGCCGGCTCGTTCGTCGGGAGATAAACGTCACGCGCTCCGATCACGAACTCGTCGTGGAGGGTTTATGTGCGCATCTCGCCTGTGACTACGCCAAGCTAAAACTGCCTCCTCCATGAACAACGACAGGGCGGATGGAAATACGGAGTTCGGGTTCCAGGCCGATTTTGTAAATTGAGAAAGCGTTTACTCTGCGCTACCCTGTCGTTGTACTTTGCGTACCCATTGGTTGAGACGAAGGAGAGACTAAGATGCCAGTAGCCTCGAGAAGGACTTTTCTGCGTGAAGTCGGCTTGACTTGTTCTGCTGGGGCTCTCATGGGGCCGAAACTGATGAGCAAGGCTCTTGCTCAAACAAATGCATCCGCCATTCCGGGCGTAACGAGAGTCTACGTAGACAACCGGAGGATTATTGCCCCTCTCGAGCGCAACCTGTTCGGTTCGTTTCTCGAGCATTTGGGGCGGGCTATCTATGGAGGAATTTACGAGCCGGCGTCCAAGCTCTCCGATTCGAATGGCTTCCGAAAGGATACTCTCGAGGAGATTCGCCAGCTAGGAGTTCCTATCATTCGGTATCCCGGAGGAAATTTTGTTTCCGGATATAACTGGCTCGATGGCGTTGGGCCCAAAAAGGACCGCCCGCGAGTTCTCGACAAAGCGTGGGACACCATCGAAACGAATCAGTTTGGAACCAATGAATTCTTGGCTTGGTGCAAGGCAGCCGGAGCCCTGCCGCTGATGGGGCTCAACCTCGGCACCGGTTCCTCCGAGAGAGCCGCTGCTTTGGTGGAATACTGTAACTTGGAAAAAGGAACCAAATGGAGCGATCTTAGGCGCGAGCATGGCATTGCCGATCCATGGAAAGTCCAGAACTGGTGCCTGGGCAATGAAATGGATGGGCCCTGGCAGATTGGCCACATGACGGCCGCCGAATACGGGCTCAAGGCTGCCGACGCAGCCCGTCAAATGCGCTATGTTGATCCGAGTTTGAAGCTCATTGCCTGCGGGTCCAGCGGTCCCTTCATGCCAACCTATCTGGAATGGGATCGTGAAGTCTTGGAACAGTGCTACGACTACGTTGACGGCCTTTCTCTTCACCGCTACTTCGGCAACAACGTGCGGGATACCGGTGGTGAGACGCAAAAATATCTGGCCATGAATCTGAGCATGGAGCGTCAGATTGCGGAAACCATCGCGGTCTGTGATCTGGTGCGCGGGCACAAACGGACCTCAAAGAAGTTGTGGCTTTCTTTCGATGAGTGGAATGTGTGGTACCGCACCACCAGCGGCGATGCCGTGGACGGCCATAGGCGGGAGGCGCCGCACCTGCTCGAAGAAGTTTACAATTTGGAGGACGCGCTACTCATCGGAGGCTTGCTCAACACCTTGATTCGCAATGCTGACCGCGTCAAGATTGCCTGTTTAGCACAGTTGGTGAACGTCATCGCGCCGCTTATGACCAATGCGAATAGCGTGCTGCGTCAGACAATCTTCTATCCATATAGTTGGGCGCTGCAATTCGCTCACGGAGCATCGCTCAACCTATTCACCGAGTCTTCCACATACGAGGTGACGGGCTTGGGCCAGGTGCCGCACCTAGACGTCGCCGGCTCTTTGGACGCCGTCAACGGCAAGATCAGCTTGTTTGTTCTGAACCGCGATCTGGCCAAGCAGCGCGAGGTCGAAGTGGTTTGGGAAGACAGCGCCCCTTCCCGAACGGTTGATGCCTGGACGCTTACCGGCAGTGACTTGAAAGCCGTCAACACGTTTGACACTCCCCGCCGCGTCACCCAACAGCAATTTACGCAACCCTCGATCGCATCCGGCAAGTCGAAATTCGAGGTCCCCGCTGGGTCTTACACCGTGATTCAGTGGTCGCTCAATTCTTGACCAGCGAATCGAGCGAGGAAGTGATTGCAAGTTATCTTTGGCTCAGAGAAATCTTTAAGTCACGTAGGACTGTCGATTGCATTTTTTGTCATGGGAACAGTGGCGGTTCATACTTTCGGCCTTCCGCTCTGCTGGATCGCTTTCAGTTCCAAATAAATATTTTCGGAATTACCGACTGACCCAAAACGCAAAAGCTGTCACAGGGGAAAGAAGAGGTAAGCTTGGGCAGAATTACAGGAGAGGAGACGGGGAAAATGCCCAAAAAGGATCACACGGAAGAGCAGATTGTAGGGGGTGTTGCGACAAGCGGAAGCCGGAGCACGGGTAGTCGAGGTCTGTCGCAAGGCAGGGATCAGCGAGGCGACTTACTATCTGTGGAAGCGGCGGTACTCGGGAGTGGGCGTGAGCTGCGACCGAGAACGGGCGACTGAAGCGGGCTGGTAGCGGATCTAAGCATGGACCGGCAGATCCTGCAGGAGATCGTGGCAAAAAAGCTGCAAGGCCAGATGGCAACGCAGTTATCTCTGAGCATTCTACTGGGCGCACTTACACGTCGGGGTTTCTTATAGGACTCCCGGACGGTTGCACTGGGCTTGCCCCGCGGATAGTGAGACGGCTGCACCGTCTGCGCCTCTTATACTGGAAAATCGGATCAGGTCTGAAATCTGGACGAGACAAATTGTCCTGAAAACTGCGGCCATGCTGGCCATCTTTAGCCCGGGGACCGGCGCTCGGGGTGTGGAGCGCCGGCCCCTCCTATCGTGGGTGAAAAACCAATCTAGAAGTAGAGCTTCGCTCCTAATTGCCACCATCTCGGCAACGTCTGGGCAGTCACTTGGCCAAAGTTGCCTTGCGATAGATCGCCCTGGATGTTCTGGAAATTGGCATGGTTGAACAGGTTGTAGAACTCAAACCGGAATTGAAAAACCAGGCGCTCGTTGATATGTGTGTTCTTGTAGAGAGTCGTATCCGTCTGTATAAAGGCCGGATTGCGGAATGCCCCGGCTTTCTCGTTGCCGTTCGTGCCCGCGGTAGGAACCGTAAACTGCCCGGCTGAGAAGACTCCCGTTGTATAGGCGCTCCCCGACGTTCCCTGCTGATAGCTCGCCGCGTCCGGATAGCTGAAGTTATCCCCATTGGCAAGATAGTCTCCAGTTTGAGTAAGATGCGCGTCTGCACCCACGACATAGTTTGCGCCGTTGTACGCCGCGGAAGTAAAGACCGTGAAAGGATACCCAGTCTGGTAAATGCTCGTGCCGCTCAAGCCCCAACCGCTGGTTGCGTGCCCTACAAATCCGTTACCGCCATTCAACCCGGGTTGTTCATAGTTGAAGCTCGCGGAGAAGCGATTGGGAGCATCCCAGGGGGATGGACCGTAAAAGTGTCCAGGATTCTCCGGAGTCGGATATCTGCTGCCGTCATCCTTCGAAGAAGATCGTGTATAGGAAACGTCAAAGAATCCCCGGCTTCCTCTGGCTCTGAGGTCAAAGGTCACAGCCTCATAGTTGCCGTACCGATTGTTCTGGGTATAGGCGATTTGGCCAAAACTCGGGTTGAGCCGCGTGGGAAGTGAGCCAGAGGGCTTTCCGATCAGGTCACCGGGAACGGCGTTAATGTCCACGCCATAGGACACTTGGCCTCCCGCGTTGCCGTTTCCAACCAGGTTGGAGGTATGAGAGCCAGCGTACAGCACCGCAGCAACAAAGCGGCTTCCAAGCCTATGCTCCAGCGTGCCCGACCAAATATATGCAGTGGGAGAGACGATGTTGGCATCGATTCCACCGATGCCCAAACCCGCTCCCACAATTCCTCCCGCAGCATCCAGACATGGTGCGACTGGACACAAAGTTGTGCCAGCTAACTGAGGAAATACGAATCCGAACGGGGGTTTGCTACTGGTGCCTTGCACGAAGACTGGTCGTGTTGCCGGATCCGCATTCGCAGCGGCAAATGTGGGCAGTATAAGCCCTGGTGGGTTGCCCCGGAATTCCTCCTGAATATTGGCGGGCGTCAGCCAATTGGAGAACATCCCGAATCCTCCACGTAACAGCCAATCGCCCCTTCCATTAATATCCCAAGCCGCGCCGATACGCGGAGTGTAGGCCTTGGGTGCGCTAGCTACCGCGTTATGAGTGGGTTTGGCAAAGCCACTGGCAACTCGGTCTTCAAAGGTTGAGCCCGAACCAAGGTAGAAGTTTCCGAAAACCGTCGTGTCCGTCTTGGAATATGGGTTTCCTTGATCGTCGAATCGAAAGCCGATCGTTAATGTCAGGTTGCGCCGCGCTTTCCAAGTGTCTTCGGCAAAAATGCCCCAGGTTTTGGAAGCCGCGTTCCAGCTCCACAGCGTCTGCTGACCGGTTGTGGGGCTATACATGACTCCGCTCTCTTGCAGCGGCGCATCTTGAGCCAGCGATAACAAATTATTGAAGCTGAAGGACGGGTGCGACCATGGCCCTTGGAAAGGCTCGACGTCATCGCCATACAGACCTTCGTAGCCCAACTTTATAACGTGAGCGCCGCGGACATGAGTCAAGACGTCGCGCCAGTGATAGTTGTGCTGAATGAAATCGCCTTGCGCGAAGCCTACTCCGTATCCGACGTTTTGCCCAGTAACGCCGATTCCGGGGATGGTAAAATCACCGGTCTCGCCAAGTTTCCCCTCAATGCGATTCTGCGCAAAAATTACTTCATTCAGTGTCGTCGGACTGAAATCGTGTGTCCAATTCACCTGCAATGCTCGCTCCCAATAATTATTCGTGGTGGAGAACTGCGGGATGACATTCGGCGCCGGGTTATCCTGAAGCGTGCGAAAGAAACTGCCGTAAATGCGATCCTTGCTGAAATATTTGTCCACGCGAACGAAATACTGCGTGCCATTGATGACGTTCGCGGAGTTGAAAACTCCGCTATCAAGCATCGGCGTAGCGCAAGGTAAGTTCTCCGTTGCTGCTGTGCCGCAACTTCCCGCGAAAATGTCATTTGCAGTTTTCGACACGGCAACGCCGGCCACATGCGTTGGGACGTAGGTATTCAGTATCTTGGTTCCGAATGTTCCGGGGTTATTCGTCTGGGCGAACGCCGCGAACGCTGGGTCTGGGAAAGTTATCACCTGGTTGCCTGTAGAAGCAGAAGAACGCAAGGCTTCTATGCCAAACAAGAAGAAAAACTGGTGATGAGGAATAATTGGCCCACTGATCGTCCCAGAGAGATTGTTGCTATGGAACGGATTATAAGAATGATCGGAGCCGGGCAAAGAATACTTCGCGAACATCGACTGGTAGGTGAAATAGTCGCTAACCAAACCGTGGAATTCATCCCCACCAGACTTTGTCGTCATGGCAACCTGCAGGCCGCTGCCGCGTCCGTACTCGCTAGAATACGTGTTGACCTGAATGTTAGTTTCTTGAATGACGTCGGGGTTGGGAGTGAGATTCAACACTCCTTGTCTAACGCTGCTGGTGACGTCCAGCCCGTCAATGATCCACATATTGGCAACCGTTCCTTGCCCATTGGCGCTGACGTCAACTGCCTCTTCCGTGGAGAAGTTGCCTCCGTTGGCTCCGGGAGTGCCCGAGGCGACGCCCGGCCCGCCAGCTAGACCTAGTCCACTAACGCCAGGGGCGATCGTCGTCAGCGAGAGCATATTGCGGGCCGCCAGAGGCAAAGTCGACAACTCCTGGGTTTGCAGCGTTTGCTGATTCCGTGTCTCGGCCGTGTTTACCAGCGGATTTTCGGCGCTGACCGTAATGGATTCCGTCGCCGATCCAACCTTCACGGCAATGGGAACACTTAGATTTTGATTGGTCTCCAAGGTCACAATCGTTCGTGTTATCGAAAAGCCTGACGCTTCGACCGAAATTTGGTAGGAACCAGGGGCCAAGCTCAGAAACCTGTACCCGCCTTCGTCATCGGTCGTGGTCGTCGCCGAAACGTGGGTTGAAAGATTTTCCAACGCAACCTTCGCTTGAGCGACTGCAGAGCCGCTCGGGTCTGACACGTTGCCTTGTATGTTTGCCGTGTACTGGGCCCGGGTCGAGGCGGCGATCACCAGAACAGCGACCAGCAGCCGGACGGACCATCCAACAAATGCTCTTGCTTGCATGCGACTCACCCCCAAGGTGGAGAGCAAATCATTCACAGAATGAATTCTCTGTAAACGTTTTCTCGATTGCCCAAAGATATATGCCACTTGAAATCGCCTGTCAAGCATTTTCGAGTAGTTTTGTATTACCTAAGGGCCAGGAAACGTATCCCGGGGCTTCACCCCATCGGCTAGAGTCTTCGACCAGCCGCGGTTGGCGACTATTCCCGTTCCTTCGCGCAGGGTAACCAGCTGATTGATCGGAAGCTGTTTGTAAGACTCCACAAGCCCATTGGGCCAATACACGTCCACACTCACAAGCGTGTTGCTTCCAAGCCCGAAATGCAGGCGCGAGTCATTGCAAGAATAGAAGCTGGATTGACTGAGGACGCTCTGTGCCTGCGTTTTCCGCCCATAATGGGCAAGAACCCGCGCCCCGATCGCGCTTCGATTGGATTTCACTCCTTCAAGTTTCACCTTGATCCAATTCTGTTTGCCGCGAATATCGTTGCGCAAAAGCGACGGATTCTCATTCAGATTTAGGATGAGCATGTCGATGTCACCGTCGTTATCGAAATCCCCAAACGCGCATCCGCGGCTACAGTGTGCTTCAGCAACCCCTGGCCCGGCGGCTTCCACCAATTCCTCAAAGGTGTTATTGCCCAAATTGCGAAAGACCGCTCGTGGCGTCTTGTTCGCATATTGTGGAAGAACTCTTTCGACTTCCGGGTAAACGTTACCTGTAACCATGAACAAATCCGGGTACCCATCATTATCGAGATCCACCATTCCCACGCCCCAACAGATATACCTTGTCTCCACTCCGACGCGGGACGTGCGGGTAACATCGTCAAAATTCCCCTTGCCGTCGTTGTGGTAGAGCACGTTGGCGTCATCCGCGAAGTGCGTTTTGAAAAGATCGAGGTGTCCGTCTAGGTCGTAATCGCCAACCCCAACCCCCATGCCCGCTTGTTCTTCCCCGTCATCACTGAGGGCTACCCCGCGCAATACTCCCTCTTCGCGAAACGTCCCGTCATGGTTGTTCATGAAAAGCAGGCTGGGAGTGGAATCGCAAGCCACGTAAATATCCGGCCAGCCATCTCCGTCCAAATCGGCCGCCACCACGGTCATGCCGTAGCATTTTGTCGCCTGCGCGACGCCTGACTGTTGGCTGACCTCGGTGAACGTCCCATCCCCGTTGTTCCGGTAAAGCGAATGGCGTCCCGTGGGAAGCCCTCGCGGTCCGCATTCCACGGGGATCCCTTTCCAGTTGCAGTTCGTGTTGGCTCCAGGAACCGGCGCATGTTCAAACGAGAAACGGACATAGTTCGAGACAAACAAGTCCAGGTGTCCATCGCGGTTGTAATCCAGAAAGCTGCAGCCAGCGCCCCAACGTGGCTCGTCGTTCACGAGCCCGGCGGCCTTCGTCACATTCGTAAAAGTGCCGTCGCCATTGTTTCGGTAAAGAATGTTCTGTCCGAAGTAGGTACAAAAAATATCTTCAAAACCGTCGTTGTTGTAATCTCCGATGCAAACGCCGCAAGCCCAGCCAACGGCATGCAGGCCCGCCTTTTCCGTAACGTCGGTGAACGTCCCGTCCCGATTATTTTTGTACAGCCGGTTCGTGGCCTCAGCCGGAGCACCTTCGAGCCGCGTGCCGCACAACAAAAAAATATCCATCCAACCGTCGTTGTCGTAATCGATGAACGCGCAGCCGCACCCGGTGGATTCAAGAATGTATTTCTTGCTTTCCACGCCGCCATAAATCGTGGGCGCGCGCAGTCCAGCCGCCGCCCCTACGTCGACAAAGTGTGCATTGAACGGGCGCCCCGAAGGGGCTTGCTTGGCAAGGGGCTTGGCTCGGTGGGCCGCCACGCCTTGCCCCAGCAGCCGCTCGGCAGCAATTGCCACCGCTGATCCAAGCGAAAGTTCCATAAACCCGCGGCGCGTATAGTTCATTCCCAAGGAGTTCCTTTTCCAGTTACAGCCAGATGTCAGTTTACAAACTGATGCGTTCCCTAAGCGCGTAGCAGTTTATTCCTGGAAACCACGCGAAAACCGGGCAGAAAGTTTGCGCGCTCCGTTTAAGGCTGCTTCGTCGCAGAATTCTCTTCAAACAGTTTGTATCGGTAGTGTTCTTTTTCTTCCTTCGTCGCCTGTTCCCGTAGCTGCGCCAATCGCTGCAGCAGCTCGGGGATCTCTTTCTTGTCGCTTGTTTTCCGCAGCGCCTGAATCAGGCGATACACCGCGGTTTGATCTTTCGGGTCGATGACCAACGCCTTTCGGCACTGCTCAATCGATTCCTGGTATTGTCCAGTTTGCATGTAGAGTTTCGCCAGCACCCCGTGACCCGAGGCAAGTGTCGGCTGTAACGTAACCGCTCTCTTTGCCGAACTCATGGCAAGCTTGAACTCCGGCGTCCCCGGCTCCGCACCCTTTTGCGAAAGCACATCTGCTTGCAGGTAAAGCAGCAGCGGGTCGTTCGGCTTCCTTGCCAGTTTTGCCTGAATCGACTGCAAAGCGTGATCAAGGTCATTGGCCTGCACAGCCGCCAAGCCCTGTGCCGCGGTGCTCAAAGATTGCTTCGGGTTCAATTCATACGCCTTTTCAAAGTCGGCCTCGGCTTTGTCGTACTGCGCTAACTGCACGTACAGAACTCCTCGCGCGACATAAAGATCGTCTGCTTCTGGCTGCAATGACAGGCCCTCCGTGATCACATCGATACCCACCTGAAACGACTCGTGCGTAAAACAAATGTTGGCAAAATCCAAATAGAGGCTACCGTTCCGCGGCGCCAGCAAGAGCGCCTGACGAAGTGTGCCGACCGCGTGCGGGGTGTCTCCGGCATCTTCGTAGGCCGTCGATGCGAGCTGCAGCGTATCCGCATCCACGTCCTTGGCCTGCAGCAGCGGTTGCAGCGTGGCAAGCGCGTCCTGCGGCTTCTTCGCCATAAGCTGAATGGAAGCGAGAACGAGATGTTCCCGCGAATCCTCCGGCCGAAGCGCCAAAGCTCTGTGAAAAGTTGTCACCGCCTCATCCATTCGCTTGAGCTTGACGAGGCAGGTCGCGTAAGCATGCAAAGCGTCAAGCTGAGAGTCGAGCAATTCCCCAGCTTTCGCAAAATGCGGAGCCGCCGCAGCGCAGTTTCCCTTCCGATACTCCAGCACGGCAAGCATGGCGTTCGCCGTCGGGTCTTCCGGACGCAATTGCAGCAAATGATTCAGCAGCGGCACGGCCGTCTGGTTTCCAGCCTGATACTCGATCTGCGCCGCCCCCGCTAGCGCGGCAATCGTGTTTGGAGAAATTTTTAGCGCTCGCTGAAACGCGGTTAGTGCGTCTTTGTTGTTCCCTTTGCTTGCGAAAGCGATGCCTTGCAGTGTCCACAATTGCGCGTTGTTCGGCGATGTTTCCAAGGCCGCGCGGCTCAACTCCACTGCTTGGTCATAGTCTCTGGCGCGCAGCGCCGAAGTGACAGGCTCAATCTGGCTCTCAGAACTCTGAGAAAAAGCCGCAGAATGGCAGGCTAACAGGAGGAAGGCGAGCCCAAGAATCTTGCGGATCACGACGGAAAATTCACGAAATCGTTTCATTTGTGTGAAGACAGAATACTTCATTCGGGAAATCGATTACAGCCAGGGTTTGACGCCGAGCCTGCGTCGCGCTATACATAGGTCAGTCGAGATAACGCTTACTTGGATTCTAGCGCTAGGTCATGTCGAAGCGCACTCCCAGAATCCGCGGAGGCGCCCGTTATGCGATCTCCGGAGGTTTCGCCGTGAAAAAGACCAGGCGCCAGTTCCTCAAATCCGCCGCCGTTTCCACCGCCGGCTTACTCGCGGCTCGCTCTCTGCCCGCATGGCCGCGATCTGGTGCAACCGTTGCCATCACTCCGCAACTCTCGATTTTCGGCTATGCGCAAGTCCAACTGCTCGACGGCCCGTTCCGCACGCAGTTCGAACAGAATCACAAATTGTTCCTCAGTCTCGATGAAGATGGCCTGCTCAAGCCGTTCCGCAAGCGCCAAGGAATGCCCGCTCCAGGCCCCGACATGGGCGGCTGGTACGACGATGCCGACGACTTTAACGAAAAAAACAATTTTCACGCGTTCATCGCCGGGCATACGTTTGGTCAATACGTTTCCGGCTTAGCTCGCGCATGCGCCGTGACTGGATCGAAAGAAACGCAGGCTAAGGTCCACCGCCTGGTGCGCGCTTTCGCCGAGACCGTCGAGCCCACCGGAAAGTTCTACGTCGACTATCGCCTGCCCGGCTACACCTTCGACAAAACCTGCTGCGGCCTCATCGACGCTCATGAATTTGCCGCAGATCCCCATGCCCTCGAAGTTCTCAAGCGCGCCACCGAAGCGGTCCTGCCGCATCTCCCCGAAAAGGCGTTAAGCCGCGCCGAACAGGAGGCCCGCCCGCACAAATCCATCGCTTACACGTGGGACGAAACGTACACGCTCCCGGAAAATCTCTTTCTGGCCTATCAGCGTAGCGGCGATAAACGCTACAAAGAGCTAGGCGAACGCTTTATCTATCACGAGTATTACGACGCCCTCGCTGAAAACCACAATGCCCTTCCCGGCAAGCACGCCTACAGTCACGTCAATACGTTCAGCTCCGCCATGCAAGCCTACTTGGTCCTCGGCGATGAAAAATATCTCCGCGCCGCAACCAACGGCCTCCGCATGGTTCAGGAACAAAGTTACGCAACAGGTGGATGGGGACCGGACGAAGCCTTCGTCGTACCGGGCAAGGGACTGCTTGCCGCAAGCCTGGGTAAAACCCGCTCCAGTTTCGAAACTCCCTGCGGCGCATACGGCCAATTCAAAATCACGCGGTACTTACTCCGCGTAACCCGCGACTCCCGCTACGGCGACAGCATGGAACAAGTTCTCTACAACACCATCGCCGGCGCCAAACCCATTCTCCCCGACGGCACCAGCTTCTACTATTCCGATTACAATTCGGACGCCGCCAAAAAAGTCTATTACAAGGACAAATGGCCCTGCTGCTCCGGCACGTTCCCGCAACTCGCCGCCGATTACGGCATTAGCTCCTACTACCCGTCCAAAGAAGGCGTCTACGTCAATCTGTTCCTGCCCTCTCGCGTAAGCTGGATGCAGGGCAGTACGAAATGCACTCTGACTCAGAAAACGAGCTATCCCACTTCGAATGCCACTCAACTCGAGCTGGAAATGGCGCGTCCGGAAAAATTCACCGTATATCTCCGCGTTCCAGCGTGGGCCGACGCAAAAACGCGCGTCTCGGTGAACGGCAAACATGTGGAGGGCGACATCGCCTCGGGGAAATTTTTTGAACTATCGCGCACCTGGAAAAATGGCGATCACGTGGAGTTCGAAATTGGAATGCCGCTCAGCGTGCAACCCGTTGATCCAGAAAACCCCCAGATCGTCGCGCTCCGCCGCGGCCCGCTCGCGCTCTTCGGCGTCGGAAATCTACCTGCGAATTTTTCGCGCGCCCAATTGTTAGCAGCTTCCGCAGCTTCCCAGTCTTCCGAAAATTGGCTGGTCCAGGACGACGGCGGAAAAATCACGTTCCGTCCGTTCGCCGGCATCGGCGACGAACCTTATCGTCTCTATCACACTGTAAGAGCCTAGCGCTCGCCTGGCCGGACAGAGACTCGGTTCAACAGAATTTTTCAGTTTTCCTATGCCTGCAACACCGGCGTCCAAACCTGCATCGGCGTGCCCACCCGATTCGCCCAAGCGTAGTAAGGAATGAAGGTCAGTTCCACTTGCCGTCCTTTGGACGCTTCCACAGTGTACGTACGATAGAGTGCGCTCTGCGAACTGGACTTCTCGCTCATCGCCGCGGTATGTTTCAGCACCACGATTCCCCCCAGCAAATCCTTGTTGAATTCCTCGCGGAACGCCGACGCGCCTTTTTGCCGAACATCCAACGAAACATCAAATAGCTGCACACCCTTCGGCTGATCCAGCCGCTCAAGACAATAAACCAGCGGCCCACGCTGCACGGCCACGCGTCCGTAGTCATCCACAACGCGCGGATTTGCCTCAATTATTTGCGGCGTCATGCCAAACTTCACTTGAATAACGTCGCCAGCCGTCCACTGCCGCCGCAATGCAAGATATTGTCCCGGTGTCGCTCCCGAAATCGCCTTGCCGTTGACCGAAACCTGCGTGCCATCCGACCAACCCGGCACACGAAGATAAAAAGTAAATTCGCTAGGCTTCGCCGGCGAAACCGTAATGTCCGCTACGCCATCCCACGGATAGTTTGTCTTCTGCGCCACTTTCAACCCGGTCCCATCCTCAAGATGCCAATCCAGTTGCGAGTTGTCATACAAATGTAGGTAAAGTCCGTCCTTGCTCGTGCTGTAAAAATATCCCGGCAGCGAAGCGAACGTCCTCTCCAGATTCGGCGGGCAGCAAGTCGTGTCGTACCACGAATTGCGTATCTGATCGCCAGCCGAAGGATCGAATCCCAACGGATTTCGGTAACAATACATCGTCCCATCCAGCGACATCCCGGAATTGATCCCGTTATACAAAGCCCGCTCGATGACGTCCGCGAATTTCGCATCGCCTGTTGCTGCCAGCATCCGCCAGTTCCACATCATGTTGCCGATGGCCGCACAACTCTCTCCATATGCCGTAAAATTCGGCAACTCATAGGAATCGCCGAACGCCTCGCCAGAACTTCGCGCTCCAACTCCGCCTGTCACATACATTTGGTCTGACACTAGGTCTTCCCACAGCGCATTCAGCGTCTTCAAATAAGTTTGATCGCCGGTTTCCAGATAATAATCGGTCGCCCCGCAGCAGGCATACATCGCTCGTACCGCATGCCCCTCAAGGTGCGTGCGCGACGTGAAAGGAATTCCGCAGAAATGGTAAACGTACCCTTGCTTCGGGAGCTTGATCCGCTCGTCGCCCTGAAGAATGTATCCCGCCAATTCGAGGTGCCGCTTGTCTCCCATTGTGCGATAAAGCTCGATCAGCGCCATTTCCATTTCCGGGTGTCCCGAAAGAATCGGCTTCTTGTCAGCTCCCGGGCCAAAATTTTGCAGCAAATAGCCGTCGACAAATCGAATTCCCGCGTCGAGCAAAGTCCGGTCGCCCGTCGCGCGATAATACGCAATCGCTCCTTGGATCATGTGCCCCAAGTTGTAAAGCTCATGTCCCCACCGTTGCACGTCCGGCGACATCCGATCCTTCGCCTTGTCGCCCACGTAGTAGGTATTCAAATACCCGCTCGGCTCCTGCACCGCCACAACTTCCTTGATGATCCCGTCCGTCATCGTGCGCAATTCAGAACGATCACCCGACTGCAGCGCAAACCCTACCGCCTCCGTCCACTTGTAAACGTCCGAGTCCGAATAAACCGGCCCATGCTGGGGTGAATCGCTCTTGCTCGCCAGCCGCAGAAAATTGTTCATCCGCCCATTGGCTTCGAGCAACTTCTCCATCGACGGAATGCTCTTCTCGACGTTCGTCTTGCGCCGAGCGCCCCAAAATCCCTGCGTAATGGTCACCGCGCGCACCGGAATGTTGTGCAGCTTCGCGTAAGGCGACTTATCCACAAAAAGTACGCCCTCATCCTTCCAATCATGATTCGGCGCGCCCGCTGCGCCTCCCCGGGATGCCCCGAACAAATTATGGATAGGCACCGCACTCAACGCAGCCGCAGAAGCCGCCGTCCCCACAAATTCCCGCCGAGTCAATTTCGATCTCTTTAACATATTGCCTCCTCAAAGCAACCCGATCGCTTTCCTGCAAGGGCTTCAAGTCCCTATCCGTAGCAAACGTTTACACGCCGCGCAATAAATCATTCCGGCGAATGCATTCAATCATTCCCCCCGCTGCCTGTCGCGCGCGGATAGGCTCATCCACATTGCGTGTTCGCCTTCTCGGCAATATCGATCAGTGTGGGAAGGACACCTCCGAACTTTGCATCACGTGGCTGCCCAAAGGCGAAATAGAGCTTTTTATAGAGCGCATACAGCGAGTTGTAAGTCTCCTGCGCTGCCGGCTCCGGCGTGAAGACCGCATGTTCCGGACAAATCTTGTCCTGCGCCTCTTCGACCGTATTGAACGTCCCGGCTGCGAGAAAAGCAAATATTGCCGAACCGAGACTGGTGACGCTTTTGCTTGGCACCAGTACCACCCTACCCAGCACATTAGCGTAAATCTGATTGAGCACGTTGTTCTTCTGCGGAATGCCACCGGCATTGATCACGCGCTTTATTTCAACGCCATGTTCCGCCATTCGGTCCAGAATAATTCGCGTATGGAATGCAGTGCCTTCAATTGCGGCGAACAGTTCGTCCTGCGCAGTGCTCTGCAAGTTCCAACCGAATGTAATGCCTCGCAGATTCGGGTTCACCAGAACCGTACGGTCGCCGTTGTCCCAGGTCATACGCAGAAGACCGGTCTGCCCCGGCCGATACTTCTCCAGCCCCTGGCTTAATGTCGCGACGTCGGTCCCCGCGCGAGTGGCGATGGCGTTGAAAATATCTCCCACCGCCGAAAGGCCAGCTTCAATTCCAGTTTGCTGCGGATGCACGCTTCCCTGCACAACTCCACAGACCCCCGGAACCAGGCTGACCGACGGGGTGATGCCGATGATGCAAGTCGAGGTCCCGACGACATTCACCATATCTTCGGCCCGGCAACCCGCGCCGATGGCATCCCAATGAGCATCGAACGCGCCGACCGGTATCGGAATGCCGGCTTTCAACCCCAGCTTTTCTGCCCATGGCGCGGAAAGCTTTCCGGCAATGTGGTCGGAAGTAACATATTCCCCCTGGAGTTTTTCGCGAACACCCAAAAACAAAGGATCAACTTTCACGAGAAATGCTTCCGACGGCAGCCCGCCCAAATCCGGATTCCACAGCCACTTATGCCCCATGGCGCAAACGCTGCGTTTTACTTTGCGCGGATCGGTAATACCGCACAGCGTGGCCGCCGCCATGTCGCAATGTTCGAAAGCGGAAACAAACTGTGCACGCTTTTCTGGATTGTGGCGCAGCCAGTGCAATAGCTTCGAGAAGCCCCATTCGGACGAATACACTCCGCCGCACCACTGAATAGCGGCAAGCCCTTCACGCTGCGCCGCTTCCGTGATCTCCGCGGCTTCTGCCTTGGCTCGGTGATCGCACCAAAGATAGTATTCGTCGAGCGGCTCGAGATTCTTTCCAACGGGAATCACCGACGAGCCAGTCGTATCGATGGCCAGTGCTTTCACCTCACCGCCCGCGACGCCGGCCTTTTGTATGGCCTCGCGCGTAGCATTCGCCAAAGCACACATCTGGTCGTCATGCGATTGCGTGGCAAATTCCGGGTCTTCGCGCTTACGGTGCAGCGGATATTCGGCGAGCGCCGTCGCGAGCACGCCGCGTTCACTGTCCACGATCGAGACGCGAACACTCAATGTTCCAAAATCAACTCCAGCCACAATGGCCATGGAATTTGCACTCGTTCCGTAGAAATAATCCGCAAAATACGCTGCTACCCCGCGTGCGCGTACATGTCCCACCCGAGATAGCGCGTCGCGGCTTCATGCACCGCGGGAGCCACTGAGGAAAAATTGGCAGCCACGTGATGCTCGAAGCCGTTCTCGCAGATATAGCGCAGCAGTTCCTGCAGCCGGGGAATTTCAACCACTCCGGCACCGCCAAACGTCTCGAGAGGATCGTCCGTGAATCGCCCGCTACCCGAATAGCCGCGGATTTTTGCGGAAATATCGTCAGTGGAAAAGCGGGCGAAACACATGGCGCCGGATTTGACTCGTCCCACGCATGTCCCGAAAGTATTTTCCATGCCGACGGTTCCAGCGATGATCGCCTGGTAGTCCATTTTCACCTCACGGAAGAAATGCTTGGGAAGATTGCTGCAGTGGAAGCAGACCGCTTTGTTGGGATCGGCGCCGTAATTGTTATTCCAGTCGAGCAAGGCGCTTGGGCTCTCAGAAGCGAGTTGCAGGGCGTGCATGCCAAGAACTCCGCAGACGTCTACTTCACAAGCGCTGGAGAGTAGTGAGTCGCTCATCATGCTCATGATCGTGCAGGGCACGACACCCAGGTTTTCTTCGAGCGACGTCCAGCACTGTACGGCGCTGATCTGCACGTTAGTTGACTTCATCCATTCATCGACGACTGCGCCGAGCTTCGCCATTTTCAGAAGCGCAGCTTGTGGAATGTCGGTTGTGGTTACGTATTTCTGAATTGATTGCAGTTTTCGAACCGCCGCTTCGTCGGTATCTTTCATGCGGCTGATGCGGCCGAGCACTTCGGAAAGATCCAGCGTCTCGATTGAAATGCCGCTGGCCTCCAGCAATTTCTCGCTGTAACGGACCGTGTTGAAGGCAGTTGGCCGTGCTCCCAGAGCGCCGATGCGCAGATTGCGCAAGCCTTTGACGACGCGGCAAACGGCGGCGAACCATTCCAGATCCTTGGCAAATTCGGGAGAATCAGGGGTTTCCGTATGCAGAGTCGTCAGAGAATACGGAATGCCGTACTGCTTCAGATTGTTGCAGGCGGACATTTTTCCACAAAAGCTGTCACGGCGATGGGTGATGGCCATTTTGCCGGGCGTGTCTGGTGTGGCTTGCACCAGGACGGGCACATTTAGCCGCGAAAGGCGAAGAGCATCGGCAATCGCGCGTTCATCGCCAAAATTTGGAAGTGTGACGATAACGCCGTCAATCTGGTCGGCTTTGGATTTGAATAACTCGGCGCAGCGCTTGGCCTCTTCGTAAGTTTCGACCACTCCGTACTTGCTTTGCTCGGGCCCGAGAACGACCACATCAATGTTCGCGCTTTTCAGAACTTGCATCATCTCTTCGCGGCCGGACTTTGCCAGATGATCAGGGAAAAACCCGCGATTCCCTACAATCATTCCCATCGTCATCTTTCGCTTGTTCACCATGGTCGGCTCCGTCGCTTCTTTGTTACACGCGCCCTTTTCCCGGCGCGAAATAAATGCAGTAGACGGCTCCAATGACAGCGAGTACTCCGCCCCACCAGATATTCGCGTGCAGGTGATACAGCACAATTTGTCGCAAGGGCGGGTGGGAAAATTCGTATAATCCCGCGCCGCAAATCAGGATGCCGTTTACAAGCAACGAAATCCCGACGAAGAACCAAATCGAAAGCGATCCACCTTTTTTCATAATGCCTCACCAGAAAATGATATTAACCGCCGCAAAAGCCACGCCAACCACAACCGCCCAGAACCACGGGCGACGCCACAAGGAAACGTAGCTCTCGGAAGGAATTTCAGTGACGCCGTATACCAGGCCTTTCAACTCGGATTCCGGCTTAGGCGTAGTGAGCATGCTTACAGCAACCGTTACCAAAGCACAGATCAGGCAGGACCACAACGCACGGTACATATTCTCGGCCATATCGCGCGCATAGGGGGAAAGCGCCACGTAGCGGATCGCGGACGGATCCACGTTCACCCAGGCCCACATGCCCACTGAAGAGCCTGTGCCAGCCAACAGTCCCCAGAACCCGCCAGCCGGAGTGGCGCGCTTCCATAGCATCCCGAGCAGCACCGTGGCGAACAGGGGCGCAATGAAGAAGCTGAAGAGCGCCTGCACATAGTCCATGATGCTCTTGAAGTCCATCACCAGGTACGCCGTGCCGATGGAAATGGCGACGCCTATAACGGTGGACCAGCGGCCCATGCTGACGTAGTGCTGGTCCGAGCCGTTTTTCTTGATGAACGCGCGATAGATGTCGTAGGTCCAGACGGTCGTAAAGGCGCTCACGTTGCCGGCCATGCCGGACATGAAACCAGCGATCAGGGCGGTGATTCCGAGTCCCAGCAGGCCCGGCCCACAATACCGCGCGAGCATCAAAGGAAGAACTTCGTTGTAACTGTGACCGCCCGTGGCGATGGCCTGCGTTTCCCCTACGAGCTTAGTATCTAGAAGGGCGAGACCGAGAAGTCCGGGCAGGATCACGATGAGAGGGACCATCATCTTGAAGCCGGCCCCGATGATTGGCGCCATTTTCGCCGCGCGCAGGTCTTTCGCGGAGAGCACGCGCTGCACGACGAGAAAATCGGTGGTCCAGTAGCCCATGGAAATGATGGCACCGAGTCCGAACACAATGCCCGTCCAGTGGATGCCCATGGGGTTGTCGCTGAACTTGCCCAAAGTGCTCCAAAGGTGCGTGTATTCGGCTGAGGCGTTGGTGACAATGCGGGCTTTAAGGCCGCTCCAACCGCCAGCTTCGATGAGACCCATAATCGGGATCAGCAGCGCACCGGCCCAGATCAGGATGAACTGAAGAACTTCATTGAAGATGGCGGAACGCAAACCGCCGAGAGCGACGTAAATCGCGACGGTGACCGAGGAAACTAAAATGCTGAAATTGATATTCCAGCCCAGAACGATCTTCAACACCAGGGCCATGGAATACATATTGATGCCGCTCATGAGCACGGTCATGAACGCAAAACTGATCGAGGAAAGGGCCCGGCTGGGCTCGCCAAAGCGCAATTGCAGATAGCCTGGCACCGAATGAGTTTTTGAAATGTAGTAAAACGGCATCA
>Ga0137391_10000911_pt1 | contig 21255 bp, 13 predicted proteins | sample 15con2h24BmetaG_FD_101399 | JGI IMG/M metagenome (GOLD analysis project Ga0137391, IMG submission 101399) | Vadose zone soil microbial communities from Angelo Coast Range Reserve, California, USA - 15con2h2.4B metaG | ecosystem: Environmental > Terrestrial > Soil > Vadose zone > Saprolite...
CATGGCGCCGCTTCCTCTAACGATGACTATCAAGAGCAGCGAGAGGAGCATTACGTGATACTCAATCCCTTCCCCTTTCTTTTCGCCAAACCAATTCATTGCCCATCCATCGGGCAAATGCACTATAAGCGCACCCGTAAAGATTATGAACAGACCACCAGCCGCGATTCTACTGGAGCCGCGACCTCGTCAGGGCCCGTCGGGTTGCCGGCGAAATCGAGTCGGACGGCCAAGCGGCACCGCTCTACGCGTACACGTCGTAGGTCGCAACGCCAGTAAGACGAAACCCGCGAAGTTCCTTGTTTTCTTTGTGAAGGATAAGGGCGTTCCGCTTCTTATCCCCGCTAAATAGACGTTTGCAACTCAACGAGAATACTGGCAACTTCTCAATGTTCATCGCGCCGTCAGGCCTCGATTTTCATGTCCTCCATCGGACGTACCGCTCGAACGCCTCGGTCCGGTGGCAAGAATGCCGCGTATTCCCTTACCAGGAGCTACGGACGCGATCCACCGTCATAATGCCCATGTCTTCGTCTACGTTCTTGAAGGGTCGGTTGTGATGCGATTGTGCCGCAGTCTTTGGGGCCCTCAATGGCCTGGATAGCAACCGTTGCTGAAATCGTGCTTGCGTTGGCTCTCCTGGTGGGTTGGCAGACGCGCACAGCGGCGTTTCTGAGCGGCTCGCGCCAAGCGCTTTCTGGTGGCGGAGCCTTCGGCATCTTTTGGAGATCGGCCAGCTTGGCATCGAAGACCCCTCGTCGTCGGTCTGGCCTGGGACACCGACGTCGGCTCGGCGTTGGCCAAACACGCAGCCCGGACCCGCGGGTCGGCGATGACCGCAGCGAGGGCGAGACGGAACAGCTTCAGCCTGCTCGAAAAACTGATCGTCAGTAATGTCGGTTAGATCGAAGAATGAAGGCTGTTCCGGTTTCCCTGCGAGGCGATCCATCGCTGCTTGTGTAAATAGTAATGGCTGACCTTTTTTATCCTCGGCTTGAGCAGTATCCTGGACCCATTGCTTCTTGGCTGCGGCGATAGCATCCCTAATATCTTCCTCAATCTTGAGGAGTGAACCCGCTTCCCCGGCCAATTTCATCTTATCGAAAATGACTTCAACCACTTGGCCGAGAAGCTTTGGTTCAACCTGACCGATGAACTCCTTTAACATCTCTTCTTCGCCCGGCATCGGCTCGGCACAGACGAAGTTCGAGCGGGTGATCTTCCGTCGGTCTTTTTTCAGCCCCATCTCTTGATAGGCACGCTGGCAACGGAGCCAAAGAGCAAGGGCTGCAATCTGGCTTGCTCGCAGGTCGATGTCAATTCCATGCAAGTTGTGAGCAAGAATCAATCGGGGAACGGCTCGCCGCAATTCTTCCAGAGTCTCGTAGTCCTGCTTCAGCGATGGGCCGAGGTCTGCATCGGAGTAGGCTTCCTCGTAAATTGTCAGCAACAGGTCAAAGCAGTACAGCAGGAAGTGACCGCTGCCGCAAGCCGGGTCGAGAATCTTAAGATCTCGTGGGTCTTTCTTCGAACGATGTGTGATGTGGACCGGGAGCTTGAGCAGACCTTCCTGCGAGAGATCGCCGCGCCCCTCGCCAGCGTCCTTGGGTGGATGTTCCCCGTCCTTCAGAAAAAGTTCGGTCGCGCGACGGACCATGAACTGACATTGGTCCTTGAGCTTTGTGTCTCCTTTACGCATCTCGAACCAGATGCGCCCCAGCGTGTTGTCGGTGAGGAACTCGACCACGTAACGGGGCGTGAAGAACTGGTTACGGAACGCCAATTCGTAAGAATTTCGGGGAGCTGAGCTATCCTTTCGGGCCTGATCCCGCAGCTCCTTCGGAGTGAAATACTGGTAGACCCAGCCGATGGTTTCATCCTGGGACCAGATCTTTGGCCACTCCTCCTTAAGTTCGGCTTCTTCAGGCTTGATGCCGCCGCTGTTCAGCAGGTCCAACACTTCATCAAGCGTCTTCTGCCGAGGGTAGAGCCGATTGGCTGGATCATTGGGGCTGAACAGGACGCCGATTTCATCGGACAGCAAGCCGCCCAGCCAGTCCAGAAAGTGCCGATAGGCGACATCCTGATGCCCGGTGTTGAACAGCCGTTCTTCTTCGGGGTGGTCCGCCAGATAGAACTTCACACCGTTGGAGTTGATGCCTCGGCTTACCGCTTCACGGAACTTGTGCCCACCGACGTAGACCTCACGGGCCTCCATCATCTTGTAGGCGCAAAGCCGGTTCAGATGTGTGAATGCAATTTCACGCACCAACTGATCAAGGGCTTCTTTGGGCTTAAAGCCACGAGCTTGGATATGACCGAAGTGATCGAGAATATCCTTGCGTGCCGCCTGCTCCTCTTCGGTCAAGTGGGCCATCGGGGCGTTCGGGTCGGCAGTGACTTGATCCTTCTTGGAGAAGATGCCGTACTTACCCTCAAGCTCCTGTGAAACAGAGTCTTCGAGCAGCTTGCGACACTGTGTCACGACGTTGCGGAGCTTGTTGCGAATCTCTTGGTTCATGCCACTCCATTCTCTGCGGTAGCAGCAGCGGCTTGCTGCTTCAATTCTTTGATCCGAGCCGTAACAAGGTCATCCAGCGCGAGACAGACGATTCGAATAGTTTCAACTGCCTGCTTGGCCCACGGAAAACTGATCTCCTGCCCACCTCGTCACCGACGAGTTTCACGCCGCCGTGCGATCGGAACGATCCCCAGTCGTCGTACCACTGCAGACCATACCCGACGCTGATCAGAGAGCTGTAGGGCTTCGCAAGCTTGAATGCCCAGTCTGCGATGGCGCAGGCACTGCCTACCAGGAGATCCGTGGCAGTATGACCGGTATCGTCCTCACTCGATCAGTCACATGCCCATGCTGGGCGCTTCATTCATTTTGGCCTAAATGGGACCTTGTTGATCGCAGGTGGAAAGACGTGAGCCTGGCCAACCTAGCGCCGTCCCACCTCTCTCACAGCCCGGTGAAGGAACAGGAGCAGAACATCGCGGCCATTAAAACCAATCCGACCGGGAGCTTCATCCTCGCCGGAGCGGGCTGTGCGGGTAAAACGTACTTCATGTACTGCCTTTATCGGAACCGGCTCGAGGAGTGGGCCGCCCATCCCGACGCCGCCAATGGGCAGTCCGTGTGGATGCTCTCGGCCACCGACTATCTCAACTCAGTGAGCCGCCACGCTCAGGATCCGTCGAGCCGCGCCCCGGTGGTCACCGCAGATCTCATCCGGAAGCGCTCACGCCAAGGTTTGCCGGTGGCTATCTTCGTCGATGAGATCGACAAGTTTACGCCCACCGAGCCTCGCCTTAGCGCCCTCTTCGAACTGATCAACACCGCCTACAGCTGCAAGGCGCAGATCGTAATGACCTCCAACATCCCTCCAGATGATCTCGCTCCGAAATGGGGCAATGACTTGGGGGGTCACATCCTTCGTCGGGTTGGGGCAGCGCCTGATGGTTCCACTCTCACCTTTAGCTTTGATAGGAAAGTAGGCCAGTAGTGTATGAGTTTGATCTAGACCCCCGCCCGTACTTCCAGTTGATCCACGCAATACTTCGTGAGGACGGCTCGGACCAGGAAATTGACCGCACAGGTCGCGTGATGGAGTGGGTGTTGCGTACCCGCCACACTATTAACCGCGTATGCGACCGTACCGAGATGCAGCTGATCGGCATCCTCTGGGAGCAGTTCAACCTCAACAAGAAGACGCCGACGCGCGACACCATAACCATGCTCGTCGAAGCCCGCCACCAACCAAAGGCAGTACTCGATCTCCTCTCCCGGTACGACAAAGATGTGCCGGATCTCATGAAGATCACACATGCCGACATGGATGTTTTCCTGCAGGTGCGCATCGACGAATTTGAGAAGAACCGTCTGCTTCGCATTCTCGAGACCGCGAGGCATATCGTCTCCGGCGGCATCTCCAATCCGAAGAACCTGAAGGGTCGTGAAGAGCTGCCTGCGCTGGTCGGAACACGCGACTCCATGAATTATCTGATGGAGAAGTTCCAGAACGGTGTCTTGGTGAACGACGTCCGCGCCGACGGCGGTCTCCTGTCTGAGTTCAAAGACCGGATCCAGATCACCTACGACAAGCACAAGACGGCCCAGATGAACGGTCAGCTCTTCATCCCTACGGGAATTCCGCTGATCGATCAACACATGGGCGGCCTGCGACGGAAAGAACTGACCGGGATCCTCGGCTACGTCGGTCAGAGGAAGACAGCTGTATTGCGCACCATCGCTTACAACGCCGCGAAGGCCGGTTTCCGTGTGCTGCATATCCCGCTTGAGTCCGACTTCGAGGAAGAGCTCACCGCGTACAACGTGATCCATGGGCACTCGGGTCAGTACCAAGCCATGGGCAAGTTGACGCGTCGCCGTTACGACGCCGGGGATCTCACGGACGAAGAATACCGCGAGTTCATGAGCAAAGTCATCGACGACTTCGCGGAGAACGTGGGTAACAATCTCATCGTGTACGACCCAAAGGCGAGCCGTACTTGGGCTGACGTCTGCGCGGTGATCGAGCGGGAGAACTATATCCACCCGTTGGACCTTGTTGTCATCGACTACCTCACGGTGCTTGGAGATCCGACGGCACGGGACGCGATGGCTGCGAAGATCCTTATGATTCAGGACGCCAAGCAGATGGCCCTCAACACAGGCGAGCGCGGATTCGCTATGGTTACGCCGGTACAAGGTAATCGTAAGGGCTATGAGGAGGCAGAGGCCAACGATGGGGCATGGGAGACGACCGGCATCCACCTGTATTCGGAGCTCGACAAGTCCCTGGACAACTGCTTGTATGTCTTCACGAACGATGAAATCTCGGCGTCTGGTCAGATCAAGATGGGAAGCTGTAAGCACCGACGCGGACCGAACATTCCGTCTACGTTTGTTCCGATGAACGTGAGCGCCGGTATGGTGGCTAACGTCGAGAAGGACCAGATCAATGCTGAGTCAGATCCCGCAGCACCTCCGGAGCCTCCGATTAGCGCCGAAGTGTTCTTCGACTACGCGGAGTGGAAGTGAGGCTGCGTGCCCTTCGGCGATATGGTTCGAACGCGGAGAACCTGGGCCAATTGTCCTGAGTCCGTTATCGTGCGCTGCCTGGGTCCAGAACTCGTCCGTGCTTATGAAGCCACGACCGGGACGGTGCGGGTCAAACAAGAAGATAGCCCCAACCAAGTGACGTCGTAGTAGAGGTCGTTGTCCCGTGATGTCGAGGCGATCCTCTGAGCCCGGAACAGTGACCGGCGAGGTCGGTTGCCCGGCAAATCGAATTTTTCCAATTATTGGTTTTCCACAGGGCCTATGGGTATTAGCTCACATGTTCGTTTGTGTGGGCATGAGATCAAGAAGAGACGACGGCGGGGGCGATGAGGATGATGACCTACGAGCAGGGTCTTGAGGCAATGCGGTACGCAAACAGTTATACTCGCGCACCGATCGTCTTGGGTTTACAACAGCACATGGAACGGAGCGACTGGCTCCGGATAGTCCGGGACGAGTGGGACGGCACTGATAACTTGAGCAAGTTTAGGCGCCGGTTCAAGAATGCGCTCGGTTTCAAAGGACCACTTCCTGACATGATGACGCCGAAGGAGCAGCATCGCTATGACGCCCTGCCTGTTGAGGTCATGATCTACCGGGGTTGCAGCTTCTTCGACAAAAAGGCAGGTGGCCTCCACGGAATGAGTTGGACCCTCGACTTCGAAGTTGCGAAGGCGTTCCCGACCTTGGGTCGGTATCAGGTTGAATATCCAGTCGTCTATCGGGCGACTGTGAAGAAGAACCGTATCCTCGCGGTTAAGCTTGAGCGTGGCGAAGAAGAAGTGATTACTTTCGGAGCTATAAACACCTGACATTCGTGCGTGTTCCACGAGGCCACGAAGTAATTGTTGAACCAAAAGATTGGTGGGGGACGGGTCAATTCGCTAAGGACATGATGGAATGGGGACATGGTCGGCTCACGTCGTTCTGATGGTCCAATCGGATGCGGGCCATAAGTAACCAAGTGCTGACCGTCCCAGTTTTTTTTGCAGCTTCTCCCCGCTGGTTCAGTGATCGCCGTGACTTCGACTGGAGGGCGGCGTGCTGACAGTAGACCAAGAGGGATTGAACTTAGAGCGCGAGACTTGCTGCGCCCGGACGGCAGTCGGCTCGAATCAAAAAAAAATCTGGCCTCATAATCTGGATCGGGCCGTTTCGTGGGTATTACACCCACATATGAGTTGCCACGCGAAAGAAAATATTCCCCGAACTCCAATACACCGTCAGCATCATCTCGAGCCAGTGCTGAGTGTAGAGCCCGGTCTTCAGCACTCACCGCGGACGGCAACAGCTCCGGCGAGGGAACAATTGGTTCGGAAGAGACAAACTGAGCAGTTGATGACGATGCAGCTCCTTACCGAAAAGCAGGTCTCCGCCATCACCGCCATTCCCCCGGGGACTCTCCGGCGGTGGCGCTGCGTAGGCGAGGGGCCGCCCTACATCAAGATGGGCAATGGACCCAAGGCCCGAGTGAAGTATGATGCCGTTGACATACTTGCGTATGTTGAAGCTGGCCGACGCTTTCCATCCGTGCGGGCAACACTGGAGAGATAGCACGTGGCCATTACTAAACGCGGTAAATATTGGCACTACGAGTTCATGATCGACGGTCGGAAGTACCGGGGCACCACTAAGGAAACGGTTAAGTCCCGCGCCACCACCTTCGAGGCGCTGCGCATTGCGGATGTCCGCAACACCGGCGGCAATGTGAACTTGCGGCGGGCACCAGTGCTGCGAGACTTTGCAAAGCGCTTCCTTGAATTTGTGGACGCGCAGGCGGTCTCAGGGCAACTGGACCTCGACACGAAACGCTACTACCACGGCGGATGGAAGATGCTGGAAGAAACGAGGGTGGCAGGAATGCGCATCGATCAGATCGGCACCAGCGATGCCGCCATCCTCACCTTTCCCCACAGTGCCTCCAACGCCAACCGGGCCTTCCGCACTCTGCACCGTATGCTGCGGATCGCGGTGGACTGGAATGTACTTCGGGCCGCACCCCGCATCAAGCTGCTTGAGGAGCACGGGCGTACGGCGCTGGTCGAATCATCCACTGAGGCGCTGCTTCTTAAGCACGCCCCACAACCTCTTGCTGATGTACTTGTCATCATGATGGACTGCGGTATGCGCCCCGAAGAAGCCATGCGTATGCGAAAGGAGCATATCTTCTGGGACCGCTCGGTCATCCTGGTGCCCTACGGGAAGAGCTTTAAGTCAAAACGCTTCGTACCGCTCAGCGAACGCATTCGCAAACTGCTGAGCTTGCGCAAGTCCGGTGACAGCCCGTGGATATTTCCATCGAAGCGGGCGAGTAGCGGACACTTGACGACGATCTCCAAACAATGGAGAACGACGGTCGCGGCTGCCAACCTTGCAAACGCAAATCAAAAGCTGCCGCCGATCTCCCCGGACCTCAAACTCTATTGTGCCCGCCACACCTTTGCTACGGACATGCTCGCCGAGGGCTTGAACGTGGTCGAGGTCAAGGATCTTATGGGGCACGAGGATATCAAGACAACCATGAAGTATCTGCACCCCGATACCAGCGAGGCCGCAGCGGTAGTCAATCGCAGGAATCACTCGAAGTCGCTGCACCTGTTGAAAGCAGCAGGCTGAAATTCCCACAAAACTCCCACAATCGTTCTGTGGGAGTACACGAAAATAGCTTGTAAGTTATTGAAAGGAAATGGAGCCGATGAGCGGAGTTGAACCGCTGACCTACTGATTACGAATCAGTTGCTCTACCAACTGAGCTACATCGGCTAATACGGGTGATAGCCATCGTGGAGTTAAAAACTGCACTGGCGCCAAGCTCCCTCACCCGATATCACTAGTCTACTTGCGAATGTGTGCCGATTGCAATGCCATGTAGCCTTCAATCTTTGCCTCTTTATTGCAGGGTTGAACCAACCCGTCGAATTGCCAATGCCCTCCCCAAGGCTATAGGCCAATATGACAATTCTCGGCTGCAAGTCAAGTGGCCGAACGCTTCAGCATAAATCTAAACCGCAAAATGCGAGACCAACGGCAGCCGTACGGCTCGAATAGGATGCGGTGCTTACCATTCTACTCAGTGTGGCTATGGTCCTCGGATAGCAGATTTACAAGGGTGCAATCGGCTTCGTCGTCAGCTTGCACGGAAAGGTGACCCTCTTGTCGTCACCATTTGCATCCATATAAGTAGCAACTGATAGACAGTAGATGACAGCATTTTTGTACCAAAGATCGTCGATCATGCGAGCAGACTTTCAGTCGGCAAAATAACCCTCAGGAGTATAGGCGAGATGCCGGAGTTGACCTGGTGGCAGCATGGAATCGTCTATGAAATCTACTCGCGTTCTTTTCAAGATAGTAATGGCGACGGCGTTGGTGACCTGAACGGAATTTTGCAGCGCCTGGATTATCTGGTGCAGCTTGGCATCGACGCGATCTGGCTTTCGCCGATCTACCCGTCTCCGATGGCGGATTTCGGATATGACGTTGCTGACTATTGCGGGATTGATCCAGTCTTCGGGACGATGGAGGACTTCGATCGCCTGCTTGCGGAGGTTCATCGCCGCGGCCTCAAGATGATCCTTGATTTCGTGCCGAATCACACCTCTGATCAACACCCCTGGTTTCTGGAAAGCCGATCGTCACGTGAAAATTCCAAGCGGGACTGGTACCTGTGGCGGGATGAACCGAACAACTGGCTAAGCAACTTCGGCGACCCTGGTTGGGAGTGGGATGAAACAACCAAACAGTGTTACTACCATTCCTTCCTGAAGGAACAGCCCGACCTGAATTGGCGCAATCCCGCGGTGCAGAAGGCTATGTTCGACGTTTTGCGATTCTGGTTGCAACGAGGGGTGGACGGGTTTCGCGTTGACGTAATGTGGCTGATGATCAAGGACGAACAGTTTCGCGACAACCCGCCGAATCCGGGTTATCGCCCGGGCCAACCCTCGAACAATCGTCTCCTACCGCTGTACAACTCGAACCGGCCTGAGGTCCATGAGTTGGTGGCCAAGATGCGAGCGGTCGTCGATGAATATCATGAGCGGGTTCTGATTGGAGAGATCTATCTTCCCGTGCAGCAGTTGATGACCTACTACGGGACAGATCTGAAAGGCGCAAACCTGCCATTCAACTTTTTACTGCTGCAAAGCGCGTGGAGTGCTGATGCCATGGCCGAGATCATCTCTGAATACAACAGCGCCCTTCCTGCGGGAGCATGGCCGAACTGGGTGCTGGGAAATCACGACAACACCCGGATCGCTACTCGAATTGGGAGCCGGCAGGCATGGATTGCTGCCATGCTGCTGCTGACGCTGCCTGGAACGCTGACGATGTACTACGGCGAAGAGATCGGAACGACGAACGTTCCAATTCCGCCTGAGGAAGTGCAAGACCCAGCGGAGAAAAACGAGCCAGGACTCGGTCTTGGCCGCGATCCGGAAAGAACTCCCATGCCGTGGGACGGTTCCGCTTCCGCAGGGTTCACTACCGGGAGGCCCTGGCTTCCTATCGGCGCCGATCATGAAGAAGTAAATGTCGCGGCGCTGGAGGGGGACGGAGCTTCCATTCTGCATTTGTATCGCAAGCTTATTGACCTGCGTCGCAGCCGTCCAACGCTGGTTAGTGGCAGGATGCAGTCTGTTAGCGCGGATAAGGGCGTGCTGCGCTACGAGCGCAGAGGGGATGAGGATCGCATTCTGGTGCTGCTGAATATGAGTACAGATTCTGTCCGAATGACCACTGAAAGCGGGACGATTCTTGTCTCGACCGACTTTGATCGGGACAGACAAAGAGTGAACGGCACGGTCGAGATGAAAGCTGCGGAAGGAATGGTCATCGACCTCGATTCTTAAATTTCGCGCCGGCACGGCATCCAGGCCGGGCCCTCCGCCGTGGTCTCAGCAGGCAACAACCAGGAGGGGCACCCCCCCTCCCCTATTGCCTGCGCGTAAATAGCCTGTATTCAATAGTTTACGAGTAGTCCAAGTCTGCAAAATATTCATAATAAAGGTGTTGCGTCCAAAATATTCCAGCATAAGGAGTTATACTTCATTTGTTGTCTCCAAAAGAGAAAAGCCCCGGTATAAGTGCCGGGGCTTTTCTATCTATTTAAAGAATAGCAGATCGAGGGTAACTAACATGCCAAGTGGATGTTGTTGATTGGAGATGAGTTGGGTGGTTTTGGGACTTGACATGCGAATTTGCTGAGGTTTTTGAGAGTCCGTGCAGCGAAATATTTGCAGATAGCTGATTCCAGGCTATTTGGCGCGGAGCGATCTGGGGAGCGATCTGGGTTGACTGGCCGTGCATTGGGATTGGGGCCTTCGGCAGAGCGATAGCACGCCTAGGGCGTGCTTGCTTTCGGTACGACTGAAGCCTGCCCTTCCGGTTTGTGGCTCTTACCCGAGTTTGTGGCACTTCGGCCCATCTTTGCGACGATGAAACCACCGCAAAGACCGGCCCCCCGGTAACTGGTCTGCCTGACTGAAATCGGTTTCCAAAGTTCTGGCTGCGTCATGCCCAATCAGCCCATATTTGGGCATATAGGATGGAGGGACTATGGATATCAACTTTTCTGGCAAGGTTGTGCTGGTCGCCGGCGGGACGGGTGGTTTGGGGAACGCGGTGAGTCGGGCATTTCTGGAGGAAGACGCGAAGGTGGTGGTGACCTATCGCAGGGAAGAGGAGTTTGCCGAGCTTAAGAAGGCTGCTGGGGCGAAGGCATCAGAGCTTGAAGGGAGTGTGGTCGATGTTACCGATGAACGTGCAACCGGGGAGTTCGTAGGCGGCGTTCTTTCGCGGCACGGCAGGGTGGATGCGCTGGTCAATACAGTGGGTGGTTATGCTGGTGGCATAAAGCTGTGGGAACTGGAGACGAAGGTGTTCGATGCGATGCTGTCGCTGAACCTGCGTTCGGGTTATGCGCTGGCGCGGGCGGTGCTGCCTGCGATGCTGAAGCAACGGCATGGGGCTATTGTGAACGTGGCGGCGAAGGCTGCGTTCGATCATGGAGCAGGTGCAGCCGCATATGCAGCATCGAAGGCCGCGGCGGTGGCAATGATGGATTCGCTGGCTGCGGACGCCAAGGGCACCGGGGTGAGGGTGAACTCGATCCTTCCGAGCATCATCGATACGGCCGTAAACCGGAAGGCGATGCCGAACGCAGATTTTGCTGCGTGGCCGAAGCCTGAGGAGATTGCGCAGGTCATCTTGTTTTTGTGCAGTGATAACGCCGCGGTGATCCACGGTGCGGCTGTACCGGTCTATGGAAACAGCTAGGGAAGTCGCTAACTTTTCCGTATCTTCTTGATGCCAGTACTCGAGACGGAGTGGACTTGTAAGGGCTTGGCGGTGAGAATGTTGGCAATGCACCGACTGGGAGGCCGCTATGCGACCAGGCTGCTGGGCCCCTCTTCTGATTGGGTTAGTCGTTGTCCTTGTGCTGTCGGAGCAGGCTGGTGCGCAGGCGAAAAAGCCGGAACTGCAGCATCTTCCGCCAGCATCCCACACGACCCTTCCGCCGGTTCCCGCAATTTCATGTGACGTGTCGGCGGCGAACGTGGCGGCAGGGCAGAGCGTCGAGGTAACGACGCGGGTGATACAGGGCGACGCTGCGGGGCTGAAGTATACCTTTGAGACGAGCGCGGGCAGGCTGACCGTTGCGGGCGCGAATGCGAGTACAGCGCGACTGGATACTGCGGGTGTGACGGGTGGGGAGATCAATGTTACGTGCATGGTAGTGGATGCGTATGGAAGAAAGGTTTCCTATAGCAGGATGATCCGCCTGGGCGGCGGGAATACTGCGGGTCGGTTGCCGCCTCAACGCCCGCCTCCCGCTGCGAAGGGCCCTCCTCAGCCTGAGAAGGCTGAGAAAGTTTGGGTGCCGGAGGGGGAGCACGTTGGACCTCCTAGTTATGCTCTGCCACCTCCACCACCTCCGGTTGTGGCTCCAAAGCCCGATGTGCCGCTGCCTACTGAAGCCGCTAAGCCGCCAGCCCCGCAAAAACCGGCGCGGCTTCCTACTGCTTCGCCTAGACCCGGAACTGTGCCCGCTGCTGGAGTCGCCTCGCCTGACGGGAAGCCCGCTGCGGATGCGGGAACGAATGAGTATGCCGAGGGATTGGCGATTCAGAAGTGGGAGAAGGAGTTGAAGACGGGGAAGATTGAATACAACCTGCCGACTAAGATGTCGCTGCCGGATGCGACGACGGTGAGTGTGGTGGTGCATGGGTACGAAAATGTTAGCGGGCCGGAGCCAATGGGGGCGCAATCGGCAGCACTGAAGGTGTCGCAGCGGATGCGGGTCGTGTTGAGCGCGGAGGAGAATCCGAATGAGTTCAAGATTGAGCCGGATGGGACAGAGGACGTGCAGTTGGTTCCGATCGATGGCACCGCGCGGTGGCAGTGGAAGGTGACTCCAAAGGAGCCGGCGACGGACCAGAAGCTGACGATTCGGGCGCTGCTGGTGTACCCGAACGATCCGAACAAGGCCGACGTGGAGATTACAAGCTATACGGCTGAGGTTTCGGTGCAGGTGGGGAGCCTGTGGGAGTGGGCCAAGTATCTGTTCTGGAACGATCCAGTTGGGTTGGTGAAGTACCTGCTGCCGGGGGGCGCGGGATTCGCTTTTGTGGCGGGGCTGGTGGTGTGGTGGTGGAAACGCAGGCATCCGGAGAAGAAGGACAAAGAATAGAGGCTATTGGTGCGATGGCTGGGGGGGCGGTACACCGTGGGTGAGATGCTTGAGGAGGAATTCCTGGAGAGCGTGCCGCGGATATCGGAATACCTATAGAGATGGGTTGTAGTCACAGAGTATATGCAAGGCGGCTGGCGCGGAACGGAAATTGGGCGGCCTCCATTTGTGGACAAGTATTTAGCGGGCATTTCTACACGACGCTTGGACCGTCTACGGAAAGTTCGTGACCTTGGGGGTGACCCGCGGGGAAATCGCAGTGGGGCCGCCGGTGTTGTTGATGACGTTGCTGATTTCGCCGAGGCGGCCGAGGGCGACGGTGATCATGTCGTGAAAGCGGACGTTTGGGTTGGCGGGAACTTCGATGGCACGGCTGAGCACGACGTCGGGTTTGAGGAAGACGCTGTAGATGCCGAGGCCCCAGGCTTCGTGGCTCGTGACGGTGCCGGCCACTTTGTAGGAGGCCCAGCCGTTGGTATCGGGGGCGCTGGTGTAGCTGGGCTGGTCGGGGGGATCGTAGGGGATTTCGGATTGGTAGAAGTAGGTGCGGCCGGCGTTGCCCTTCCAGAGGACCTGGAATTGCTGGTGGTGTTCGACGAAGAGGCCGTAGATCGTGACGTTATTGCCGTTGACTACGAGGCCGTTTGTGCTGGTGTTGCTGGTCCATCCGACGCCGGCGCCATGATCGGCGCGCCATATCCAGGTGTGATCTACGATGGTGTCGTTGCTGTTGATCTCGAGATTGATTACGGCGCGGCCAACGCCGGCTCCTCCGACGCGGAAAAAGACATCGAGGAGCGAGACAGGATTTTTTGCGTGGCTGATGGTGGATTTATTTGGCCCAATCTGAAGCAGGACGGGAGAGGATGCAGGACCCGCGTCGAAGAGGAGGCCGGCGATGATGATGCCGTCTGCGTCTGCAGTGGTCATGGCTGCGGTGCCGCTGACGGGGTGCAGGGTGGCGAAGCCGAGGCCCATCACTACGGTGTTGGGATGAGTGATGTGGATGGCTGCGGTGAGTTCGTAGATGCCTGGGGTGAGGAGGAGATTTTTGCCCTTGGCGAGCTGCGCGTTGATGGTTGCGGCGTTGTCGCGGTTCGGGTGGGCGATGTAGAACTGCGCGATAGGGATGGTTTTTCCGGGTGTGGAGGCTGCGTGCCAGGTAATGCCGGAGGTGTTGGTGCGCAGGGACGGGACGTGGACGCTGTAGTTGCCGGAGGAGTCGATCTGGAGGAAGGGCTTTTCGCGGACGATGGGGGTTTGCACGATTTTGGTGTAGGGCGGTTTGGGCCATTCGCCTTCTGGTGGGTTGGGGACGCCGACGAATACCATGTTCCAGTTTGCGCCGGTCCAACTATGCCACTCGCTGTTGCGTGAGATCCATTGCTGCTGTGGGCCGGCAGCTACGTTGCCGTCGATGAGGCAGTCGGACATCCAGCCGCCACTGGCCCAGCCACCGTTTTGATGGAGAACGATGTCTCCCTGAACGTGCATTCGGCGGAAGGGTACGGCTTGTGAAACGGCCCATTGCATGGTGCCGCCGGTGGGAACGACGGAGAAGTTCTCGGCGGCGCGCCAGAAGGTAGTGGTGGCGTTGTTGTTGCGCGCGGCGGCGTCGGAGTGAACGTTGCCGGTGATGTGAACGCTGTCGGGCGAGGCGCCGAGACCGAGGACCTGCGTGTAGAATCCGACAGGAACGTCGACGTTGTAGTTGCCGGGGAGGAAGAGCAGGGCGTTGCGTTCGGGGCCGAACTCGTTGCGGCGCTGCGTGGCGTAGACCTTGTCGATCTCGGCCTGGATCGTCGCCGGGGGCATGGACGGGTTGAAGACGAGGATGTTGGGGCCGAAGTCCGGGGTGGCAGCGGTGGCTGCAATTGCGGGACTGGCAAAGGACGCGAACAGGGCGAGAGAAAGAGTGAGCTTCGTCATCATCGTTATTCGGGTTTGCCGAGGGATTTTTCTTTGTATGCTTTTTGGAGGATGAAGAAGGCTCGTTTTTTTACGCCCTGATCGGAGATGAGGCCCTTGCGGTTGAAGTTGTCCTGGAGGCCGGGATTGACGCGGCGGGCGGAGCGGAAGTCCATCAGGAGCCAGGGGCTGGTGCCGCGAAGTTGCGGGATTTTGTTGAGCATCGCGATCTGATGGTGGTAGATCTCGGCTTGATACTCCTCGGTCCAGAGCGCAGGATGGGCATCGCCGGCGGGGGCGTGGTTGCCGGCTTTGGCGTCGCCGCCCCACTCGGACATGATGAGGGGTTTCTGGTAGCGGATGTCCCAGGTGGTGGTGTCGGCGCCTTCTGCGTGTTGCTCGTACCAGCCGATGTACTCGTTGGTGCCGATGACGTCGAGGGCCTGGCCGAGGGGGTCGTCGACGATTTTGGTGGTGCCTCCCGCGGGATTTTTTTCGGTGCGGACTAAAAGGGCGGCGGTGACGAGGCGGGTGGGGTCGAGCTGGTGGGTGAGGTCGACCATCGTGGTGAGGTACTTGGTGCGGGCTTCGGTATTGGGAGTTTCGTTGGCGACGGACCAGAGGATGATGGAGGCTTTGTTACGATCTCGGCGGATCATTTCGGTAAGCTGCTGTTTGGATTTTGCGAGGACTGCGGGGTTGTCGAACTGGAGCGCCCAGTAGTCGGGGATCTCAGACCAGACCACGAGGCCGAGACGGTCGGCGGTGCGGATCATGCGCTCATCGTGGGGATAGTGGGCTAGACGGACGTAGTTGCAGCCGAGTTCTTTTGCCCAGCCGAGGAGGGTTTCTACATCTTTTTGCGAGTAGGCGCGACCTGTGCGATAGGGGGCTTCGGCGTGGATGGAGATGCCGCGGAGGAAGACGGGTTGGCCATTGAGGAGGATCTGGGTGCCGCGGGTTTCTATGGTGCGGAAGCCGATCTCGTCTTCCGTTTTGTCAGCGGTGGGCCCAGCTGTGGTTATTTCGACCTTGTAGAGCTTCGGGTTTTCGGGGGACCAGAGGCTGAGGGATTTTGTGGGGAGACTGACGGCGGCGCGGGAGTTGGTGTCGACGATGGCCTGGGTTTTGGCGTTGAGCTCCGGGACGCTGACGGTGACGGTCGTGCCGCTGGGTGCACCTTCGACGTGGACGTAGCCTTCGATGAGGGAGTGATCTGTGCGGCTGAGGTGCAGGTCGTAGTCGTCGATGAACTGCGTCGAGACATCGACCAGGGAGACGTCACGGGTGAGGCCGCCGTAGTTCCACCAGTCGGTTTGCAGAGTGGGGACGCCGTCGGCGAGGCGGGTGTTGTCGACGGAGAGGACGACGAAGTTTTTGCCGTTTTTGAGGATGCCGGTGATCTCACAGTCGAAGGGAGTGAAGCCGCCCTCGTGCTCGCAGACTTTTTTCGTGTTGACCCAAACGAAGGTGCGGTAGTTTGCGGCGCCGAAGTGGAGGAAAGTGCGGGTGTTGGGCTTGGCGGTGTGTTCGAAGTCGCGCTGATACCAGATGGGACCTTCGTAGTAGAGAAGCTCGGGACGCTGGGTGTTCCAGTCGCCGGGGACCCTAAGCGTGGAAGCGTTGGCGAAGTTGTAGTCCTGCGGGTGACCGGAGGGGTCGAAGGGGGCATTCATGAAGAAGCCGTCTTTGCGGAGATTCTGGTGGAAGTCGTAGAGACCGGTGGCGTACTGGTCGACGATGACGTGCCAGTCGCCGTTGAGGGAGGTGGCGGGGCGATGGTCGATGTTGACGAGGAGAGTGGTGTTGGTTTGCACGGGCGCTTGGGAGTGCGCGGCTGTTGCGGAGATGAGAAGTGCGGCGAGGAGGATGCGGGTTGAGGCTTGCGGCATGAAGGAATCTCCGTGATGGATGAGCGCGGCTTCAGTGCGGGAGAAATGAAGAAAGCGCTCCGGAGACATAATACTTCGCTCTTTGAACAATTTGCTTGTTGGGATGGGAGGATTTGCCCGGGATAGTCGTAACGGAGGAGGCAAAAGCGAAATACCGGGGTCTCCCCACTGCGCTGCTCACGATGAGACAGCTTGGGTCGAGAAGACGATGTCTGGATGGCTGAAGGAAACGAGCAACGACAACAGCAACCGCAGGTCCTTCGACTGCGCTGCTCGCAAGTGCGCGAGCAGCTTCGCTCAGGATGACAATTATTTTGTAACTATAGCTTGCGACATCACTAGTTGAGGCGGTCGGCGAGGAGTGGTCGACGAAGGTAATGGGACATGAATTTTCGCGAGTTGCGAGGAATCGCTACGTCTACGGCCGCGGTTCGACGGTAGCGAGAGATTTTTCCGATATTCTGAAGGGAAGCAACAATGGACCATCTGTCTCCATCCCGATCGAAGTTCTTGAGCGTTTGGTTGCTGTGCAGTCTTCTATTTACAGTTGCTGTCTTCGCGCCCAACTGTCCGTACTGCGATGACGCGCTCGTGTTGAATGGGTCGGCGCATGATGTGTTGGCCGCGCAGTCGTTGGCGCGTCCGGATGGATGCAGCGGGGCATGCTTGTGCTGCGGCTTTCAATTGCTGCCGGTCGAGCATGGACTGGACTTTGAGATCTCCCTGTTGCCGCATATCGCTGCTCCGCTTACGGCGACCCGTTTGAGCGGATGGTTTGCGTCTCCGCTGCAGCCTCCTCGCACCTAAGTCTTATCTCCACTTCGCCATTGTGACGCACGGGCTATGAGCGGCTGCGTGCGCGTTTTTGTTTTCCTGCCCTTTGGAGATTGAAATGAGACGAAAGCTGAGTATTTTTATCGGAACGCTGTGTTTGTTAGTGGCGCGGAGCGTACAGGCACAGACGACGGGAGGGACCGGACCGGAGGCCAATCCGGGCAGGCCTACAGTTTCGACGCCGGCGACCCTGACACCGGTCGGCTATCTGCAGTTTGAAAATGGTCTGCTGTATACGGAGCAATCACCGGAGTTTTCTACGCGCACCGGTCTCAATCAGGTGACCAAACTCGCGGTTTCCTCGAGGCTGCAGGCGCTCTTGTTGATCGAACCACTGGTCCACAGCAACCAGACTGACGGTAGCGATACAGAGAACCATGTTGGCGAGGTGTTTCTAGGGGTCCAGGGAGTTCTACTGCCGGGGGAGAGAAGGCGGCCCACCGTCTCGGTCAGCTATATTTACCGACTGCATGCGAGTCCGGCTCCTGAGATCGACATCGGCACGTTTCGTCAGAGCGCCATTGTTCTGGTGAGCGATGATCTGCTGGGATTTCACTTCGACCTGAATGGGATTGCAAGCGAACAGGAAGACAGCGGCGTGCGGCGTGCTCAGTTTGGACAGACGCTTTCGGTTTCGCATCCCGTGGGGCGGTTTACCGTGTCGGGCGAGATATGGCACTTTTCGCAGCCGCTGACGGGAGGAAACGCTGTGGGCAATCTGTGGGCGGCTTCTTATCCGGTGCGGAAGAACCTTGTTCTGGATACCGGATTCGACCATGGACTGACCAGCACATCGACGCAATGGGAGGGTTTCGCCGGGTTTACCTACCTGCTGCCACATCGGCTGTGGCGTGAGAGACGCTGAGTTACTGCGGTTCGGTTGAGACTTCTTCGAGGGAGGGGAGGAAGAGGGAAAAGACGGAGCCGTGGTGGATGGGGTGCTGGTTGCTGCGGAAGGTGAGGCGGCCCTGGTGGCGAGTGACGATGCCGGCGGAGATCCAGAGACCAAGGCCGGTGCCGTTGAGTTCCTTGGTGGTGTAGAAGGGCTCGAAGAGGCGGGCCTGCACGGCGGGGGACATACCGTGGCCAGTGTCGGCGATGGTGATGCGGATACCCGGACGGCCCTGAGGATATTGGGGGAAATAGTCCGTGGCGTCGTGGGCGCGGACGAGGATGCGGCCTCCCTGGCGCATGGCATCGATGGCGTTGGCGATGAGATTGTTGAGGACCTGGCGAATATCGTTTTCAAAGCACAAAACAGTGGTGGGGGAGGCGTAGATGGCCTCAACCTTAATGCTGGAGTTGGCGAGACGGCCCTGGTAGAGGTTAAGGACGGCGTCGACGAGTTCTGCAGCGCTGACGTGAGTGGCACGCACGGCCTGGCGATGGAAGCGGAGGGTCTGGGTGGCGATCTGGCAGACGCGGGAGAGTTCGTTCTGCGCGGTCTGGACATAGCGGCGGACGCCTTCGGGGAGTTCGCGGGACAGGTCGATAAGGTAGAGGAGGTTGGTGATGGCCTCGAGAGGATTGTTGATTTCGTGGGAGATCGAACTGGCGAGCCGGCCGACGGCGGCGAGTTTCTCGCTCTGGATTAGAGCTGCCTCGGCCTTTTTTTGATTGGTCATCTCGAGGATGACTGCGGCGATAGCCTCGATCTTGTTGCTGGTGTTGTAGACGGGGGAGTAGCTGACGTTCCAGTAGCGATGTTCGCCGGGGCGGGTGGGGAGTTCGCCTTCAAGAAGGTGATTGCGAACGGATTGGCCGGAGGCGGCCATCTGCAAGAGTTCTTTGAGTCCAGGGAGGGGGGCAATATCGGTGATGACCTGGCCGATGATCTTCTCTTTGGGGAGGCCCATGGTCTGAGCCTGACGATCGTTGATGCGCAGATAGCGAAGCTCGACCGGATCCAAAAGGGAGAGACCGATGGGAGCATTCTCATAGATGGTTTCGAGCTCTGCGCGCTGACGCTCGGTCTCCTCTTGACGCTGCTGGAGGGTCTCGGCGAAGGTCTTGCGGTCGTCGATGTCGATGGCGACCCCGAGCCAGTGGAGAATTTTGCCGGACTCGTCGCGGACGGGTTGGGCACGAACCCACCACCAGCGGGCGTGGCCGTCGCGGGCACGAATGATGCGGGCTTCGAGGTCGTAGTCTTCGCCAGTGGCGACGGAGTGGTTCCATGTTTCCAGGACGCGTTGCCGGTCGTTGGGATGAAAGGCGTCGAGCCAGCCCGCGCGGTTGAGGTCTTCAATGGTGAGGCCGAGGTAGTCGAGGAAGTTCTGGTTGGCGTAGGTGATGCTGCCGTCGGGCGCGCCCATCCAGATGGCCTGGGGGTTGAGATCGGCGAGGACGCGGTAGCGGGCTTCGCTGGCGACGAGAGCTTCCTCGTTCTTCTTGCGTGCGGTGATGTCGATGGTGAGGCCGCGGAGATGAGTCGGAACGCCATCGACCATGACGGCATGACCGCGGCTTTCAAGCCAAAGGATTCGCCCGTCGGCAGCACGCACCTGGAAATCCTGCACGACCATCTGGCCGGTTTCGATACCGCCTTGAATGGAGGCGGCGATGATGGGGATGTATTCGGGAAGAACAATCTTCTTGAAGGCGCGGTAGTCGGGGATGTCGGCGAGGGGATGACCGAAGACGGGATACGAGCCGGCCCCGTAGGTGACTTTGCCGGTGGCGTATTCGATGTCCCACGTGGCGACGAGGGCCGTCTTCTGGATGGAGGCTAGAAGATCCTGTTGCTCCTGGAGGACGATGTCAGCCTGACGGCGATCGGTAATGTCGTGGAAGAAGAGGACAATGCCATCGTCAAAGGGACGGCACTGGATCGAGAGCCAGAGGTTGAGAGGGTCGGGATAGAAGACTTCGAACTCGCCGGGGACGCCTTCGTCCATGGCGCGGCGGAGGTGATCGAGAATTTCACGGGACTGGTTGGCGGCGGGAAACTCCTGCCAGAAGTTCTTGCCAAGAAGGTGACCCTTTGGGCTAAGCAGCTCTTTGGCACGACGATTGAGAAAGGAGAAGTTCCAGTCACGGTCGATACTGGCGACCGCGTCGGTGGTGGTCTCGAGAACCTGACGGAGCTGGCGGATGGAGGTGTCCCGGAGGAATTCGGCGCCCTTCCGATCTGTGATGTCGCTGGAAAAGATGATGATGCCATCTTCATAGGGGCGGGCGGACACTTTGAACCAGACGTCAAGAGGGTCGGGGTAGTAGGCCTCGAACTCGGTGGGGATCCGCTGCTCCATCGCGGCGAGGTAATGGGAGCGGAAAGGCTCATGCCGGTTGGAAGGAAAACGTTCCCAGAAGTTTTCGCCGATGAGATTGTGGGTCTTGAGGATTGAGAGAGCGGCACGATTGGCAAAGGTGCAATTCCAGTTGCGGTCGATGCAGACGATGGAATCCGCGTCGCTGTCGAAGATTTGTTCCAGCTGGTTGACGGCCTGGTCGCGCCGGCCTTCGGCGCGTTTGCGAGCGGTGATGTCGCGGTAGTAGAGGGAGATGCCGTCGTCGGTCGGAAGGACGTGGATGTCAACCCACATGTCGAGGGGTTCGTAAAAGTACTCGACCTGCTGGGAGACGCGAGAGTGCATGACGTCGTGGTAGATGCGTTCGAGCTCGGTGCCCAGAGTATCGGGGAAGAGTTCCCAGTAGGTTTTGTTGTGAATGTCGGCTGGTTGGATACGGCTGATTCTGATGGCTTCGGCGTTCGCGTAGGTGATGACCCAGTTGCGGTCGAAGCAGAGGACGGCCTCGGGAATCTGCGCGATGAGGCGCGCGAGGTAATCGTTCTCCGCGTCGGCCTCACGCCGGAAACGAGCGCGCCGATTGATGGGGACGGTAGTGGTATCGGTCATCCG
>Ga0137391_10000915_pt1 | contig 21230 bp, 15 predicted proteins | sample 15con2h24BmetaG_FD_101399 | JGI IMG/M metagenome (GOLD analysis project Ga0137391, IMG submission 101399) | Vadose zone soil microbial communities from Angelo Coast Range Reserve, California, USA - 15con2h2.4B metaG | ecosystem: Environmental > Terrestrial > Soil > Vadose zone > Saprolite...
AATTCCTCGCAGCGCTCGGAATGACAAACTCCCCCTCTTAGTCTCCACCCGCGCCGGCTACCAAAACCTCTGCCGCCTGATCACGAAAATGAAATTGCGGGCCAAGAAGGGTGAAGGCGCAGTAAAGAAAGAAGAACTCGAAGAGCACGCCCATGGCCTAATCTGCCTGACCGGAGGCGTAGAAGGACCACTAGCCTTAGCCTTGCAACAAGGCGGCATCGAAGAAGCCCGTCACCAAGTTGAGCAACTGGTCGGTATCTTCGGCCATAGCAATGTGTATGTTGAACTACAGCGCCATTTCCACCGCGAAGAAGAAGCCCGCAACCGCGCCGCCATCGCTATCGCCCGCTCGCTCAACCTTCCTCTGCTTGCAACCAACAGCGTCTGCTACGCCACCGCGAACAATCGCGAACTTTGCGACGCATTTACCGCCATTCGACATCACCGCACTCTGTCCACTGCCGGACGCCTGTTGGCACGCAATTCCGAGCGCTATCTGAAGACTTCGCAAGAAATGCAGCAACTGTTCGCCGACCTGCCAGAAGCGATTGCTAACACGCTCGAACTTTCTTCGCGTCTCGAGTTCACGCTCAAAGATCTCGGCTACGAATTTCCCCGTTATCCCGTTCCCCCAGGCGAGACCATGAACTCCTTCTTACGCGAGCGCGCCTGGGAAGGCTTTCGCGCGCGCTATGGACGCGCCTCTACCGACATGCAAACCCGCGCCCGCTGCCAGATTGAGCGCGAACTCGCGCTCATCGAAAAACTCAATCTCGCCGGATATTTCCTCATCGTCTGGGACCTGGTCCGTTTCTGCCGTCAGCAAAACATTCTGGTGCAAGGACGCGGCTCCGCCGCCAACAGCGCTGTCTGCTATTCGCTCGGTATCACGGCTGTCGATGCCGTCAGCATGGAACTTCTTTTCGAACGCTTTCTTTCCGAAGAGCGCGGCGAAATGCCCGACATTGATCTCGACCTGCCCAGTGGCGACGAACGCGAAAAGGTTATTCAGCACGTCTACCGGCGCTATGGCGAACGCGGCGCAGCCATGACAGCCAATGTCATCACCTACCGCAATCGCATGGCCGCGCGCGAAATGGGCAAGGCTCTGGGATTCGACCCCGAAACGCTCAACAAAATTTCCGCCGCCGTCGCCACCTGGGAATTCCGCGACGAAAATGACGCCCTCGACCGCCGCTTCCGCGATGCCGGACTCGATCTCAACCATCCCCGCCTGCGCAAATATTATGAATTGTGCTTGGCCGCGCAAGACCTGCCGCGGCATCTCGGCCAGCACTCCGGCGGCATGGTGATTTGCCAAGGACAACTCGACTCCATCGTCCCGCTCGAACCCGCCTCCATGCCCGGCCGCGTGGTGGTGCAGTGGGATAAGGAAGACTGCGCCGACCTGGGCATTGTCAAAGTTGACCTGCTCGGACTGGGCATGATGGCCGTGCTCAAAGATTCGATCGAACTCATTCGCAATCACTACCACGAAGAAGTCAGCCTGGCCCACCTTCCGCAAGACGATCCCGCAGTGTATTCCGCTCTGCAGCAGGCCGACACCGTGGGTATGTTCCAGGTGGAAAGCCGCGCACAGATGTCGTGCCTGCCCCGCCTGCGCCCCAAGCGCTTCTACGACATCGTGGTACAGGTAGCGATCATCCGGCCTGGACCGATCGTCGGGCAGATGGTGAATCCATTTTTGCAGCGCCGCCAGGGACGTGAAGATGTCACCTATCCCCATCCCTCGCTCGAACCTGTGCTCGCCCGCACGCTAGGTGTGCCGCTTTTTCAGGAGCAATTGCTGCGCATGGCCATGGTCGTCGCCGGGTTTTCAGGCGGTGAAGCGGAAGAATTGCGCCGCGCCATGGGCTTCAAACGCTCGGAGGCGCGCATGCAGCAAATCGAAGCCAAACTGCGCGCCGGCATGACCCGCAACGGAATCTCGTCGAAAGCGCAGGAAGAAATCATTCTCTCCATCACATCTTTCGCGCTCTACGGATTCCCCGAGTCCCATGCCGCCAGCTTCGCCCTGATCGCCTACGCCAGCGCCTATTTGAAGTGTCACTATCTGGCCGCGTTCACCGCCGCTCTGCTCAACAATCAGCCGATGGGATTCTATTCTCCAGCAGCCCTGGTCAAAGACGCACAACGTCACGGCCTGAAGATGCTGCCTGTGGATGTGACGCGGTCGGACTGGATGTGCACATTGGAAGCTGTCAGCCGTCAGCAATCAGCTATCAGCCAAATCGCGCTGCGCTTAGGTCTGCGTTACGTCCGCGGCTTGCGCGAAGAAGCGGCCCAGTCGCTGGTGCGCGAACGACTGTGCGCTCCATTCACTTCCATCCACGATCTCGCCCGTCGTGTTCCCGAGTTACGCAAAGACGAACTCACCACGCTGGCGGAAATCGGCGCGTTGAATTCAATCGGGGATTCACGGCACAGAGACACGGAGAAGACCGAAACACTCCAATCAAGAATCGACAATCAGCAATCAACAGTTTTCTCCGTGCCCCCGTGTCTCCGTGGTGAGAAAAAATTCCATCGCCGCGACGCCCTCTGGCAAGTCGAGCGCGCCGTGCGCGCCTCCGGCCCACTGCTGGAGCCTCTGCCCGAACCCGATTCGCCCTCGCCGCTCCAACCCATGAACAACGAAGAGCGCTTAGTGGCCGACTTCCACGGTACGGGAATGACCGTGGGACCACATCCCATGGCCTATCGCCGCGATTGGCTGAACGCCATGGGCATCCGCCGCGCCAGCGAACTTCGCGACCTCCCCAGCGGCAAGCGTCTCCGCATCGGAGGTTGCGTCATCACCCGCCAGCGTCCGGGAACTGCCAAGGGATTTGTCTTTGTAAGTCTGGAAGATGAAACCGGCGTAGCCAACGCGATCATTACCCCCGACCTGTTTCATCAGAATCGCCTGCTGCTGGCTTCAGAACGATTCCTCGCCATCGAAGGTATCCTGCAGAATCAGGACAATGTGATTTCGGTAAAAGCCGAACGCGTGTTGCCGCTATTTGTCACCAAAGCCGAAACCAGCTCGCACGATTTTCACTAAAATGCGAACGGATTCTCTGCTCTCGGAAATTACAGATCGAAGACTTTGTACACCAAGGACGGTTGCTGCGCCTGCAACAAGGAAATCGCCACATTGTGGACGGGAACTCCGGACGTGGTATGCCCTTCGGTTTTTCCGTGATGCGCATGTCCGTGAAGCACAAGATCAGCACCGTGCCGGTCGACTACCTCGGCCAAACGGGATGTTCCCATGAAAGGGAAGATTTCCGGCGACTCGCCTTGCACGGTTTCGACAATCGGTGAGTAATGCAGCACGACTACTCGCTTGTTGGCTCGCAACTGAGACATCCCTCGCTCCAGCTTAAGCGCCTCATCGACCGATGCCCGCACGAAGTCCTTGACCTCTCGCTCGCCGAAAGCCGTCAGCACGCCCCGTCCAAAACCGCCGATAAATCCCTTAGTTCCCGCGAACCCCACTCCGTCCCGTTCGTAGGCGCTTCCATCCAGCAATTTGATCCCGGCGGCAACGATCATGCGCATAAGTTCTTCTTCTTTTCCGCTCTCGTAGTCGTGATTACCCAATACCACAACGGTTGGTAGTCGAAGGCGAACCAAAACGTTCAACAACGGCTCCATCTCGGTGGGCTGCCCGTAGTTGGTCAGGTCCCCTGCCAACACTAGGACGTCAGCCTCATCGCGCACCCGCTCAAACTGATCCTTCAGCTTGGCGTAGCTCTGGGGGCTGAAGTGCAAGTCGGCTGTGGCCGCGATTCTCACTCGATAGTCTCCAGTTCGGGAGAAGACTCTACCGCGGAGTTTTTCTTTCGGCTGTCATCTGCTAATTTATTTTCGATCTGCAAAAGCCGTTGTGCTCTTCTTTCCTCCAGCAAGTTGTCCAATCCCCACTCGTTCAAGTCAATCGCAAACATATTTTCATCCACCAGGCTGCCTCGAAACCTGGCCTTTGAATCGCGCGTCGCAACGGCTTTTTGAAACTTTTCCAGTAGCTCCCGCCAGACTTCGGCAGGCACATAATGAGTCTGGGCGGGATACACGTAGCGAAATAACACCAGAGACCAGAACAATATCTCCCAGTTTTCTCCGACAAGTTCCAGTTCCCGGTTCCAATCGAAAGCCTTGTAGGTTCCGTAAATTACGTGCGCAATATCGGCCCCGTCGAAACGCTCCCGCTTGGCCACGAAGAGTTTCGAGGCTACAAGTTCTTCCGGCGCCAAAATGCGAGTCTTCACACCATGCACCACGGCGGGCCGCGCTCGTTCAATCCAGGAATCATCTACGAAGATCACCCCGTTGCTCATTCCCGTGATGAGATCCACGAAGAACTCATCTTTTCGCGCCTTGGCCAGCCATACCGGATCACAGACTTCGCATTCGAAACCACATTGACGCAGATAGGCGAAGGCTCTCTTCGAGGTTTCTGCCGTCATGAAGAGGTCGAGATCCTTTGTAAAACGGCAGATGCCCGTGTGCTGCCGCAGCGCGAACGCGCCGGAGACCGCGTAGGTCACGCGCTTTTCTTCGAGGACAGTCAGAACTTCCTGGAACAGCGTCGCCTGTTCCTCGGGAACCTCCATCGGCACCGACGAAGTCACCGGCAAAGATTCCTGCGCGTTAGGCTCTTCTGGCACGAAGCTTGGATGTGCTTCGTCTGCTCGCGGTTGTTACTGAACGGCTTAGGAGCCATTCACTTCCCTGGGTGGCTTACCCTCCAGATGGAGTTCGAAGCGTCGTCACTCACCAGCAGCGAACCATCGGGAGCTACTGTAATCCCCACGGGCCGGCCCCAAACGTGTCCGTCGGGCAGCACGAACCCGGTGAGGAAGTCCTGGTATTCTCCCGTGGCTTTGCCAGTCTGGTGCAGGGGAACTCGAATGACCTCATAGCCCGCGCGTACCGCTTTGTTCCAGGAGCCATGCTCGGACGCGAAAATGTCTCCGCGATACTCTGCGGGGAACTGACTCCCCTGATAGAAAGTCAGCTCCAACGAGGCGGTGTGCGGCTGCAGCAGTACGTCGGGGACAATCACTTTATCCTTCAATTCGGGATGTTTACCTTTTTGCCGGGGATCCTGGTGGGCCCCGATGTACCACCACGGCCAGCCGTAGAAGCCGCCTTCCTGTACGTGCGTAATGTAGTCGGGCACAAGATTGTCGCCGAGAGCATCCCGTTCGTTCACCGAACACCAAAGCTCGCCAGTTTGGGGATTGACGGCGACCCCGCCTCCCGCATTGCGGATGCCATAGGCGTACACCTGTAGCTCGCAGCTTTCGGGATTGCACGCAAGAATGTCTGCGCGATTCTTTTCGGCAGGATTCTCGTCCGTGTCGTCATCGTTCGACTCCGAACCCACCGCCACAAACATCCTCTTTCCATCGGAAGAAAACTCGACCGCCCGGGTCCAATGGCCGCCGCCAGGCAGGTCTGCGATGTGCTCAGGCGGTCCGCTGGCCTTCAGATCGCCATTGTGATATCGAAACCGAACCACCTCGTTCTCGTTGCCCACATAGACCCACTGCGGATTCGGCCCCGGGGGATAGAAGGCAATACCGTACGGACGCCGCAATCCGCTGACGAAGATTTGCATCTCCTCCGGCTTTCCGTCGCTGGTCATTCCGCGGAAAACACGAATTCGCCCGGCGTCGCTTTCCGCCAGGAAAATATCCCCGTTGGGAGCGGTGCGAAGAAATCGTGGATTGTCGAGCCCAGCGGCGTACTGCTCGACCTTGAAACCTGCCGGCGCAACCGGCCATGTATTCGCCGGTCGAGCGACCGCGTCAGGACCATTGTCTGCGGACTTTGTGACAAAGGGCTGGGGAAGATCCTTGACTGTAATTTTGCGGGTTGTACCCGGCTTCTCGTAGCGAAAATCTGTGAAAGGCGCAGGCGGAGGCGGCGCCTTCAGTGTTGAAGCAGGGACCTCGGGCGCTGGCGCTTCGCTCGCGTCCGTCCCCGCCTGTGACGATTCCAGCGATTTCACGTAGGCTACAATTTGCCATCGTTGCGCCTGGGGCAGAAATGCCCAGGATGGCATCCCGTTTTTCTTGTTTCCTTTGGTGATGAACCAAAACATTTCGCCGTCTGTCACGGACTGCAGCTTCGCGTCGACAAGCGACGGCACAATTCCCGTGCCGCGCCCAGTTCTCCCGTGACACGACAGGCAGTTGCGCCCATAAAGACGTTTCCCGGCCGGCACCGCCTCTGGCTTACCTTCATAAGGATTCTGCAGTGCTCGTGCCGAGTCCGGTGCATTTTGGAAGTTTCGGTCCTGGGCCAGCAATATCGTCCCCAAAAACACGGGGATCAAAACGATTAGAGAGACCGCCTGGACAAGAAAGCGCATATCCTGCCTCGTGATGGATTTTTTCATCAACTTTTGCACTATCGCTTATGGATGCGAATCGTGAGCCGCGGGAAACAATTTTCGCTCGGCGCAAGTCGGCAATGGCAACCTGAAGCCCTCGCTCACTTCTTGCTGTAAACCCGGACGTAGTCAACCATCATAGTCTGGGGAAAAACGGTTGTACTGTCCGGATTCCCCGGCCAGCCCCCGCCGACCGCGACATTCAGCAAAATAAAGAAGGGATGATCAAAAACCCAAGCCTGCCCGGCTGGAAGGTCAGCGGGTGTTCGGGTCTCATACAGGTTTCCATCCACATAGAATCGGACGGCGGCTGCCTCCCACTCGACGGCAAAAATGTGGAAGTCATCGGCAAATTTACCAGAAGGCAGGTTGTACGCGGCAGTCAAGCCCTTGGCTCCTGAGTAGCCCGGCCCATGCATGCTGCCGTGGGCGATAGCCGGCTCTTTGCCAATATTTTCCATCACGTCGATCTCGCCACACGCAGGCCATGCGGCTTTGTCGATGTTGTTGCCCAGCATCCAGAAGGCCGGCCACATTCCCTGGCCTTGCGGAATTTTGATGCGAGCTTCGAAGCGCCCGTATTTTTGCTGAAAAAGTCCCGCTGTCTTTATGCGGGCTGAGGTGTATTGGCGGGCGATCCCATCCGCTCCGGTATATTTCTCCTGATTGGCAGCTATGACGAGATTGCCGTCTTGCACGTGCGCATTCTGCGCTCGATTTGTGTAGGTCTCCAGTTCGTTATTCCCCCATCCGCTGCCGCCAGTCTCCATGATCCATTTGGAAGGATCAGGCAACGAGCCATTGGCGCCGTTGAATTCGTCACTCCAGGTGAGCACATAGCTCGCTGGCGGAGTCGTAGGTTGCGAAGCTTGTCCACGGCACACGGTAGCAGACAGCAGAACGACGAGTCTACAAGGCCAGCTTGATACTCTCCTCATCATGGCATTCCTCTCCTTCAGGGGCGAACTACGCTGCTGGAGCGTAATTCTACATGTTTGATCGGTAGTCGAACTTCAGCGGGAGGTGAATGCGATCGTAGTTCGGATTGAGTGTAGCCGCCGCCTGCCGAAAGATCCAACGAGCACTCAGAACGAAACCCTGGCGCTCAACTGGATTTCACGTCCCGGCGTCATGGCCAGGGTGATGGTTCCGAACTGAGGGGTGTTCACATACCGGTTCGGAGTACCCAGGTTTACCTTATTCAATGCATTGAATGCTTCGCCCCGGAACTGCAAGCTGGCTCTCTCGCCTAGATGGAAAGAGCGCGCCAGAGCGATATCCAGTGTTTGCAGCGGCGGACCGTACACGGAGTTCCGTCCCACGTCGCCGAACGTGTAAGCGGGCGGCGCGGCGAAGGCCGCGGGATTAAACCATTCCGCCGCACTACGTGTGCCAGGGCCAAAGATCGGCTGACCGGTGTAGTTGGCTCGAACGGGATTCTCGCCCAGCACGGTCCCGGAATTCGCGGTGTCGCCAAACACCGAGACGGTAAAGGGCATCCCCGACTGGACTTGATAGATCGTGCTGAAATGCCAGTTCTGCGTCACCAGGCGCGTCCATTCCGCGCGCTCGAATGCCGGAATGTCGTAAACGCTGCTCAACGCGAAGCGATGCCGCACATCGCATCCCGGCCCTTTTTCGGCAGCCAGGTTGCTATCGTTTTGCGGGATCGACGACTCGTCCATCGGCGAGCGGAAGTCAGGCGCATTGCTCAGGTTCTTTGAATACGTGTAATTCGCCAGAAAGCTGAGCCCGTGCGAATATCGCCGCCGCACATTCACGTAGCCCGCGTCGTACCAGCTCTGCGCCGTGTCTTCCAACAAATTGATGGTGCTCACAGGGAAGGTTTGGCTTTGTATGACGGCGTTGGTGCTGCTCGGAGTCAACACTGTACCCGGCACAAAGCTGAGCGTCTTGAACGGACGCCGCGGCCCCAGCGGGCCCGGTCCCGGCGGAGCGTTGTTGATCAGGTGCGCTCGCTGCAAGTGAAAACCACGCGCGCCCAGGTAGCCGATTTCAAGAGTCATGTTCGGCCCAAAGCTTTTTTCCACCTGAGCGTTCCATTGCTGGATGTACTCGGCCGGAGCGTGAGGATCGAAGGCCGTGAAGCTGACCGTCGTGGGTTTTAGAGTCCCCCGCCCTAACACGGGAATACCGAAATTCAATCCGCTCATGAACAGCGCCGCCGGCGGAGTGAAGTTGTCTGCCTGCTGGGTTTCAGGAAAAACATAAGGCACGTTGTGGCGCTGGTTGCACCACGTGTTCTGATCCACCGGCGTGAAGAAGATTCCATAAGCCGCGTGCAATACCAGGCCTGCGCGCGGCAGATTCTTGGCGATCCCAATCCGAGGCGCGAAATTGTGCTTATTGGAATACATCAGCCCCGTTGGGTAGCCCAACTCACCGCCCACAAAAACTGACGGAACGCCATTCTTGAAAATCAAATTCGTGTTCGTATTTGCCTTGTCATAAAGCGGGCTGGTGTATTCGTAGCGCAAACCCAGGTTCAACGTCGTGGTCTGGGTCACCTGCCAGCTGTCTTCGGCGAACGCGTCCCCTCCCCAGTTGGCCAGATTCATCTGTGGAACGCCCGCCTGGCGCTGCTTGACCGTGGGCAAGCTGAGCAGCAAGCTGGCCAGTCCGGACCCGCTGCCGTTATTGAATCCGAATTCCGTTGTGTACCCAGTGGTGAATTGATAGAAGCCGCGATTCTGGAAAAAGCCCCACATGGGCCACGCATAGCGGCGAAAATCACCGCCGAACCTTATCCCATGGCGCCCACGCTGCCACGCGAACGTGTCTCGCAACTCGCCCGTCGTGTCCCAGGCGTGCATGGGAGTAGCGGCAAAGGTATCCCCGATCCCCGTGTAACCCTGAGCCGCAAACCACGGCGCGCCCCATGCTCCTGGTCCGCCAAATCCAATTCCCTGAATGCCCAACTGGCCGACAATGTCATTTACCCGGTCATTCTGCGAGGTGCGATCCATCGATAGGCGGGAAAATGCCAGCGATGCCGTGTTGAGCTTGTGACTGGAAAAAATGCGATTCCACGAAACTACGGACTGCTGCGAGAGATTGTCGAAGTTGGCACCAAAGCCCGGCAGGTTTTCTGTCGTAGAAGTCATTCCGCTGCTCGGCGAAAATCCGTTTTCTGCGCCCAGAGAGTAGCGCGCGAAAAGGGTATCGCCTTTCGAAAAGTTATGGTCCACGCGAGCCGTGCCTTGCTCCTGGATATGCGATTCATTGCGCACATCCAGGTAATTGTTCGAGTCTGCTCCCATCATGGGCATCATCATGTTGGGTTGCGGCACATACTTCAGCAGAAAACTCTCCAGCAGCGGATTGATACGGCTTGACGGTATCTGATTGCCGGGGAATTGCGAACGGGTATACGGATAGTTCGAGGGGCCTGTTGGCAGCGCCGGGTTGTAATTCGGATTGGCAACTGTGGTGGTGGGGTCGTAGATCTTGGCCGTGCTCTGACTGAAGTCGCCTTGGATTTCGGCCTGGGTAGGGACGGTCAGGATCTGCGCGTTCGCCTGTGCCAACCGCAGCCCTTCGTAGTTGACGAAGAAGAATGTCTTCTTTCTTTTCCCGAGCAGTGGTCCGCCGAATGATGCTCCGAAGTTGTTCTGAACCAGGTGATTGTTTCCCATCGACGCAAACGTGCTAGCATCCATGGCCCCGTTGCGCAGATATTCATAGACCGTTCCGTGGAATTGGCTCGAACCCGAGCGCGTGACAATGTTGATTTGTCCGCCGCCGGCGCCGCCCATATCGGCTGTATAGCTGCTCGTTTCAACCTGAAACTCCATCACTGTGTCCGGCGACGGACTCAGATTCTGCGTATTGAATGTCGGGTCGGTATTCGTTGCGCCATCGAGCAAGAAGAAGTTGGCATTGGGGCGGCTGCCGCTGATCACAATGGCGGATCGTTGGCCCGGTCGCCAGTAAAGCGGATTCGTTTCCCCGGTTTGCGCACCGAAGCCTACGTGCGCCCCCGGAACCGTAAGCACCAGGTCCACCAACATGCGGCCGTTGAGCGGCAACTCCTGCACCGACTTGGGCTCGACCACTTCGCCTACACTCGCATCAGTAGTCCGCAGAACATCCGCCGAGGCGTTGACTTGGATACCTTCCTTGACGGCACTGATCTTGAGAGGGATCTCAATCGCCAGCTTCTCACCGACTTCGAGTCGCAGCGATTGTGTCACCGGCGCAAATCCGGTGGCGCTCGTCGTGAGCGCATAGTCATCCGGCAGAAGCGCAGGAGCATAAAAAAGGCCCTGATCGTTCGTCGTGACAATGCGATTCGCGCCCGTTCCCAGCGCCTTGAACTGAACCGTAGCTCCCGCAACCGGAAGAGACTGCGAATCTGTGACCGTCCCGGTGACAACCGCGTAATTGCTCTGACCTAACGCGGGCACTGCCAGGCCCACAAGGCACAACAGAACAAAGGATGCTCGCATTGACCTATCCTCTCGAAAGCACGTCCCACATGTCGGAAGGGATTTCACCACGATTAAAAAGTGGAGCGATTATAGGGAGGCCACTTCGTAGGTCAATAATATGAACGTAGTATCCACTTCTTAGCCAGCGTCGAGACGTGGCGCAAACTTGGTTCCAACTAACGTTTTTGCATTATTGCGCTGCCACGTCGCTCCGCGTGCTTTGCCGTGAATTCGTATGCTCATCTACGAATGTCTTCTGCGGAACCCGTGAGGGTTTCGTAGTGTTGGGATGGACGGGGAAACTGCGACGTATTATGCGACCGGATAAATAATCTGAGGGAGGATACCGAAAGTGAAAGGTCAAAATGTTTCGAAACTCTTGCTTATGGTCGTGATTGTTGCGGCTGCTGTAGCGGCAGATAACGACCCCGGCAAACCGATCACAGTGAAAGGCTATGTTCTGGATTCAGCCTGCGCATTCACCAAAGGCCTGAAGAAACCTATCAGCGCGCAGTGCGCCATCGCCTGTGCGAAGGCAGGTTCTCCTCTGGTGATCCTGGCGGACAACGGCACCATCTACTGGCCCATTGCCGACACCACTCCGTCAAGCGGGCAAAACGAAAAGCTACTGCCGTTCGCAGGACAGAAAGTCACCGCCAGCGGGAAGGTCTTTCAACGGGGAGGTTCGAGCGCCTTGGTCATTGCGAAGATCGAACCCCAGGCAACTCAGAAGTAGATCCATCAGTTCGTTTCGCACATCAGTGTTCCGTCTTGCTCTGGCTCGGCAGAGTGAAAGCGACGTAAACGCCCCCGGAGCCTGACTTAGGGTCTTTGCCTCCTCCGGCGGCAATCACTACGTATTGTCGTCCTTGGACCGCATAGGTAGCGGGGGTGGCATTACCTGCAAAGGGCAGCGTGGTTTGCCACAACAACTCGCCGCTGGATTTATCGAAGGCGCGAAATTTCTTGTCGTAACTGGTTGCTCCGATGAAGAGCAGCCCACCCGCGGTAACAATCGCACCGCCATAATTCTCGGTTCCTGTATTCGTCATGCCGTTGACGGCTGGCGCGGGATATTCACCGAGATTAATCTTCCACACGTACTCGCCAGTGTTCAGGTTGATCGCATTGAGCGTGCCCCACGGCGGAGCGATCGCCGGGTATCCGTCGGGATCGAGGAACCTGCGATAACCGGTAAGCCGGTATTTCATTCCCGGCGAACGTGGCTCGGGACTGGCCAACTCCTTGTTTTCTCCGGTCAGCAGGAAGTCCACTAAGGCATCCAGTTGGGCCTCGTGGAGATTCGGAAAGCCGGGCATCCGCCCTTTGCCTTTCCTGATCGTACTGGCAATGTCGGCCGGGCTAACGCGATTCCCAACTCCGATCAGCGACGGGAAAGCCGGAGGTGAGCCTGACATGTTCTCGCCGTGGCAGACGCTGCACTGGCTCATGTAGATGGCTTTGGCGCCGTGTTCGCCTTTGTCCTCGAACAGCGCCCCGATCCATGCCATCTCGTTTGAGTTCACGTAAACGATTCCGCTTTCCGGATCTACAGCCGGACCTCCCCATTCGGCCCCTCCGTCGAAACCGGGGAACACGAGAGTTTCCTTTCCTACGCTGAAAGGTACGAATAGGCCTTCGTTGCGGATGTCACGGAAATGCTCCACTGCCCATTGATGAATTTCTGGTGTGCGGTTGGTCAGCGTGTCTTCGCTGACGTTCTGACGCGCGTAGGGAGCGGGCTTTGCGGGCAAGCCTTGTTCCGAAGCAGCAACTTCGCCCGGTAGCGTGCTTGGTGGATATTTGCGGTACTCGATGGGAAAGAGCGGCGCGCCGGTTACGCGATCAAACAGGTAAACGAATCCTTGCTTGCTGGTTTGGACTACCGCGTCGATGTCCCTCCCGTCGCGCTTGATGGTCACAAGCGCCGGTGCCGCGGGGAAGTCGCGGTCCCAGAGATCGTGCCTCACAGCCTGGAAGTGCCAGATTCTTTCCCCGGTCTCCGCGTTCAAAGCGATGAGACAGTTGGCGAACAGATTATCTCCGAGCCGATCACCGCCATAGAAATCGAATGCCGCCGATCCAGTGGGTACGTAGACTATGCCTCGCTTGCTGTCGAGTGCCATCCCTGCCCAGTTGTTAGCGGCTCCGCTTACTTTCCAGGCGTCCTTCGGCCAGGTGTCGTAACCAAACTCACCCGGATGCGGAATAGTGTGAAATGACCAGCGCAGCTTCCCGGTACGCACGTCGTAGGCTCGAACGTCTCCCGGCGGAGCGGGCAGGGTTTCGGGATTGCGCCCTCCAACGATAATCAGGTCCTTGTAGACAATGCCCGGGCTAGTCAGCACGACAGATTGTGACTTCGGGTCTCGTCCAAGGTTTTCCTGCAAATCAATCCGGCCACTGTTTCCGAAGGAGGGGATCGGCTGGCCGGTGTCGGCATTCAAGGCGTATACGAAGTTCATCACGCCCACGAGAATGCGTTTGTCCGTGCCGCTTGCCCAATAAGCCAATCCACGGTCGGGTTGCAGGCCTTTGATGCCGGAGTCAAAGGTCCACAAAAGCTTGCCAGTAGCGGCATCTAGGGCGAAGACCTTCTGGGTCGGCGTGATGCCGTAGAGAACTCCATCAACAATGATCGGGCTAGTTTGAAGGCCGCCCTCTTCGGCGGTATCGAAGCTCCATGCAATTTCAAGCCGCTTTACGTTTGCCCGGTTAATTTGTGCCAATGGCGAGTAGTGGCTGTTCTCTGGGCCACCTCCCCAGACGGGCCAATCCTGATTCTCCGCAGACGACGCGCCGCCTTTTGGCCCGACTGCGGGCAGGAACAGAGTGCCTCCGGAAGGAGGGAAGAATAAAAGGCTTAAAACGAAGACCGCACGCACATGCATGATGAAAATTTACACCGGAGAAGCCCACTCGCCTATTGCGATATGATTTTTTTGCAGACGGTGCTTATCGAAACACCGGAAGTAGTATTCACAGCGGAGAAGGGGTCTGGGGAAGGGGACGGCGTTTGAGTCTCCTTCACCAGCAGCCCTGTAGAAGCCATCCTCGGGCATTGCATCTCGATTTAGGTTTCCTATTCAACTGTGTCAGGTTTCTTGTTCAACGCGACTGAGCAATTAGAACGGGCGGTTGTCGTGGAGCCGTGATTGCTACGGCACGAGAGTTAGCAGTCTTGCTGCACCGCTTGTGGGTGAGCGGAGAGGTCTACGAACCGCTGCGCAATAGCAGTCAGGTCCTACTGCCGGCATAGATCGTCGTGTTCAACGACGCCTCAGGACTCTAAGAGTTCGTACAGCATGTTGAACTTCGCGCTTTGGCGGGTATATAGAAGGAGCAGGAACAGTGTTCTTGTGCTGTCACAGCGCCACGAATTATTACGGTAGTTCTCCCACAATAGTCCCCGTATTTTGCTGTGCCTGAGACCCATGAATCCTGCTACTGCAAAAGGCGTCGCCGCCGGCTCGGGGAACATGGCAAGGATTGTCTGGATCTCCTCGAGCGTATAGGCGTACGTTTCCCGCGGGCGACTTCGGCACTCTTTTTGCTATTGACTTTGCGCAAACTGTTTGTTGGAATGTGCCGAGCCGTTCCTGCCGCGAGCCGCACTTCCTGCGCTCACGGCTCCTGTCCGCAGGATGGCCAGAATCATCACGCCCTAGAAACTGATGGATGTGCTTATGCTTGGGCGCTGCTCTCACGAGTTCTCCTGGCCGCTGCATTTCTTCTATTGGTCGGATGCTCTCAGCACACTTCTCACTAGCACGCGCAGCAAGTTCATCATTCGCTACCATCCGAGTTCGACGCAAAAAGCTCGAAAGCTGGTCACAGCCGTAAGTGTCCTAATCTGCCTTGCGTCAGCGTGGTCACAGACCGGCCCACCGGTGACGGGTCAGTGGGGGCCAGTTCTCTCCTGGCCATTCGAGGTCACACATGCGCACCTTTTGTCGAACGGCAAGGTGCTTGTCTGGCCACCGTACAACATCGGGGATAGTGCACAGGTTTGGGATCCTGCTGCCGGGATTTTTACGCCTGCACCCAAAGCGGGCTACAACATTTTCTGCACCGGCCACTCCCATTTGGCGGATGGAAGGCTTTTCGTATCGGGGGGGCAGATCGGAACCGTACTCTACGGAGTCCCGAACGCTTCGATTTATGACCCGGTCACCGCCTCATGGAGTCGTGTTCCTGACATGTATGCTCCTCGCTGGTATCCGACGAATACGACATTGGCCAACGGCGATGTGCTCGTCACCTCGGGACAGACCGATCCAGCCAGAGGAATTGTTGCTCTGCCGCAGATATGGCAGGCTGCATCCGGAACTTGGCAGGACCTTAGCTCTGCCCAGTTGATCCTCCCTCTCTACCCAAGAATGTTTCTGGCCCCGAACGGCAAGGTTTTTAATGCTGGTGATTCGCCCCAATCCCGCTACTTGGACACCACCGGAACTGGCAGATGGACGTTGGTGGCCAGCGCCATGTCGATTTTTCGCGATTACGGGTCTGCCGTGCAATACGGAGACGGCAAGATTCTGATCATGGGCGGCGGGAGGCCTCCTACCGCAACAGCAGAAGTGATCGATCTCACGGCGGCTACTCCGGCTTGGCGCCAAGTCGGGTCAATGATGTCCCCGCGGCGCCAGCTGAACGCTACACTTCTGCCGAATGGACAGGTTTTGGTGACCGGCGGCACTTCGGGTCCAGGATTCAACGACAAAACGCACCCCGTTCTTGCTGCTGAGGTTTGGGATCCGCTAAGTGAAACCTGGACTGCGCTTGCCAGCCAAAGCGGCTATCGGGGCTATCACTCAATCGCGTTGCTGCTACCCGACGCAACCGTGCTCATCGCCGGTGGCGACGCGAATCAGGCCACTGCGCAAGTGTTCTCTCCACCGTATCTGTTCAATGGTCCCAGGCCGACGATCTCTTCAGCACCCAGCAGCGTGAACTATGGGGAGACATTTTTTGTGGGGACCGCGGATGCCCCGAGCATTGCCCGGATTACGTGGCTAAAGCTGGGCTCTGTCACCCATGCCTTCAACCAGGACCAGCGTTTCAACAATCTCGGCTTCACGATCGTGAATTCAGGGCCCCCAGGATTGAAGGTGACCGTCCCGGCCGACCCAAATCTGGCACCTCCCGGGGACTACATGATGTTTGTGCTGAACACCTCAGGCGTCCCTTCAGTGGCCAGTTTTGTCCGCCTCAATCCCGCTACGGGCACACCGCCGCCAGTCAGTTTGGCGCCCTCGAGCGTGTTCATGCCGAACACAGTGATTGGAACACCATCTTCCAGCAAGAACGTGCTACTTATAAATAACCAGACCGTAGCGCTTGGCATCACGACCATTACCGCGAGCGGCGATTTCTCCGAGACGGACAACTGCGCGACGCCGATTTCTCCCGGCGGTTCCTGTACCTTAACCGTCACATTCACGCCTGCTGCACTCGGCATTCGCTCCGGAACGATTGGGATCACAGATTCGGCGAGCAATAGTCCGCAGCTTCTGAATCTGTCGGGGAACGGCGTTGCCGCAGCGAGCACCTCCGTCAATTCCCGCGCCTTCGGAACCCTCGCAGTTGGAAGCACTAAATCGTTATCTCTTTTCCTGTTCAACAACCAGGCTGTGCCGCTGCACATCACGGGAATCAGCACGAGTGGAGATTACGCACAAACCAACCAATGTATTTCTCCACTTGGCGCTAGCCAGTATTGCAGCATCACCGTCAACTTCACCCCCACTAGTACTGGGTCGCGTCCTGGAGTCTTGACGATCACCGATGACGCGAACAACAGCCCGCAGACTGTAAGCCTATCGGGCAGTGGGAAATAGCTGAGGCGAAATCCATGAACCGCCCAACCATCAAGACAATGTTTCTTGCAGCGATCTCGGCCCTGGGTGTAGTTTGCCAGGCTCAAGATCGGTACACCGTGACGGATCTAGGTACCCTCAACGGAGCCAGCACCGTCATGCACAAGATGAATGCATTCGGTCACGTGGCGGGCAGCTCTGGCGCGCGGGATGGAGGTGGCTCGCACGCAGCCTTATGGAGAGACAACAGGGACGGTTTGCGCTCGCTAGGTGCCCTCAAAGATAGCGATTACAGCGAAGCGACTGCGATCAATAATCGCGACGAGGTAGTTGGGGTCGTGAACACATCGAGCAGTATGCACGCGGTCCTCTGGAGTAGTACGGGAGCAATCAGGGATCTAGGGGCCCTTCCCGGGGATACCAGCAGCCGAGCCTTCGGCGTCAACGATGAGAGCACGGTGGTGGGATTGTCGAGTGGTCCGCGGGGAGTACGTGCATTCGTTTGGACCCACAAGAAGGGGATGGTGCCGGTTGCGATGCCTGCCCAGACAAAAAGCTCGGAGGCTCACGGTACGAACAATCGTGGACAGATCGTCGGCGACTTTCGCCGCTCTGGGGAAACTCACGCTTTTCTTTGGACACATCGAACCGGACTGGAGGATTTGGGTGTCCTTCCCGACTGCCACGGGAGCCGGGCGACAGGCGTTAACGACGCCGGTGAGGTCGTGGGTTCTTCGTCCGGCACCTTTGGCACGCGGTCATTCATCTGGACGCCCGCGGAGGGAATTCAGCCGATCAGTGATATTCCTGCTACCGACTTCAGTGAAGCACTGGATATCAACAATCATGGACAAATAGTCGGCACCTATGAGGGCTCGCTAGGGAATCGCGCTTACCTGTGGACCAGCAAGAACGGGTTTTCGGATCTGAACAGCTTAGTACCAGCTGGGCGCGGTTTGGTTTTAACCATGGCTGTAGGCATTAATGACCGAGGTCAGATTCTCGCGATGGGAATGAGCCATCCCGACATTTCTCCTGATCACCACATGGACCAGGACGAAGAGGATGATTTGCACGCCGTGGATGTCCACGCCTTCCTCCTGACTCCGGCCTCCTCTCCACTGCTGTAATAGCAAAGCAAGACACACAAGGATTGGCTTCACCAGTGGCCGCGGAAACCGGCTACTGCGTTTAACTGGTTTAAGAATGGTTCACAGCGGTTCTCTGACCCGAGTCGGGGAGATGCGATGCAGGAAGATCTTACTACCTGCGCTGGGGCCGCAGGCCCTGGGTCAGAACTGGGGAGGCCTTGCCTTCTTATTGACGGTGTGTGGCGGCGCTTCGCATCGGCTCTGAACTTGTCCAACTTGTTGCTGATTTGTGTGCTCACGATTGTCGGTGTGGTGGTCACACGCGGCATCAAAAAAGGAGAATTCAATTACAACGTAGACGAAACCCAGCACGCCGTAACCGGACTGTACGCGGCCGATTTGCTGAGAGACCATCCTCTTCGGCATCCTATTCAGTACACTTATCGATATTATGCCCATTATCCAGCCCTCTCCGGTGTGCTTCATTGGCCGCCGCTCTTCTACATCTTCGAGGGCCTTTGCTTTCTTGTGTTGGGACCCCAAACGGAGGCCGCCCGCATCAGCGTACTCTTGTTTGCCTTTCTTGGGCTGGCTTTCTGGTTTCGCTTGGTCAAGTACCTGACGAACGAGTGGGTGGCTGCTCTAACAACGCTATTGCTCGGTTTGAGACCTTGTATCCTGCTTTTCGAAAAAACGGTAATGCTGGAAATACCGTCCCTGGCCCTTTGCATCGCTGCCACTTACTTCTGGTTCAGGTTCCTACTGGAAGAAGACCAGCGCGCTTTCGCCTGGTTTACCGGATTCGAAAGTGCAGCTTTGATGACGAAGCAGAACAGTATATATCTGCTGCTGTTCTGTGTTCTTTCGGTAGTACTATTGAGGAAGTATAGGTTGTTTGCCAACCGTTATGCAGCCTGCGTGACGGCACTCGCCCTACTAGCAGTTTCCCCTTTTTACATTGCTATGTACCTGATCCACTGGCCGACCGTCGCGATGGATCTGGCGGGACAACATGTTCCAATCTACAGAAGCCTCTTCTTCTATCCGAAAGTGCTGCCAGATCAGTTGGGATGGACGCTGCTGGTGTTGAGTGCGCTCGGTATGTTCACAGCGCATTACTGGAACAAACGCTCCGGCACAACCGCTTTAATGCTGTCCTGGATTGTCTCCTGTTATTTCACGTTTACTCTCATCGGACACAAGGAACCGCGGTATGTACTGTACTGGATCCCCCCGTTCTTGTACTTCGTCGGCGGCGTGCTGGCAAACGATACCCTGTGGCGCCGTGGCCGCGTGTGGAGGACCCTGGCTCTCGGCCTCCTGCTAGTGATGACATTGCGATCTGCGTGGAGCTTTGAGCGGCCTTACGTGGAGGGCTATGCGGAGGCGGCACGCAGACTCACGGCAACAGGTAAGACCGGAGTTGTTCTCTACGATGGCGACCTGGCCGGGAACTTCATCTTCTTCATGCGGGCGAATGACCCCGAACGTCGTTTCGTTGTCCTGCGCAAGGCGCTCTATGTACAGCGGATTAAGAAGCCGGGTGGGAGCGAAGAGCTGATTAAGAGCCGGGCAGAGTTAGTGGACCTGGTACGGCGTTACGGGGTGCGGTTTGTCCTGGTCTCCGACAGGGGCACCCTTGCCTTTCAAGACCAGCGCTGGCTGCGCGACCTTTTGGGGACGCAGCAGTTCCAGCTGTCGGCAACATTTCCAATCACTACCCACAATGAGGCGGAGGTGGTGCATAGCGAACTGCTCCTCTACGAAAACCTGAATTGGCAGCCTCCCACCGACAAAAACCTACGCATCCGCATGCTTACACTCGGTCACGATATCGTCGTCCCGTTTAGCGAGTTGTTCGAATGCGAACGAGCCCGATAGCAGTTCCTCAGTGAGCGTCAGGAAATACGCGGTTGACGAATAAGAGGGTTGACGATGAGCTTGCAGCAAGCGTGCGTGACGGCCCGCAGTGGGAGCGGCTTCGGGCGTCTTTGCCGTGGGCTTGTGGGTAATCGCAAAGATCGGGGGATGCTAGCCGGGATTCCTCCTGTTGATCGGCGCCTGGCACTTCCATTTGCCCTACCACACTTGATTTTCCGTTGACCAAAGCTTTGGCAGCAGCTTCCCAAGTTGGATGTCGCCGGTTCGATCCCCATATGGTTTGAATTATTCAGGGTTGCGCTCTAGGCTCTTCGATGAGCAACGCAAACATGCAATGTGAACTCTGGGTCGCACCGCGCCTGAAAATTTCGTTTCATTGTTTCATTTCATCGAGTGATTTACCAGTGGGCGTGCGGATTTTTGCAGGACTTTGCCGGAATCTGCCGCGCCGATGGCTCGATTCTCTTTGTCTTTCAGAGCCAGTGAAAGGAGTCTGGATCGCCCAGGGCGCTGCTTGCGGGCCGTGACGCGGCCTACTGGGAAATGCGTTAGCGGGTGAAGTTTGATCTTCTTGGCCAGCAAGTTCATAATGCAACCTGCCGCCGCGCCGCCAGGACTGAAGATGCAAAAGGAGTGAAGCAATGTGGAAAAAGCAGGATGATGCTATGGGCGCGCAGCCAGAGTCCGACTCGAAGCAGACGCCGGAGTTGGAGTCGCTCGGCGACGCGCTGATTGAGTCTTTAATTGACAGCCGGTTCGAAAAACGGGATTTCGCCGTTGGTCCCCAAAAGGTTCTTGCCGAAGACCACCATCAGTCATCGTCGTCACCAACCATGACGACGTACACAGAAGCGCTGAACGAGTTCACCAAGAACGCTACTGCGTTCATCGAACAGCTTCCGCTTCTTACCAAAGCTCGGGATGCGTATGAGCAAGCTATTAGGGCCGGTGCGGAACTGCGCAAGGTCTTGGACACCGGTGAGGAGAACCTTCAAACTCTCATGACCCAGCTGGAGCAAGCGGTCAACGTTTACGGAGTCAAGTCCACTCTCGACAGGAAGAGACGGGAACCGGCGAAAGTCGAAGCGATTAGAGGGACCGATGAAAGCAGTGGTGGTGTGAGGAGATTTCCATGAAAAGCCCACGACGCTCGCGTCCGTGAACGGTCGCGAAAACGGCGTGAGGGAAAAGTTGTGTTCAATAGTGTGTTCAATAAGTGCCGTTAGTGCCACATTCTGCCCTGCGTGACCCGCTCTAAATGCCTGATTCTGCGTGGGACGAATCATTGCCGGTAGCTTCCCAAGCTGGATGTCGCCGGTTCGATTCCGGGGGCGCTTGAATCGGAGATGGGCTTGCGGCCCGCCCTGCAATTCTCAGTTTACGTAAACGCCTGTGGGTGTTGAAAAGGAGCAGCGGAAAGAGAGATCTTGCCTCGACTGCGAGTGCTCACAGTGGCAGTCTGTCCCTTGTCACAATCCTGTCCGGCTTTGAAATCAACAACTTCGCGGAGCAGCGTGGCAAGCCAGTCTGCTATACCTTTGCTGCCATGTTTAACCTGTTTCGGCTCTGGTTCGGAGCCGTG
>Ga0137391_10000916_pt1 | contig 21223 bp, 21 predicted proteins | sample 15con2h24BmetaG_FD_101399 | JGI IMG/M metagenome (GOLD analysis project Ga0137391, IMG submission 101399) | Vadose zone soil microbial communities from Angelo Coast Range Reserve, California, USA - 15con2h2.4B metaG | ecosystem: Environmental > Terrestrial > Soil > Vadose zone > Saprolite...
ATCATTCCTCGACCGTGCAGGCGGTGCCAATCAGACCGCCCTTCGTGCGCCGGTTCAGTCGGTTTTGCGCGACCAGCCGGCTGAGTGAGAATGTTGACCGGCTGCTCAATCGAATGTTTGATTATCCGCGCTACTTGCGCCGAGTCCTGGGCGATTTCGACCTTTTTCATCTAATCGATCACAGTTATAGCCAGCTCGTGCACGAATTGCCCCCCGGGCGCGCCGTGGTTACCTGTCATGACCTGCGCACATTTCGGTGTCTATTGGACCCGGACTCCGAGCCGCGTTCTTGTGCGTTCCGTATGATGACAAATCGAATCCTCACGGGGCTGCGGCAAGCCGGTGGCATCGCTTGCGTCAGCGAGACTACGCGCACGGAACTGTTGCACCATCGGCTGGCGGGACCTGAGCAGGCTGTGGTGATCCCTAATGGCGTCGCGCCGGTTTATTCTCCCGCGCCAGAGGTATGCGGCGATCGCGAAGCGGCGCGATTGCTGGGTCCCGGCACCGAAACGATCGCGCTCCTCAACGTAGGCAGCTCCACACGGCGCAAGCGCATCGACGTCCTGCTGCGCGTTTTCGCCGCTGTCCATGACAGGGATCCACGGATTCGGTTGATTCGCGCAGGCGGCCGCCTCACCGCGAAACAAGCTGACCTCGCCCAGGCTCTCGGGGTTCGGCACGCAATAGTCGAGTTGCCGTTTTTGCCTAGTTATACCCTCGCCGCGGTTTACCGTCGCGCAGCGCTCTTGCTGTGTCCGTCTGAGGCCGAGGGCTTCGGTTTACCGTTGTTGGAGAGCATGGCGTGCGGGACGCCGGTCGTGGCTAGCGACCTTGCGGCGCTGCGCGAAGTCGGCGCCGGGGCGGCGCAGTATGCGGCGGTTGGAGACCTCAGACAATGGACCAGTATAGTCCTCGAGCTGCTCGGCGAGATGCGCGGAGAACGCAGGCGTTGGGCAATACGCCGTCAGGCGGGTGTGGAGCGCGCGCAAAAGTTTTCGTGGTGGAAGAATGCCGCTCGGACAGTCGAACTGTACCGCTTTTTGCTCGGGTAATCTTTATCGGCTGACGACCGAGGCCCCGCCAGTGCCTGGCTCGATAAAAAAAAGAGTTGGGATAGAAGCGCCGAGCGAGAAGACGGCTCGAGTGCTGCGGTGTTCTGCTTTTCACATTTGTGTCGTCTCGCTTCTCTCTTCGGGCTCATGCCATGGGGTGAAAACATGAAGGTTTTGATCACCGGAGGAGCAGGCTTCATCGGTTCTAACGCGGGCAGCCGTTTTCTCCGTCGAGGTGACGAGGTCGTCGTAATTGACAATTTGGCGGGACACGCGAGTGCGGTGAATCTGCGATGGCTGCGGCCGCAAGGCTGCCTGACGTTTCACCATCTTGACGTGCGCGACGCTGAGGCAGTGACGGCGGTGATCCGTGAATATTCTGACGCCGATCTGGTGCTGCATCTGGCATCCCAGGTTGCGGTAACCAGTTCGATCGCCGACCCGCGCCTGGACTTCGAAGTCAACGCACTGGGAACCTTCAACCTGCTGGAGGCGGCGCGCCTGGTGGGATTGCGGGCGCCGATCATTTACGCTTCCACCAATAAAGTCTACGGCCAGTTGGCCGACCTGACCCTCGACGATTCCAACGGCCGCTGCGATTTCATGGGCCTGCGATATGGGATTTCTGAAGAGCGACGGCTCGATTTTCACTCGCCATACGGGTGCTCGAAAGGAGCGGCCGACCAGTATGTGCGTGACTATCATCGCATTTTCGGCCTCAACACCGTGGTAATGCGCCAGTCGTGCATTTATGGACCCCGGCAATTCGGCCGCGAGGATCAAGGTTGGCTCGCCTGGCTCATGATCGCCGCCGAAAACCGACAACCGATTACGATCTATGGTGACGGCCGGCAGGTACGTGACATTCTTCAGATCGAAGACCTGCTGGACGCGTTCGAGGCAGCCGCGCGCAACATCGCAATCGCTGCCGGCTCGGTTTACAACGTTGGCGGCGGACCAACTAATGCGGTGTCCCTACTCGAAGTGCTCGACTTTATCGAGCAACGCGCCGGCGTCCGCGTACCCTACGACTTCGCCGCGCCGCGTCCCGGCGATCAGCGAGTATATATCAGCGATATTCGCCGCGCCTGCTGCCAACTCGGATGGAGTCCACGCATCGCATGGAGGAAAGGACTCGGGGGACTTCACGACTGGATTGCTGCAAACAGTGCGCAACTCTTGCTGGGGTCTTCCGCACCGCGAGAATGCGGGACAGATTTCAGCCTGTGGTCGACCTCCGCGCAACGATGACCAATCTTCAAAAAACGGCAACTCACGGGACCGGCCTTGCACGACTTTTCGCACAACCTCATCAGGGTTTCGTTCGGTCAGGCTCATTTCAAATCTGGTTCCAATGATTTGCGCTCGATGATTCCCGCTCCAACTTCTTGGCTATGAGACCGGCTTCAACCTGTCATCCGCAGATGCTCAGACTGAGGTCTACATCTCACGCTGCGTCACCCACAGTGACACATGTGGGCAAGTTCTACCCGCCGCATATGGGCGGTATGGAAACCCATTTGCAGACACTTAGTAATGAACTCAGGCGCTCGCTGGTGGTCAAGGTGATCGTAGCGAACGAGACTCGCGACCTTTGTCAGGAGGTAGTCGATGGGGTGGAGGTCACCCGGCTGGCGAATCTGGCGACGGTCAGATCAATGCCGTTCTGCCCGCATATGCCGGCGGCCCTGCGCTCTGTGCGGTCCGACATTGTGCACCTCCATCTGCCAAACCCGGCTGCGCTGATTGCGTATCTCATGAGCAAGCGGCGCGGTCCGCTGGTACTCACATGGCATAGCGATATCGTACGGCAAAAATGGCTATCGCGGGCGCTGATGCCGCTCCATCGCTGGTTCGTGCGCAACGCCACCCAGTGCATTGCGACTTCGCCCGATTACATCGCAAGCTCGCCGATACTGTCCGCCAGCCGCGAGCGCTGCCGCGTGATCCCTTACGGTATCCGGCTGGAGCGGTTCGCCGAGCCGTACGGCGCCGTTGCCGAGCTTCGTCGCCGCTATGGCCTGCGTATCGTGCTGGCAGTCGGCCGCCTGATTTACTACAAGGGTTTCGAGTACCTGCTGCGCGCGATGGCCCGTGTCAACGGCAAGTTGATACTGATCGGCGACGGACCATTGCGCTCGTGCCTCGAACGTAACGCGCGCGAAATGGGAGTTGGTGAACGCGTCTTCTTCACCGGTGAAATCGACAACAGCAAACTCGCTCCCTATTATCATGCGGCCGACGTTTTCGTGCTGCCGTCCGTGGCACGTACCGAGGCGTTCGGCATCGTCCAGCTCGAAGCTATGGCTTGCGGCACGCCCATCGTCAACACGCGGCTCGCCACCGGGGTGCCGTTTGTCTCGGTCGACGGCCTGACCGGCATAACGGTGCCGCCGCGCGATCCCGTCTCGCTGGCGCAAGCAATTACACGCCTACTCGACGACGCTGAGTTGCGCTCACGTTATGGTGTCGCCGCCATCCGCCGGGTCCGTTCCGAATTCACGGCTGAGCGGATGGCAGCGCGTACGCTCGCACTCTATGGCGAGATCGTTTCGCCTTGGGAGCGCGCGCACACCCGTTCGATCGACGACACCGCGTCCGTTTCGTAAGTATGGCGGACATCCGATAGCACGATAGCGGAGCGACACGTGCCGATAACCGCGGACTCTATAGTGCGGATAGCCAACGAGGTGGTGTCGTGCGACCTCGACGGCGAGGCAGCGATCCTCAACGTCCGGACCGGCGTCTACTATGGGCTCGATGAAGTAGGTGCTTCAGTGTGGCGGATCATGCGCGAACCGCGCACGCTTGCTGAGATCATTAAGCGGATAACATCTGAATACGACGTCGACCCGCCGCAGTGCGAAAACGACTTGATTAGCTTGCTCAGCGAATTGGCAAAGCACGGGCTGGTCGAGATCAGCGAGAGTGTATGAGCGGAATCGCGGTCATTCATAACCTTGACGGCAAACCTGCCGAGCCGCAGCTTCTGACGCGGATGCTCGACGCGATTGCGCATCGTGCGGTTGATGGCCGTGACAGTTGGATTAACGGGGCGACCGCGATGGGGCACGCGCGGATGTGGACCACGCCCGAGGCTATGCATGAGAAGCAGCCGTATTACACTGGTGGAGCGGAGGCGCTGTGTCTGGTGCTCGATGGACGTGTCGACAACCGCGCCGAATTGCGTGCCGGACTTGCCGCAGCCGGTGCCGAGCCGCGCGAGGATACGGATGCCGAACTGATTCTGCGCGCCTGGCAATGCTGGGGTGAACAGTCACCGCGCAGGATCATCGGCGACTTCGCTTACGCGATTTGGGACGGTCCGCAGCGGAGGCTGTTCTGCGCTCGCGATACGTGCGGTATTCGGCCGCTCTTCTATTATTGCGACGGGCGCATGCTGCTGTGCGGCTCGGAGTTGCATCAGCTCCTCGTATGCCCGGCGGTCCCGCGCGAGCCCAACGCGGCTGCGGTTGCCGAGTACATGTGCGCCACTCTCACCGGCACGGACGAGACCCTGTTTCGTCATTTGCGGCGCTTGCCCCCAGCCCATTATCTGGTTGCTGATTCGCGCGGCGTGACGGTCAGGCGTTACTACGATCTCGATCCGGCGCGGACGATTCGGTATGCGACAGATGAGCAATACGCCGAGCATTTTCTCGAAGTGTTCAAAGAGGCCGTGCGCTGCCGCCTCCGTGTGCCGGGCGCGGTTGCTGCCGAACTCAGCGGCGGCCTCGACTCTTCATCGGTTGTGGTCACCGCGCTGGCGATACAACGTGAAGGCAGTGGCCCGTCTGCTCCGCTGGAGTGCTTTTCCATTATGTACGATGAACCCGAATGCGATGAGCGGCATTATGCCGAGGAAGTAGCGGCCGCGAGCGGGATCAGGTGCAATTTCGTCGCGCCGACACTGCTAGATTACGGCAAGTGTCTCGAACAGGTGCGGCGCTACAGCGATCTACCCGATTATGTGAATGGCGCCGTCTTTGATGGCTTGCGCGAGGAACTGGTCCGGCGCGGCTTGCGGGTGCTGCTCACGGGCTTCGGCGGCGATCAATGGCTGCAGGGCAGCGAGCATTACCTGTGCGATTTCATCACGCGTTTCCAGTGGCGGGAGCTCTTACGGCAACTGCAATGTGACTGGCGGTTTGGCAAGCTCGACTCCCGCATTGACAAGTGGCGCGTGGTGCTGCAATACGGCCTAAAGCCGCTACTGCCCAGGCCGGTCGTCCGACTGCTCAAACAACTGCGGCGCCGTCCGCGGTACCCGTATTCGATAGAACCTGCATTCGCGCGCGAGGTGCGGCTGGCTGAGCGGCTCGACCGCGACCCGCCCCGGCCGCTACCGATGAGCTACGCGCAGCGTACGATTTACGACTATTGGGTTCTGCCGTGGCTGTTTCATCTGCTGGAGATGGACGACCGCAGCAACGCATGGGCCGGAGTCGAAGGGCGCCATCCGTTTTATGACCGTCGTCTGTCGGAGTTCGTCTTTGCCATCCCCGAGGAGCAGCGAGCGCGTCTGGATCTCACCAAATTCATCTTGCGCGAAGCAATGAAGGGCCTATTGCCTGAGCGCATCCGCCAGCGGCGCACGAAGGGTCAGTTTGGACGGGTGTTTATTGAGACTTTCAACCGCATCGGCGGCGATCGTTTCTTCGAGACCATGACGATGGAGTCGCAGGGATGGTCAACGCCCAGCGGATGCAGCAACTGTGTCGCGAGCGGCTGGCGGCTTATCCCAGCAATCTGTGGCCACTGTGGACGACGTTCGCGGTTGAACTCTGGTTCCGCGAAGTGTTTGCGTCTGCACGGGGATGGGTAGAAGAGGGGGACACGATTGCACCCACACGGGCAGCGCCGCGGGCTCCCACACCCGCCGGTGTGCTCTCCAGCTAACAAAAGAACCTTTGGCTCTGAAAAAATGGGAGTATCGATCAAGTCGAGTTATGAAACGACCTACATGCCGCTTGGAGCCATCCGATCAAAATATGGTTAAGAGCAACGATAGTTCCGGCAGCGTAGCTTTGTCCGTTGCGCGCTCCACACTTAAGAAGCCTTACAAGCCTCCCAAGGTGGCCGAATACGGCAACGTTGCACGGCTTACTGCAGGGGTGAACGGTACACATATGGACCCTGGCCAAGGCACCGGTACTAAGGTGGGAGTTGGCTGAGTCTTCGCGGTTATAGATCGACGCGCGTGGCCGTGTTCCAATATTCGGTCTACGGTCTTAGTCTGGCTAGCGACACGGCTTTGCCGGAGCTCGATCGGTTTGTGGCCACACCTGCAGAAGCAACGGTTTCAATCAACGTGCGCTTGCGGGTCGTCGGCCACAGCGACCCCGGCACCGCGCGTTGGTTTTTGCGCTCCACGCTTCCTAACGGTGATGACTGGGCGCTGTGCGGCAAGATCGAAGGCGGCTACCTGCTGAGGTTTGTCGGGCTTGCTGATTTTGTGGTCGACCGCCGTGGGCGCGACTTGCGGTGCACCAGCGTTGAGCCCGGGGCCTCGCCGGAAACGCTGCGTCATCTGCTACTCGACCGCGTACTGCCGTTAGTACTTAATCTGCTGGGTCTTGACGTCCTTCATGCGACCGCCGTACTGACGCCGGCCGGCGTGTGTGCCTTCATCGGGCCCGCCGGCGCGGGCAAATCGACCTTGGCGGCAAGCTTTGGCACAGCCGGCTATGCGCCCTTCTGCGACGACTGCCTGGTGGTTCGGCTCAACGGACGGATTCTTTGCACCCCCGGCTACCCGGGAGTGCGGTTGTGGAGCGATTCGTTCGCCGCCCTTGGTAATCAACCAGTCACATCAAGCGGCGTGGCCGAATACACTTCGAAGTGCCGAATAGTGAATACCAATGAAGAGTTCCCCACGGGGCTCTGTCCGCTAATCGCAATCTATCGTATTAGCCGCCCGGCTGCTGGTGAGCCGGCACTGCGGACGGTACGCATCGAGCCGCTGACGGGCCGCGAGGCTTTCATGGAACTGGTCTCATCGGCATATGTCCTGGATGTCACCGAGCCCACTACCCTCTCGCGTCATTTTCGCTTCATCGAGCAGTTGGTGGCCGGGGTAACAATCGACCGCCTGTGGCTGCCTAACGACTTCGCGTTTTTGCCTGCGGCGCGTCGTGCGGTTCTCACTGAAATCGGTGAGATCTGAATTCAGCCAGCAGCGAGCTGGACAATCGTGAGTCCATCAATGTACGCAACGGAGATACAGGCGGGATGGCGGCGAGAGGCGCAGCTTATCTTATTATGCGCTGCTGCGGCTTCCAGCCCCGAACGCCTCGACCGGCTCCACATTCTCATCAACACTGGTGTCGATTGGGAAGTCGTCATGAGCGTGGCTCTGCGGCAGGGGGTGATGCCGAGCGTCTATCGCGCTCTGACGCCTGCACTTGCTTCGCATCTACCGCCCTCCGTATGGGATCGGATGCGCCGCGAGTTTTACGGTAACGCCGTGCGCAATTTCCATCTGGCGGCCGAGATGCGGCGGCTGTGCCGCTTGCTGGAGAAGCATGGCGTGCGCTCGCTGGCACTCAAAGGACCAACACTCGCCGCAGGTGTGTATGGAAATCTGACGCTGCGCCAGTTTACCGACCTCGACCTGCTCGTCCGTCAGGACGACCTGGGCGCGGCGCTCGCCGCGCTCGAAGGAGATGGCTTTCGCACAAAGGCGCCGTTGAAGAAGACCCCGGGGGAGGTTCCCTCCGGTTGGGAAGCGACGTTCGTGCGCGAGCGGGGCCTATTCGAGCTCGACCTCCACTGGCGGCTTTCACCGCCCTACTTTCCTTTTACTCCGGAAGGCGATGAGCTTTGGGCGCGAGCAATCGAGGTCGATCTTGGACCGGGTGGTGTATTCACCCTCGGCCCAGATGATCTGATGTTATTCCTGTGCGCGCACGGCGCGAAACATGGATGGCAATCGCTCAGCGGGGTATGCGACGTGGCGCAAGCGGCGCGTGTCCATAAATACGATTGGGAGGCATTAGCTGCGCGCGCAAAGATGCTGGGCAGCCCGCGAATACTCTTGTTGGGCCTCCTGCTTGCCCACGATTTGCTCGGTGCCGCGATTCCCAAAGTGTTGATCGAGGCCGCGCGCGGCGAGCGTTCGGTTGAGCACGGAGCACGTATCTTCTGCCGCTATTTCCATCAGCTTGGCGCCAAAGGTCCGGGGCTATTCCAGCGCTGGTCGATTCCGCTGGCAATGATCCCGCAGCGCGCTGCACGCTTCCGCTATGCGCTCGCTCGTGCTTTTCTCCCCGCCCCCAAGGACTTCGATTTCGTAAACCTGCCCTATGCCCTATCCCCGCTCTACTATGCGGTCCGCCCGTTGCGGTTGGCTTTGCAAAAGAGGCCCCACTGGTCCGCTATGCCACCGGCCCCTCTACCCCGCGCGAGGGCAAGCCTCAGGCTCGAGCACGACGATGACGGCTCCGCAACCTCTTTCTGGAACCGGACCAGCTTGGAAGATTCGGCTATAATTTCAGGCAGCAGGGATGCGAGCGTGAACAAGCCCGAAATGCGATACAGCAGCTTCTCACTTTCGACTCGTGTCAGGCGCTGGTCTTCTTGGAGGTTGCATAACCCATGATGCGGCGGTTCGAGTTCGAGGCCGAGGTCTACGAGTCGCTAAGTTGCGTACCAATGGCGGCGCGACGGAAGCTCGATCGGCTTGGGCTCAAAATCGGTTTGGAGCAATGGCAGCAATTGGGCCGTGGCGAGCGTCTCATGATTTGTCATGCGCCAGCCGCGGAGCCCGATGAATGCGAGGCGCTAAGGTTATTCATTCACGAGGCCGCAGTGGCGCGGTCAGGTTCTCCGCCGCGTCCGCTTTCCGATGAGAGCCGGCAAGATGCCGAGCCGCCGGCGGAGCCGCCACCAGTTCTGGTTGCTAATGCACACTCGCTGGGCGTTACTCTCATTGCGCAAGAATGGGAGCGGCTTGACGACGATGAGCGGTACGCGTTAATCAAGCTCGGAAACGGGCCACGGCCAAGTCACAATTTCAAGGCCGCGCTGCACGAGTTGCTCACTTCTGCTAAAGAACAGTGAGGTGGGCTTCGAGGCGGTCCACTTAACCAGGGTAATTTCCTGCACATTTCGCCACACGCCGTTCGAGTTGCAGTTAGCAGGGTGCGGAAAAACCTATTTGCTTATGACCAGTCTTTCCGCACCCTGCGATAAAGCTGGCTTCTTTCCTTTAGTTCTCCCCCTCTGGGGGAGATTACAGAGAGGGAAAGCAGGCTGCGGAAGGCCTTTTTCGCAGCCTGCTAGACACCAAATGCCGGAGGTCCTCAATGGAAACGATTAGCTTCGATGATGTCGAGAAGCTGAAGTCGAAAATCAGCGCGGAGTTCGGCTCATGGAGCAAGCTGATCGAGGTGAGCCAGGAAAAAATCAACCGCTTCGCCGATGTGACCGGCGACCATCAATGGATTCATATCGATATCGAGCGGTGCAAACGCGAGAGCCCATTTGGCGGTCCTGTCGCACACGGGTTCCTAAGCTTGAGCCTTCTACCCGCGTTTGAATTCGAGGCCGACTGGAGGGTCGTAGGCTATCGCAACGTGGTAAATTACGGGGCCAACAAACTCCGTTTCATTTCGCCCGTTCCCGCTGGTGCGAAGGTCGCCGCCCGCCAGCGAATTGTCGCAGTCGAACCACGACCTCAAGGCACTCAGATAACCACCGAGAGTCAGATACAGGTGGTCGGCTCCGACAAACCAGCAGTCGTGTACGAAGGAATTTTTCTGTACGTGAAGTGACCGAGCAGCTCTGACTTTCATGTCGGCTGCGGAGAATGATTCCCGCAGCCGATTTTTTTGTCGGGCGGCTGATGCTTCCGAATTGGCAGTCTTGACATCCAATCCGACGACCTCCGATGGCGAAAATTAAGCAAACAACGGTGGAGTGAGGCCAAGCAAATGAGGGGTTCTGGACCATCCGCATCTACTGACGAAGGCATTGGCAAAATAGAGCGAAGCTTGGCGGTGCTTCGCGCCAGCAGCCCACTTGTTTTAGGGGGCCTCTCTGCGTAATCTTCCATTAGCACTCGAAATTGACGAGTGCCAATTGACCAATCGGAAATTGTGGTTAGCTTACCGCCCGGGAAACTAAACCCCGGGGCTTATCCAGCAGCAAAAGTTAAGGAGGGTGCTGATTTATGAACATCAGACCATTAGGAGACAGAATCCTCGTCAAGCGCATTCAGGAGGAAGAAAAGACCAAGGGAGGAATCATCATTCCGGACACCGCCAAAGAAAAGCCCCAAGAGGGGAGGGTGGTGGCGGTCGGCAAAGGCAAAATGACCGAAGACGGCAAGTTGCTCACCCCGGACGTGAAGGCTGGCGATCGTATTCTGTTCGGCAAGTACGCCGGCAGTGAGATCAAACTCGAAGGCGAAGAGCATCTGATTCTTCGTGAGGACGATATTCTTGGGGTGCTCGAAGGTTAAGCTCTCAGCCGCATTGAGTATGTCGTCCGCGAAGTGAGCACCGTAATCAAGGAGATTAATTAGCATGGCTGCAAAATTAGTTAGATTTTCACAGGAGGCCCGCGAGAAAATTCTCAAGGGGGTCAATGTTCTGGCCGATGCGGTAACCGTTACCCTGGGACCCAAAGGCCGCAACGTGGTGCTCGAAAAGAGCTTCGGCGCGCCGACCGTGACCAAGGACGGCGTGACTGTCGCCAAAGAGATTGAGCTTGAAGACAAGTTCGAGAATATGGGCGCCCAGATGGTCAAGGAGGTGGCGTCGAAAACCTCCGATGTCGCTGGCGACGGTACCACCACAGCGACGGTGCTCGCCCGCTCGATTTATACTGAAGGCATCAAGATGGTAGCGGCCGGCCATGACCCGATGTCACTGAAGCGGGGTATCGACCGCGCTGTCGAGTCAGTCACGGCTGAGCTCAAGAATCTCTCGAAGCCGACCAAAGATCGCCGCGAAATCGCTCAGGTCGGCACGATTTCGGCTAATAACGATTCAACCATCGGCGACATAATCGCCGAAGCGATGGAGAAAGTTGGCAAAGAGGGCGTTATTACGGTCGAGGAAGCGAAAGGGCTTGAGACCACGCTCGAGGTGGTCGAGGGTATGCAGTTCGACCGTGGTTACCTGTCGCCTTACTTCGTGACTGATCCGGAGCGGATGGAAGCAAAGATCGAGGACGCTTACGTCCTGATTCACGAGAAGAAGATCTCCTCGATGAAGGACCTCCTTCCCATCCTCGAGGCGATTGCCAAGACCGGCAAACCCTTCCTGCTCGTCGCCGAAGACGTGGAGGGGGAGGCGCTGGCGACGTTGGTGGTCAACAAGATTCGCGGTACGCTCGCATGCACCGCGGTTAAGGCGCCAGGTTTCGGTGATCGGCGCAAGGCGATGCTCGAAGATGTCGCGATCCTGACCGGCGGCAAGGTTATCGCCGAGGAACTTGGGATCAAGCTCGAGAACGTCACACTCAATGATCTCGGCCGCGCCAAGCGGATCGTCGTGGACAAAGACAACACCACGATCATCGACGGTGCAGGCAAAAAGGCCGACATCGAAGGCCGCATTAAGCAGATCCGCGCACAAATCGAAGAGACCACCTCGGACTACGACCGTGAGAAGCTGCAGGAGCGGCTGGCCAAGCTGGTCGGCGGCGTGGCCGTCATCCGTGTCGGCGCGGCAACCGAAATCGAGATGAAGGAAAAGAAGGCGCGGGTTGAGGATGCACTTCATGCGACGCGCGCGGCGGTTGAAGAAGGCGTGGTGCCCGGCGGCGGCGTTGCTCTAATCCGTTGTTTGAGTGGGCTCGAGAGCCTGCGCAATGGCGAAGAGGAGAAGGTCGGCGTCAATATCGTGCGCAAGGCGCTTGAGGATCCGTGCCGCTGGATCGCGACCAATGCCGGGTGGGAAGGCTCGGTGGTGGTCGACAAGGTAAAGAACAACAAAGGTCCTTTCGGTTTTAATGCCGCGAGCGAGGAATTCGAGGACCTGATGAAGGCCGGCATAATCGATCCGACCAAGGTGGTGCGCACCGCATTGCAGAATGCCGCCTCCGTTGCGAGCCTGCTGCTCACGACGGAATGCATGGTGGCGGAGAAGCCCGAAGAGAAGCAGGCTGCCCCGGCGATGCCTCCGGGCGGGATGATGTAATCGCGGTTGCGGCCCTGCCCCACGTGTGATTTCGAAATCGGCGGATGCTGGGGCCTCCGCCGATTTCCGTTTGTTGTGGCCGAGCGCTCAGCGCTAACAGGCAGCGTGCCGAGTCGGGGAGTCGCTAAGTTCCGAGGGTTCGTCTGCGCGCCGAAGCGCTGCCGCTTATTCGACTTCCTGCTGTTGCTTTAGACCTTCGATTTCACGCCGCTGCTGTTCGATCTCTCGCTGCTGAGATTGAATTTGGGTCTGAGTCTGCTGCGTTTGCACTTGCTGATTTTGCAGGGCATTGCCGATGAGAAATCCGCCGCCGGCCCCCAGCGCACCTCCGATGGCAGCACCTGCTCCGGGAGCACCGACCGCGGCGCCAATTATTGCGCCGGTCGCGGCGCCGGCTATCGCGCCAATTCCGGTACCCTTTTCACGTGTGCTCAACGGTTGGCCGGAACATCCGGCGACCGCGAACAGCATCACCAACACGACAGCGACGGCGATTAATTTGGAAGCAACGGACTGCATGATCGATCTTCCCTCCTCTGAATCAATCTCGCCCAAGGCTGAATTTCCGCCCATTTTGGATGTTTACTGCTGCTGTCCCGTCGTAGTGGCCTCATGCACCGGCAGTCCTGCGGTCGATTTGCCATTTGCGTCGGCCAACGCGATCCCTGGTGAGCCATTCTGATTGACGTGGACTTCAACCCGGTCGCGGCCTTGCTGGTCGAAGAGGACTAGTGCGGGTTCGCCGTTGGCGGCGACGCCCAGGCCCGCGCGTGCCCGTCCACTGCCGGCGTCGTAGAGGGTCAGACTGGCCTGATTGTCGGGCGCGACTGAAAGACTTGCGAGTTGGCGTCCGGCATTGTCGTAAATCGCAATGCCATTGCGACCTCCGGAGGCCTCGCCGAGCAACACTCGCCGTGTGCCTTTATTGTCATAGAAACCCAGCGACGAGCTTCCGTCGCGGGCGACGCGAAACTCGGCGCGGTCGTTGCCCTCGCCATCGAACATCATCAGATCGGCCATTCCACGCGGCGTCACTTGCAACGATGCCCGTTTATCGCCGTTTTGGTCGACCAATTGGAACTCTTCGGCAGTTAGGGTTCGAGGGTTGCGGTGGCGCGCGGCCAAAGCTTCCCCAGGCGCGAATTGCATTGCGGTTAGACCGCCGGCAAACGCGCCTGCTGCCACGATTGCCGCATAGAACCAGTTACGGGAGTTGAGCATGTGTAAGACGTCTCCTCTTTTTTATCGCTCCGCTAAAGCTTGGCAGTGCGCAGCCGCGGACTCCTGACCCTTCGACTCAGCTCAGGCGCGGCATGGGTCACCCGGTTTCGGCTCACCGGCCCTGCTGCGCTTCGACGAAAGTGTTTCCGGACGTGTCCATAACTTTTCAAGCAATCATACCGCGGGTCAACCGTCGAAGCGTTCATGAGAGGCACGACCGCTTCGAATTTGAATCGGCCTTTTCCGTGTTTGTCCAGGTTTCAACTAGGCGCTTCCTCAGTCAGCTCAGCCCACCGTGGAGAGAATCAGTCAGCGCGGCATCATACGCATAACCTTCCTCAAGGCCTTGAGCCTCCGGCTCGTCCAACGCCACCATGAAACGGCCTTCACGGGAATTTTCGAAAATGAGGGTTTCGCCGCGCTTTCGTGCGGCGATGACGCTCAACGCGAGGATCGCGGCATCCGCCTCATCGAGCCGCCGAATCTGTCGAAAGCCGCTGACACCTAGTCTGCGAGCCAAGGCGGATAGCACGCGAATGCGCGATGCAAGCGCGGCCGCTTTGCCGCTGGTTGAATTTTTGGAAAATAATCGGTGATGGCGGCACCACAGCCTGAATTGGAGGTCGGGATAGCATTCGTAGGCTTCGGCGCCGATAGTCTCCAGGGCCCGATAGGTCGCAAAACCCGCAATCATGAACCGAGTAAAGATGCCGCCCGATGGCGGGCCATAGTCGCGATTCAGGCTCGCGCCGAAAAGGGTCTGCCCGAGCATACGCAGATGTGGTTTGCAGGTGGCGCTGTTCACATGTGCGCCGAAATAGCGCATTGGCGGGGTCGGAAACATCGATAAAGGCGTCAGTGCGGAATTTGCTTCCGACTCGCGCAGCCTGAACACCAGAGCGCGGAGGCCATCGTCAATCTCGCGACTGCGATGAGAACGCGTGGCGGCGGCCACTCCTCTTTTATCCGCATCTCGCAGACTCGTCTGCTCGCTCCGGCCGCCGCGGCCTCCGTTACTGGCCTTCGACCAATTCAGGTCGCGGGGCCATCTCGGTGAGTCGACCAGTACGGTTGCGTGGTGAAGCTGGGGCACCTTGTCCGCCAGCATTGCGCCCAACAAAGCGATCGCGTTCGTATCGGGTTTTGATTGCTGTGGGTTTCCGCCTGGAGTGCTCGCGGTATCGCGCAGGTTGAGCCGTGTCAAGCTTAGATGTTGGCTCTCCGGAGCAACCGTGGCGATATCGAGGAAATCCTCACCGACATCTATCCCGGCGATTGTTGCGTAGGGGTTGAGGTGGAGGTGGCGGACCGGGACCCGTATAGCAGGCGATACTCGCGCATCCCCCCAATTACTTTTTTGACATAATCCCGGGTTTCGCGAAAACCGATATTCTCGACCCATTGATCGTCGTCCCCCGGATATCTGGCATTCCACTGAAAGACTGAGTGCTCGCCGGCATTATAGGCCGCCACAACTTTGAAGATGTCACCACCAAACATGCCCATCAGCTCGTGCAGGTAGACCGTCCCAAGCTGAATACTGATATTGGGATCATACAAGTCAAAGGGCGACGCGCTTATTCCGGCGGCTACAGCATAGCGATTTGCCGTACCGGGCAGGAGCTGCATCAGGCCGCGCGCATCCGAAGTTGAGCGGGCCTGTGGATTGTAGAGACTTTCCTGTCGTATCAGTGCCGCTACTAAGTACGGGTCGAGCTGATTACGGCCCGCCGCGGCAGCCACCAAAGCCCAGAATCCGCGAGGGTAGCGGATACGTTCCGCGGTTGCCGGATCAATTTCGCCGCGGGCAGCCATCCGAATTGCCATCTGAATCGCGTCGAACCAGTCGCCCGCGCTCTGCAGCTCCGCCAGCACAAACTTTCGCAACGCACTATCGCCGCCGATATGGTCTTCGATCGCGCGCAATTCAGCCGTCTCAAGTTCGCGAAGTCCGAGATCGCGGAGTGCGGCGATACGCGTCAGGTGGAATTGAGTTGGACCGTCGGCCGTGGGCACCACGCCAGCCACCAGATCGGCTGCGGATGCGGCGGGCAATACCCCGCCGTTCTGGTTTACTCGCATTGCAGCGAGTGTAGGGTAGTAATTACTGCCGGTGCTGAATGCCAAACTCTGTAGAAGCTGCCGCGATTCAACTTCCTTGCCGTTATTCTCCAGCGCGCGCGCTTGCCAATAGGCAAACATGTCGCGCGCCGTGGATGTCGTTGCGCGCGCACGTGACTCGCTGAACTCGGTGGCAGCCTGCTCGTAGCGCCTGAGCATGTAGAGCATGAAGGGAGTGCGGAAACGGGCATCAGCGGCCGCTTCCGTTCCCGGATAGCGGCCGACCAAGTCCAAATACGCCAGACGGGCGGATTGCAGATTGCCGTCCTCTTCATAGGTCCGGCCAATCTCAAACATCGCCGTGGGTGCGAGCTCGTCGTGTGGAAATTCCCGCAGCAAACGTTGAAAGTAGAGCCGCGTACTCTGCGTGTCGTTCTCATGCCAGTACAGATGGGCCAACCCGTTCAACGCTCTCGCTGCTTCGGCGCCTAGCGGTGCCAGTTCGAGATAGTGCTGCAACTCGACCTTCATTCTGTCGGGCTGACCACGCGAAGCCTGTGCCGAAAACCACGTAAGTTCGACCTGGATGGAGCGTGGCGGCTGCAGTGCCATGGCCGCTCGAATTTGATTAAATGCGGCCTTATCCTGACCCTCGCGCAACAGCAGGGCCGCCTCGGTGCGATGATATTCAAGCGGCGGCGCGTTACTGGCTTGCGGATGTGCCTGCAGCGTCGCATAAGCCAGTTGGCGTGCTGGCGAGTCGGCTTGGCCGGTGGGGAACTTCTGCCGGATTATTTGGGCTTGATTGTAAGCGTCGCGCCATGAATTCGTGGCGAGCAACGCCGAGGCCATCGCAAGTCGAGCGTTCTGCTCCAGCGCCGGGTCGCTGGTTGTATCGGCGAGCCGGGTTGCAGCCGCCAGTGCGTAGTCCGGATGCCCAAGTTTAAGTTCCAAACGCGCATACTCCAGATTCGCAGCGTCGAACCATACGCTCTGTGGATAGGAGAGCGTGACCCGGCGAAAATCGTCGGCCGCGTCCTGGCTGTCGCCATTGTCGCGTTCTGCCGAAGCGAGGTAGAAAAATGCGTAATCGGCCAGCTCAGGAAGTTGCGAGGCCGCCAACCGCATGCGGCCGATGGCCGCAATGAGGTCGTGATGCATGTATGCCTGATAGCCTTCCGCAAATGCTGCTTTGGAATCGATTGGCTCGATCTTATTGCGCTCGAAAGGCAGACGTTGTGCCAATTCAGGACCGGAGAACAGCCATCGTTCCGGTTTCGGAGTATCATTCAAGCGCAAAAGGGACGTCCGCTCGCCGGCCATAGCGGCAACGATTAAGAGTCCCAGGAGGACCACAGCCCAACGGAGAGATTGCATCGCAAATTGGTTAGCTCACTGCGTGAGATGCTTCAATCGGGTCGGTCTCAGTTTCCGCCATTCGGATTACCAGCAGTGCATTCTTATCCGAGTTTCGCCTGATTTATAGTGGACGAGCGTAAGTATAAATTGGTGTGTCTATGTGTCCGACCAGGTTGATTCTGGCTTCGGGGTCACCGCGGCGCAAGGCGCTGCTCTGCGCGGCCGGCCTGCGCTTTGACATAATCGAAAGCGGGATCGACGAGACGCGCGCCGACAGCGAGTCCGGCCGGGATTATGCGCTGCGAATTGCTTGCGAGAAGGCGCTCAGTGTTTCCGCGAGGGTTCCAGATGCGCTCGTGCTCGCGGCCGACACCGTAGTCGTTTGTGATGATAAGATTCTCGTCAAACCGAATGACCAAGATGAAGCGCGCCGAATGCTCGCAACGCTGTCAGGCACAAGCCACACTGTGGTAACCGCTTACGCGTTGTCCTCCGCCAACGCCATCATTGAGGCGGAACCTATCATCAGCCAGGTTACTTTTCGCCCACTAAGCGATACCGAAATTGACGAATATGTCGCTACCGGCGAGCCACTGGACAAGGCCGGGGCATACGGAATTCAGGGAAAAGGCGCGGACTTTATTGCGATGGTCGTGGGCTCGCGCGATAACGTGATGGGATTGCCGTTGCACGAGGTGCTCGCGGCGGTGGCGCGTTTGGGAGTTTTGCCCAAAGCATAGCTAGGTACGTTATCGATGTTGACCGCGCGTGAAATTGCCGATCGCCTCGAACAGGTGCGCGGCCGGATCGCTGACGCCGTCAGGCTCGCAGGGCGCGAATCCGAATCGGTCCGCCTGGTGCTTGCCAGTAAGACCCAGCCGCCGGCTGCGGTAGCCGCGGCTTTTACTGCCGGGGCCCGCGATTTCGGTGAAAATTACGTGCAGGAGGCGGTCAGCAAACGCACTGCGCTGAGCCAACGCGACATTCGATGGCATCTGATCGGGCATCTCCAGACTAACAAGGCTCGAGCCGCGATTGAGACGTTTGACCTGATCCAGACATTGGATAATCAGCGGTTGGCAGCCGCGCTCTTTCGTTTACATCGGTCGCCACCGATGCCGGTGCTGGTCGAAATCAATCTGGCGCAAGAGACCTCAAAAAGCGGCATTTGGCCACAAAACGCCGAGGCGCTTATAAATGCCATGCGCGGCGAGGTCGATGTTCAAGGGTTAATGGCGATTCCTCCTGTGACGGCCGCTCCGGAAGCGGCGCGGCAGTTTTTCCGTGAACTGCGGGAGCTCCGCGACAAGCTTGCGGCCGCCACCGGGCTCGCACTGTCCGAGTTGTCGATGGGAATGACCGACGATTTCGAGGCTGCAATCCTGGAAGGCGCCACTATCGTGCGCGTGGGCCGCGCCGTTTTCGGTGAGCGATAATAAGGCGCTGGCTCTTAATCGAACCCGTCCCGCACACATTGCTGGGCAGTGAAATAAATGAAAAAGCTCGGTTTTATTGGGGGCGGCAATATGGCGGAGGCCCTAATTCGGGGACTCCTCGCTCGACGGGTGTTTGCCGTCTCCGACTTGATTGCCTCCGACGTCGACCGGCACCGGCGGCAGCGGCTCAAAAGAATTTTCAAGATCGACGTAACCGGCACTAACAGCGAGGTGGTGCGCGGCGCGCGCGCGCTGCTGATCGCCGTCAAGCCACAGAATATCGATGAGGTGCTGGCAGAACTCAAAGCCGGAGACCAACTTACCAGCTTACAAGCCTCGCCGGGCAGAAAAGCGAAACTGCGCCTTGGCAAGACGAGGGCGCAGAAGCAGCCGTTAGGATCGGTGGCGCTGGAAGAGCGGCTTTTCATCTCGATTGCCGCCGGTATAACCATCGCACGGCTCAGCGCTGCACTCGGTCCCCACGCGCGCATTATCCGAGTGATGCCCAACGCGCCAGCGATGGTCGGCGAAGGGATGGCGGCTATCGTGCGGGCCGCGGCAGCGAGCCGGGCTGACGAGACTTTCGCGCTCAAAATTTTCAACGCGGTCGGCGACGCGGTCGCGCTCAAGGACGAAACCATGCTGGACGCGGTGACTGCGCTGAGCGGAAGCGGCCCGGCGTACGTGTATCTGTTCGCCAAGGCGATGGCCGACGCGGGTGTGGCCGAAGGGTTGCCGGCTGACCTCGCGCTCCGAATGGCGCTGAAGACGATTCGCGGTGCCGAGATCAACATGCGGCAATCGAAGCTGGATGCCGGCCAACTGATTCGAGTGGTAGCCTCACCTGGCGGTACCACGGAAGCCGCCTTGCATAAGTTCGACGAGTCGGGCTTTTCTGATATGGTAGCGGGCGCATTGCACGCAGCCGCCGAACGCTCACGCGAACTCGGCCGCTAGCAGGGTACGGAAAAAACCTATTTCTTGATGAAAAATCTTTCCGTACCCTGCGATAAAACCGGCTTCCTTTAGTTCTCCCCTATGGGGGAGATTACAGAGAGGGAAAGCAGGCTGCGGAAGGCTTTTTCCTCAGCCTGCTAGCGGTACGGCCGCCCGTTCCGCTCCGAAAACACGTGGAGAAGAATCGCAGTCGTGCCCTACGAACCCCTTCCGTTCGTCATTGCGAACATCATCCAAAGTTTGCTTTGGGTATACTTTTGGATCGTGATTATTTCGGCCGTACTAACATGGATCGAACCGAATCCGTATAATCCCATTGTTCGTTTGATCTACAACCTAACCGAACCGGTATTCGATTTCGTTCGCGAGCATTTGCCGGTGATTTTCTCCGGAATCGATCTATCGCCGATCGTCGTCATCGTCGTCATCCAGATTCTAAGTCAGTGGGCTGTACCCCGACTGGCGCTCCTCCTGGCCTCGGTCTGATGATTCGAAGTGGCGCGGCGAGCGGGCAGTGCCCGTGGCTCGTCAGCGGCGAGGGTTTTGTTAGCCTTCAGGTGGTCGCGAAGCCGGGTTCCGCGCATCGCCGCGTATTACGCGGGGAGCCACGTGGGCTGCTAATCGCGCTTAATTCTCAGCCATCGAAAGGCCGCGCGAACGAGGAACTAATCGAGTTCTTGGCAGACCTGCTCGGCACCCCACGTTCGGCGGTCACGATAATCCGGGGCCATACCGCGCGGGTGAAGACCGTCCGCATCGCGGTGCGAGAACCCGCCAGGATTGCCGCGCTTCTCGCCGTCTATTTCTGAAACTGCGCCGGCGGCTTGCCCATTCTGTCGCTCTGCGACATGGGCCGAGCCTGCCTCTAGAATGAATCCCCTTCAGTTTTGGGCAGTTCCGGTCTAGAGTACCAGCAGGTGTTTATCTACCTAACTGTATAGGTGTTCAGATGCAGGAAGAAGCGGTCCGTTGGAATATCAAGGTCTCGAAGGAAACCGATCTCAGGTTGCGAACCTTTCTGGGCTCCCAAGGGATGAAAAAGGGTGATCTCTCGAAATTCATCGAGGAGGCTGTCCGCGCTCACATTTTTCATCGCACCATTCAGTACATCAAGGCGCACAATGCAGATAGCGATCCCGAAGAATTGCAGGCCCTTATCGACGACACCGTGCGCGAAGTTCGGGCGGAACGGCGTGCCAAACGGAAGGCTGAAAAAGCCTGATGCGCGTGGTGCTCGACACCAATATTTTGGTGTCCGCTCTTTTGATCCAGACCGGACATCCGGCCGCGATCTATCGGGCCTGGCACGAGGGTTATTTCAAGCTCCTGACTTGCGCGGAGCAGCTCGATGAACTGCGGGCTACGCTGCATAAGCCGGCCCTCGCCGCGCGCATCAGACCCTATAAGGCTGGCCGCCTCATCAACCAACTGAGAGAACTTGCCGAGACCGTTGACAAGCTGCCGCGCGTCGAACGCCCCATCGATCCTACCGATGATTTTCTCCTGGCCTTGTCCGAGTCGGGCAAAGCCGATTATCTGGTGACAGGCGACAAGAGCGGGCTGCTTGCGCTTGTCGGTCACCGGAGCACGCGGATCGTGTCCGCGCGCGATTTCGCCGCGTCGTTGGAGGGCTCACAAACGGCCACTGGCGGAGGCGAAGGGCGCAAATCGGTGAAATCACGGCCACGTTCTTCAAACGCTGGTCGTCTCACGTAATGCCCGCGGCAATCCCAAACAGCGGGTCGCGCTTGCAGCAGGGCCTCATTCAGCGACTCCATCCTTGCGGAACGCCACGTCGAGACTAGTGGACTGTCGTATCGAAACGAAGCCGGACGACCCCCACCTAACCTCCCCCTGGTCAGGGGGAGGGATTTCCAGTGATACCGATTTCAATGTTACAGCCCACTAGGTCCTATCATTGATGAAGCCGGACGAGCTCGCGTACCGCGTCTTCAGTTGCCACTTCAGGCTCCCAGCCCAGAATTTC
>Ga0137391_10000929_pt1 | contig 20987 bp, 13 predicted proteins | sample 15con2h24BmetaG_FD_101399 | JGI IMG/M metagenome (GOLD analysis project Ga0137391, IMG submission 101399) | Vadose zone soil microbial communities from Angelo Coast Range Reserve, California, USA - 15con2h2.4B metaG | ecosystem: Environmental > Terrestrial > Soil > Vadose zone > Saprolite...
AAGCTGGAAAAAGCGCGTGCAGAGTCGGGTAGTTCAATGACCCTGCTGGTCACCCCTGAGCTTATTGCGCAATGTGTTGAGAATTGGACTGGGGTGCCTGTCAGCCAGATGTTAGAGAGTGAGCGACAGAATCTGCTGAGTCTTGAAGACGACTTACGCAAACGCGTTATCGGTCAGGACGAGGCTATTAGCGCTGTTGCTCGTGCTATCCGGCGTTCGCGAGCTGGACTAAAGGATCCCAGGCGACCGATTGGTTCGTTCTTCTTCCTTGGCCCAACTGGTGTCGGTAAGACGGAATTAGCGAAGGCGCTGGCTGCCGAGCTCTTTGGTGGTGAGGAAAATCTCATCCGCCTGGATATGTCTGAGTACATGGAGCCACATACGGTTTCTCGCCTGTTTGGTAGTCCTCCGGGTTATGTTGGATATGACGAGGGAGGTCAGTTGACCGAGCAAGTGCGCCGTCGCCCCTATAGTGTGATCCTGCTGGACGAAGTCGAGAAAGCTCATCCAGAAGTCTTCAACGCTCTGTTGCAAATCATGGACGATGGTCGGCTGACCGATGGGCAGGGTCGCACGGTAGACTTCAAGAACACCGTGGTGATTATGACCAGTAATGCTGGCAGCGCTGACATGAAGCGAGCAGTGCGCATTGGCTTCTTGCCGACAAAAGATGAGGATTCACGCGATGAGCATCACGAAGTCATCCGTTCGAAGGCAATGGAGGGGCTGAAGCGTATGTTCCGCCCTGAGTTCATCAACCGTATTGACCAGATTGTGGTCTTCCATGCTCTGGGTAGACCAGAACTCTACAAAATTGTTGATCTGCTGCTGGATCAGGTTCGCTCACGCTTGAGTGAACAGAAGATCGAGCTGGTGATTAGCGATGAGGTACGGGATCTGTTGTTGCGTGAGGGGTTCGATGAAGAATTTGGCGCTCGTCCGTTGCGTCGAACGATTCAGACCTACGTCGATGATACACTGGCTGATGCGTTGCTGAATGGTGTTATTATGCCTGGTCAAATTGCACACCTGGTGTTGTATGATGGCACCGTTGCTGTAGAAGCACAGGAAGTGGCTGTGGCCGCGTAATAGATATAAATTCAACAAAATCTGCCATCCACTGCAGTGGATGGCAGATTTTGTTGTTTGGTTACCACACAATCCTATCCAATTCATCCAACCGTATCACCTTCTCAATTATCTCTTCTCTCTCATGCTTATCTATTATCACTGGGGATACCAACTCGTGAAAACGCGTTTCGAGCTGCTCCCAGCTTAAGGGATTGTGTGGATCACCAAGTGCATACCTCACATTCGCACTGAACTCTCTTCCATCAGTCATTCTTACACTGGCACTTGCACGCCATTCCGCCGGGTAATACTCATCAAGCGCTGCGGAGGAATAGCACTCGACCCTCTGCATTAGTTCACGAATCCTGGAATCACGTAACCATTCTTCAGTAAAAACCGACAGCCCTGCTTTGCCGGTGAGTAGCGTGATTGCTGCCCCGAAAGGCATACTGAACTGCGCTTCAACCACATTGTTTGGCAGTCTCTTCCGCTCAACAGGATCTGCTATTAAACCGCGTCCCCCTGTCAAAACGCCACAACGCACAAGCTCGATTTGTTCAGGATTGGGATGATGGGTATGCATGATTTCGAGGAGACAGTCGATAGGACCATGCATATAGCGGCAACAAGAATAGGGCTTAATGGATACCTGCATAATGGCGAATTCATCTTCCTCCTGGCGTTCTAGTTGGGATATGTCGCTTGCGGATGAATAAGCATAAAGAAAGCCATAAGAACTTTCAAGAATACTTGCCGGTCCTATAAAGCCTGCTGCTGCGAGGCGTGCTGCTGTTATCCCGGCATGGCATGCCCAACCGGGATGGAGTCGCTTGGTCCATGCTCCTTCGTGTAGATATGCCATTGAACCTGCTGCCATACTGCCTGCGATCCCCAAAGCCATATTCGTTTGCTCAGGTTCTAATCGTAACAAACGAGCGCTGGCTGCCGCAGCGCCAAATGTTCCGCAGACGGCGGTTGGATGAAAGCCTCGTTCATAGGCCGAAGCTGGATTGAGAGCGGCTCCTACACGGAGCGTGACCTCGTATCCTGCTGCCACTGCTGAATAGAAGTCAGCAGGTGTTGAGCCAATCTGCTCAGCGAGCGCAAGAGCGGCAGGGAATACAACTACGCCAGGATGGAGCGATGAACGGTTCTCAACGTCATCCATTTCCAATCCATGCGATGCAACGCCATTTGCTAATGCGGCCCAGGAGGCTTCTGCGCGTTCTTGTCTGCCAAAAATGGTAGCGATCCCAGTACTTCCTATAGCCGTTTGTTCCAGCATCTGATAGGCTGCCAGGCTGGATGGTAGGGTAGAGCCGCGCAAGGTGACGGCGAGATGATCGAGCAAGACGTAGCGTATGCGTTCGCGCACTGTTGTGGATAGGTCTTCGTTTTGTAGTTGAGCGCAGAAACGAGCGAGGTCTGCTGTTGGGTGGTTTGCCATACACATGCTCCTGGTTGTCTATTTGCTTAGTGGAGACTCCAACTCTGGCGTATACCACGATCTTTGTATTTCCAGCGGAAGTCTTGCTCAGCATCTCTTTCTTCACCGCAGCCTGGACAAATCTTTTTCAATGGAAAACTGTTCCTCCGGGTAGGATATTCAAGTACCCACACACTTATACTTCCTATATTTCTTCTGGTGTATAGCAGAGTTGGCAATACATTATTACTATTCGGCCAAACTGCTTTTTCAGAGCTAGAGCACCAATTCGGAACACCGTAACCTATGTGTATCTTTATCAGCAAGAAAGTTGTAAAAAAAATAAAAACTCCTGAACAGCTAAAATTCAGGAGTTTTAGCAGGGGCGAGAGGAATCGAACCCCCAACCGCTCGATTTGGAGTCGAGTGCTCTGCCAATTGAGCTACGCCCCTAAAATGGTCAATCAGTATTCACGTTGGTGAATACCAATGGCGGAGAGGGAGAGATTCGAACTCTCGGAGGCGTTTCCACCTCAGCGGTTTAGCAAACCGCCGCACTAGGCCACTATGCGACCTCTCCTGATAAAAGCACCACAGGCTGACCGATGAAGTTAAGCGTTTATTCCAAATAATGGATAACGGTCGTACAACAAACCTTAACCGCAGTAACCCAAACACATAATACCAAACCGCAGATGGCACGTCAAGCTTTTTTACTTATCACTGCTTCAAATTCGCCGGGAAGTGGTAGGTTGATGCATCTTCGGGTTTGGGATGGGGTGTGCCATATTCCAGTGTCACAATATCATGTGAAACCAGTGGGACCTTTGTGGTAAGGGATGAGGTAACGATACTCGCAAATGGCTGCCTGTGAGTAGGAATCGGGGTTTGAATGCATCTTACTTTAGTAGGGCCGCTGGGCATCTTTTGGGGTTGAGTTAGTTTGCTCATTCCTGAAGTTCGATAGATTTTGCAGATGTGTAGCCCGAGTTTTGTCACTAAATTGTTTGAGTAGTTCTTTTAGATATGGGTCGTTGAGGTCGGGAGTTCCTGTGGAATTGTTACGGAGCCATTGCTCGTACGCATCCGAAGCATTGACTCTATTGCCGTTTTTGCCTAACGTTTGCGGTATGTTTGTTTCAGATGTGGCAGGTCCAGGTGCAGGTATTAGTTGGACATTGGGTATATGGTTCATTTCGTTGGGAGGATACTGACCTACGGATGGGGCAAAACTATTCGTGTTGGCTTGAACGAATCTATTGGGAGTAGGAGGAGCAACGTTCTTGTTAAAAGGGATGACTGTCGGTGCGATGCTGTTGTTTCCCCAGGGCACCTGGCTATTGGACAACTGAGCGTTGCTACTATCGTGCTGAAAGGCACCGTTTACATGTGTGGCCCATGTATCATGTGGTCGCACTCGACTCCAGGGATTAGCTCCACTTGGAGGCAACTGCACTGTATTGTTTGGTAGCAAACGTTTGCGCAGTAACCACCATCCGATGAAAAGAAATACCAGAGTGGCTGTGATGCCGGGAACACCAATTGCCAATGCGATGAATGGAAAAGCATTTTTTTGTTGCTCTTGTGGCGTACTTTGAGGCGTGTTAGAGTTCGATGTAGTGGTTGGCGTTTGGCCTTGAGCAGAATTCTGTGGAGAAACCGCTGTAACGGTACTTGTTGCAACTGGTGTGGCATTAGTGATGGCTGTGCTAGAAGCACGAGCCGGGGAAATCGAAATGGTTGATGAAGGAGGTGGAGTAGATACCGTGGTTGTTGTTGGAATAGGAGAAGGTTTAGCGGTTGCAGTTGGAGATGGAATAGAAGTGGATGTAGGAGTAGGAATCATTGTGGGCGTTACAGTTGGGGTCGGTGTAGAGGTGGGAGAAGGAGTTGTCGTTGGAGTAGGCGTATCATCAAAGGCAAGAGTATGCTTCATACCTGAATTTGCGGCTACTGTGACAGTGGCAGCAATAGCATGCGGACTGTTGATTGCGGCAAACGCGCCAATGAATGAAAGCAATATGAGAATGAATGATAGTACGCCTACGAATGCCCTACCAGGAGTAAAACTGGCATAAAGGGCATTATACGGCCGTCTGATCTTGTCTGAACCTGCTTCCAGGTAATTTTTCATCTTTGCATTCCTCGACTAGCTCAGTAGCACATCCCTGACTGTTCAATTGTCCCGTCGCTGTCCAAGTGTAGTAAATAACCCCATTTGAACCTGTCGTTTAATTGACTCTAAATTTGGATCATTTGGAGCCATTCTAGAACGTGTGTTTTAGATGAAAACGCGGATAGGCACAATCGCGGTTGCCTGGAATTGTTTATCCCCCATAGACAGAGTCTAGATGAGGTAGAGTTTATACGTCAAGAAAAGAGGTAATATGTACTACCTCCGAAAATCGCCTGAAATCTCGTTTATTGAAATTAGACGTGTGCGGGAATGTATTTAATTTCGGCTGTCGGCGAAAAAAGCTTACTGACTGTCGCTCAGGTGTTGGATGAGTACGAAGGACCTGTAGTGAAAGATACAACTTATGCAGACAGATATTTGGTTGACTGAGGAGATTGCTTATCCCGAACAATGCCCTCTCTGTAGTGAGCCATTAAAAAATGGATTAACCACCTGTTTCTCCTGTGGTTTCTCAACGAAATCTCCTACAGGTACCTCCGTTTGGATTGATCCTGCTGTCTGTGGGTATCCTCTTTCTTCTTCACGGAGACAATCCCATCAGGCTCCGCAACAAATTGGGTGGAGATACGCTCGTGTGTTGTCACAATCTCGAAGACATCCAAATCCAATTACTCCCATTCCACCTCGTGCTTCTGCGCAATCTATCAACGCTGTCCCTGGTTCGATCGTGAAGCCAGATACAAACCAGAAAAATGTTACCCCTAGCAAGGAAAAGCAACGACGAGCGGATCATAAAGGCGCACCCTACGCTGCATATGACTACTCGAAGAATGTAGATGCGCAGAAAAACTCAACTGTCTGGGAATATGAAACACCAAGTTTTCAAGCCTCAAGTAGTCTACAAACGCTTTCATTACTGATATCTGAAGCGCCTACGCAACCCGAACTTGAATCTCGAGGGAAAACGACCCGTCGTTTGCCTCGCATTGATGAGATTACTACAGTTCCCCCACTAAACGAAGACCACTCGATCAAATCCTCCAGAGCGTTGGTTCCTATAAATTCTCAACGCGACGTATCCGCTTTTGGTAAGCCTGACGAAACTACTATTAATATTCTGTCACCCAAAGAGATCGATGAAACCTCGTGGACGGGGGGTAAGGCATCCCAATCGCCACATGCGCGACTGATTTCCAGTCGAAGTAAGCGCAAGAATCCCCATGCAGCTATTTCACTTAATCCTATTGATCGTCTGCGGTGGTGGCTACTGCGTCCTGGCCATATCGAATTTGTCTTGTGGCTAGGAGGGACAATTTTATTAGTCGGTGTTACCTGTGTACTCTTGCTTGTTACCGCATTCAGTTTTGAGTGGATCACTCCAGGATTTATCGGTTCTGCATCAACAAACACGATTGGAACTTCGTCGGGATCAGAGCAACAGGCAACAGTAGTTGCTACGCACGCAATGGTCTTAATACGTACTGATACAGGACCAGTATTGCCGGGGCAATCTATAGGTCTTCGTGGTCAAGGCTTCAGTCCCCACGGTCATATTAGATTTCTATTTGATGGCACACAGCAACTCTTCGATCAATATGGTCAACCCGCTTCAACCCAGGCAGATGCGCAGGGAGCATTTTCCACGACCATAGTGCTAAATAGTAATCTCCCCTGGCACCCAGGACCACATTTTATTAACGCACAAGATCTTGCTACGAAACGCATGGCAGAACTTACAATCGTCCTTGCTCCGGCTCCGATTGGTACAGGTGTACCGAGCACACCTGTACCCTCATATCCACCTGTTGTTAATCCACCAGCTGTGACTCCAATTCCGAGTGTTACAGGTGGTCAACCAACACCAGTAGGGCAAACACCAGTACCTGTCACTCCTACTCCTCAACCCATTACGCCCACTGCTACACCAACAGTGGGAACGAAGACACCTACCGTAACGCCCACTACGGCGCCAACAGTGGGAACGACATCAGCGGTAACTACAACTGCCGGTACAACGGTAGGTTCTGGGCTGGGTAACGCATTAGACTATGCTGAGGACTCTTCTCCGGGTAAGCAATTGACGCGTCTTAGCCCCTGGGTGTGGCTAATGATGGGTTGCTACTGTCTCTCAATGGCACTATTAGGACTTGCTGGTGTTCTGCATAAACGTCATCAATAATACACTACTATGTGAACCCTCTCTTTTTTCGTAGACTTGTACGTCGCCTCGTGATACAATGCGTTGGATTAGACGTGGAACTACATTGTCAGTCTATACTCCTAAATTTGCAAGGGGAAAATTGTATGCCACGAGGACGCAAAGGACCTCCACAGGAAAACATTGATAGTATTCTGCTGGCAATGAGTCGCCGCACAGATATCGATTCTGATACACTTTCACATTATTTCGACCGCTTGGACGAAGAATGGACAGATGGTGCACGAGATAAGGTGCTACACTTGCTGCGCACGAATGATGTTACTGCGCACTCTGCCGCAGTGCTGATTCTTTCTGAACTTGCTACTGACTTTGATTTGGAAGAACTGGAAGATTTTGTAGCTGATCCAACCGTTGGTGACCTGGCAAAGCTCACGTTGGCTCCAGTATTAAACGAACTGGATTCAGAAATGGCGGATGAGGGTATCATCGATTACCTGAACGATCCAGAAGCAGCGCTGCTACAGATGCAGATGCGCCTGTTAGATCTGATGGGCCAGAGCGAAATAGGCGTGGAATCGGTACTGGAAGATGTGCTCACTATGCCAATGGATCGGCGACTCGGTTTTATTAACTGGTTAGGAGGCAGCCAGGACCCGCGCGCTACCAAATTACTTCTTCCTTTGCTTGAGAATCAGTCCAGCAAAGTCGTGACGGCAACGATAGACGCGCTTGAACAATTAGGGGCAGTTGGCGCTTATCAATCGATACCAGCTTTGAATTTCTTACTTACAAACAGTTCAAATCGCCAATTGAAACAGCATGCAAGAGCAGCTTTGGGACGCCTGACAATGTATTTGACTCCTGGCCAGGAAGAGGCCGCAATGGAGCAGACCTTACAAAAACAAGAAACACTGTACGAAGCGCGTGTCAGTTTTATTGATGGATCGGGTACTCAGATGGTAATGCTTGCATGGAGACGTAGTGATGGCTTACTGAAAAGTGTTAATGTGCTCAGTCAGGATACCTGGGGAATCAAGGACTGCTATGGAACCGATGAAATGGAAGTTGAAAGTTGGTCTGAGCTAGTGGAAAGCATGGAGGAACAAGGGTTTGGTAGCTATCAAGTCTCACTCGATTACTGTCGTGCTCTGATTGCTGATGCTCGCGCAATGAATAAACGCACCAGACATAAATTGCCCGTCGCTTATGCTATTTGGCGGCCTTCAATCGAGGGTAACGAGTCCTCGAATAAGAATGCCTCTACAGCTAAAATCATGCTAGAGCCAAGTGTTTTTACTCCTGATCTTTCACAATTAGCGAAGCGTGGCGATGAATTACTTGATCTGCAGGAATTTGAATCGTGGACATTCGAACCATTTGAAAGTATTAGACCATACGTCAACTCTTACATCGAGGCGAGTGGTGTGGTTAATTCCTCCCGGGTACGTAAACGAAGAGGAGGGCTTAAAGCCAACCAGGAAACGATTGTGAGTGATGTGCTTGAGAAAGTTGTAGATGATAAATGGCGTTTACTCTACGAATCTCGTCTGCGCCGCCAGGGAGCGCTCTTCCAATATGTTGGACGTAAAGATGACGCCCTGTTAGTGAGCGCTGTGACTGCTGCGCTCCATCCTGATTCCGGCCTGGCTCCACATGAGCAGCCTTTTATGCGAGCTTTCATGCATCGTTCACTGAGCAATGGCCTGCTACGTATAATGGCCGAGGCGCTGGAAGGTGGTCCGTTTGGCTCCTTCCCATCTGGTCCTTTCCCTGGGAAAGACGATTTTTACTTTTAAAGCTTAATGCGCTCTGGTTCGCTCTACCAAAGCGGATTCATGACCAGTCCGGTAATCAGCTTTGGGTAAAAGTAAGTAGACTTCTGTGGCATCCGGTCATCTGCATCTGCCACGTCACATATCTGCCTTACTCGTGTGGCATTCGATATGAGTGCGGCCTGTGATTCGCTCGTTTGTACTGTATGTAATGCTTGTTGCGCATCACGAGTATACCGAATGTGCGTTCCTGCAGTCATATCTTCTGCTTTTAGCCCAAGTATATCCCCAAGGATGAGTGTATGCGCTATAGCGATATCTAGCTCGTTCCAGGCGCTGGAATGACTACTCTCTCTCATCCGCGCTTTGCCTGTTTCATTCAAACTGAGTAGCCAGGTTTTCTGAGCTGTACTGAGAATGAATGAGGGTTGGGATGCTCCTTTCTGTGCCAGCTCTTCCAAGAGCGCATCATGGGAAGCTTCCGCTTCTTCTTGATCATATACAGTGAAATATCGAGCTAGCTGCTGACTTGTCAGCCTTTTGAGTGCATCTTGACTCAACCCAAATAGGAGGCGATGCGTGGGTAATACCAGCAATCCTGGATCGTCAATGTCAGTTAGCGCCATCAATACGAAATTGGCGGGGTCTTGGGGATCTAACTTACGATGCATTGCACGCACTTCTTCATGGTAGTTTAGCGCCGTTTCGTAGCGATGATGTCCATCCGCTATATATAGTTGACGCTCAGCAAAGAAGTTTTGGATAAGTGCGATTTGGTGCTCGTCGGTGATAGGATGCAGGCGATGTTTTTCATTCACTTCATCGGTGATTTGCACCTCGACGTTCTCAACATATGAACTGAGCAGTCTGCGTATCCGGTCTTGTGGGTCATTATACAAGCTCATTATCGGGCTGAGATTTGTGACGCAAGCACGTAGCAGTTTCAGCCGATCATCTTTTGGCTTAGCCATCGTATGCTCATGAGGGAGTACAATGCGCGCACTCCATGGCTCCAGACGCACACGAGCCAACAAACTGGTACGTGTATAAGTCTGGGCATTATAAGTGAATATCTGCTGATACACGTAGTAGCACCGAGTAGCCTCCTGCTGTAAGATTGAATTCACACGCCATTCGGCAAATGTTGTCGCTGCTCGAGTGTAGCGATTATTCAGTGATGTATCACCTGGTTCATCCAGTCCCAGTTCGAGACGAATAATGTTGTATGGGTTGCGGGCATGATATTTTGCCTGTGCTTCCTCTGAGATTACGTCGTAAGGAGGGGTTATTATTTGTGCCAGGTTACCTACAGCTTCACTATTGTAACGTATTCCTCGTAAAGGTTGAACGTCGGCCATAGTCTGTTATTCTTTCATTTTTAGTTTTGTTGATATTGTTCGATACACATTCTACGACGCATGAGAAAGGCTGATGTAAACGCACTCCTGATATCAGGAATGCGCAAAGCATTCGCTCTTGAGGGTAACTATTCAGGTCAAAATAATTAGAAAATATGTTCTAGAAACCTCTTGACATTTTTACTGATCCATGGTATTATAGGTATTGTTAGAACAAAAGTTCAAAACTAAATATGCTCTCTCAACCCCTATCTTTCCTCAAATCTACCTCTTTCAGGCGGTCGGGTGCAGCCCCCTCTCCCCCTCCCGACCGCTGTAGTGGGAGAATTATAGCTTGATCTGGCTTTATTCTTTAGGTTCATCGAGCAAGCGCCTAACCTCTGCTAATACATCATATACATCCAGTTCAGGAGGGCTATCGGTTTCGGTTAGTGCTTGTGTTACTTTGATCTCTCCGGCTATGCCAGTTATCTCCTGCATATCTTCGATTTCTTGAAAGAAGTCTTCCTCGCACGCCTCCAGGGCCTGTTGTGTAGTAAGATTGCCGTAGATGATACGAGGTATCAGGCTATGATACATTGCTGCAGTCTGCATCATTGCGCTGAAGACAAGCTGAAACTGTTCCTCTGTGATACCTGCGTTTGCGAGAGGTACAGCCTCCTCTAGACGTACCTCACCATCTTCCAGGTCAATGCCAAATTTTCCCATAGCAATACGGTAGTTGACTGCAAGTAAGGCTTCAAGGCATTGAAGGCGCTTCTTCGTTGTAATAGTGCCGATATGTGGCACTATAAACATCAATTTCCGTATCTCTTCACTTTGTTGAATATTTACGATCAGTCGCCACTGCCCATTGTCTCCATGGAAAGCAAGTTCGATAATCTCCTTTTCTTGATCTACATTGGCGGTACGCAGACCCATGTGGGTCAGGTAGTCAATAAGTTGGGGAATACCGAAACTGTCAGTCATGCTTTGCTCCTTCAATGTCAACTAACAGTTGGCTGGTAAGGATATGAGGTGACTGTGGAAAATGCATTCATTTACCATCATTTTGTTTCAGTATATCATATTTTGTTCTGTTTGGAGTCGAACGAATAAGCTCTTTGATTCGATCAAGCTATTCTAGCATTTCTCCCTGAGTTAGTGCCAAGCCAGGCTCATGTCCGGTGCTTTCTACGTTTGCTCCAACTCCTCTACGTAGCATAGGCACTTTGTCGAGCGCTTCCCAGGGTGCATCGATATCTGTGCGGCCAAAATGACCAAACGCGGCAGTGGGCTGATAGATAGGACGGCGCAGGTTGAGTGACTGGATGATACCAGCCGGGCGCAGATCAAAATGCTCATTGATTAGTTGGATGATTTCCTCATCTGAAACTTTACCCGTACCAAAGGTATCTACAAAAAGCGATAGCGGCCGAGCTACGCCAATGGCATAGGAAACCTGCAATTCAAGTCGGTCAGCAAGCCCTGCAGCCACAATGTTTTTAGCAATATAGCGTGTTGCATAGGAGGCCGAGCGATCTACCTTCGTTGGATCTTTGCCACTAAAAGCTCCACCACCATGACGGGCCATGCCACCATAGGTATCTACGATAATCTTACGGCCAGTTAATCCTGCATCCCCCATTGGGCCTCCAGTGACGAAGCGCCCTGTTGGGTTCACGAAAATCTTTGCACTACTGTCGAGCAGATGAACCGGTATAACGGGCTTGATGATGTGATCGATTACATCCTGGCGAACCTGCTCATGATCGATGTAGTCGGCGTGTTGTGTGGAGATGACAATTGTATCAACACGAACAGGTCGACCATGATTATACTGTATGGTCACCTGGCTCTTGCCATCGGGGCGCAGATAAGACATTGGGCCAGCGCCACCCCATGATCTGCGACGCACCTGCGAGAGTTGACGAGTGAGTTTATGCGCCAGACTGATCGGCATAGGCATATATTCAGGAGTTTCATTGCAAGCAAAACCAATCATCATCCCCTGGTCGCCCGCGCCAATGCGCTCTAACTCATCATCGCTGAGGTGTACCACACCACCTTTCATCTCAAGAGAATTACTGACACCCATATCAATATCAGGCGATTGCTTTCCAATCGAGGTTACTACGCCGCACGTTCGGTAGTCGAAACCGTAATCGGCGTTAATGTAACCTACCTGCTCGATTGTTTTACGTACTACTGCTGACAAATCGATCCAGGCAGTTGTCGTAATTTCGCCTGCAACAAGTACCAGGCCGGTGGTAGTAGCCGTCTCACATGCTACTCGAGCCATAGGGTCTTGCACCAAAATCGCATCGAGCACAGCATCCGATATCTGATCACATAATTTGTCAGGATGTCCTTCGGTGACCGATTCGCTAGTGAAAAACGATTTTGGACTTTTCATAAAGTTGCTCAAAAGTTGGTCTCCTTTCTTGAGCGAGGAAGAGAGCACTCTGGTTGGCTCGTGATTGATAAAAAAGTATAGTGTCTGGCGGATACAAAAAACCCCTGGGATTCAGGGGTTTTAGAGTTATGTCTCATTCCCCTCATCTTGCGGATCATTCCGCCGGAATTGGCACCCTTCCTGCACGTAGGCAGGCGGGTTGCCGGGCTTCATCGGGCCGTTTCCCTCCACCTCTCTGGATGAGAGCAGATATGACTGCGCATCTTAAATTGTATGGGTACTGGCTACCCGCTTACTAAAGTATAACGAGGAAAGAGGCTGCATGTCAAGAAATGCTCAGGTGCCAGTTTCCCATGAGTTCAAGTATTGCTCTTGCTCGGGTGACAGTGTATCAATACGGACACCCATGGCATGGAGTTTGATGCGCGCAATCTCTTTATCGAGTTCAGCCGGTAATGTATAGACACGTGGCTGCATATCTTTGGCATATGCGAGCATGTATTCAGACCCCAATGCCTGATTGGCAAAGCTCATATCCATCACGCTTGCAGGGTGGCCCTCTGCCGCAGAAAGATTGACCAGGCGTCCTTCAGCCAGCAAATGTACCTGGCGACCGTCGGCATAGGTGTATTCGTCTACGAAGTCGCGCACACGGCGTTTTTTTGTAGCCAGCTTCTCTAACTCTGGTATATTGATTTCATCGTTAAAATGACCAGAGTTTGCAATCAGAGCGCCATTTTTCATACGTTCAAGGTGTGCGCGGTCGATTACATTGACATTGCCTGTGACGGTAATAAAAATGTCGCCTATTGACGCAGCTTCAATACCGGGCATCACACGATATCCATCCATTAAAGCTTCCAGTGCACGCGTTGGATCGATCTCAGTGACGATTACATTCGCACCCAAGCCATGGGCACGCGAGGCAACGCCCCGTCCACCCCACCCATAACCGAAGACCACAAATGTTCGTCCCGCTAACAAGATATTGGTCGAGCGTATAATCGCATCTATGGAACTTTGACCGGTGCCATAACGATTATCAAACATGTGCTTGGTGTCAGACTCGTTGACCGCCAACACGGGAAAGCGTAATACGCCATCTTTTTCCATGCTGCGCAAGCGAATGACGCCTGTGGTAGTCTCTTCCATGCCACCAATGATTGCAGGGATCAGTTCGGTGCGTGTCGTGTGGAGTGTAGAAACAAGATCACACCCGTCATCCATGGTCATGTTGGGTTTGTGATCGAGCACGACGTTGATATGGCGGTAGTACGTTTGCTCATCCTCACCTTTGATCGCAAAGGTTGGAATGCCATACTCACTTACAAGGGCAGCGGCTACATCATCTTGTGTTGAGAGTGGGTTTGAGGCGCATAGCATCAAATCGGCACCGCCTGCCTTTAATGTGATGGCGAGGTTTGCAGTTTCAGTTGTAATGTGCAAGCAACCTGACATCCGTATGCCTTTTAAGGGTTGATCCTTTGTAAATCGCTCCCGAATGAGGCGCAGTACTGGCATTTCTTTGGCTGCCCACTCGATGCGGTCTTTTCCGCGTGGGGCAAGTGAGATATCTTTGACATCTCCTTTTGTTGAAGTCGTCATTAATTATATAATCCTTTCTTTGTTTGAAAAACATTGACTGTACTATGGTATCATTTTTCCTTCGGGATTCTGTTCGGAACGGACACAAACGATACAAGTGATACAAACTACGGTTACTTATCATATTTAAGCTTATACCATTTGCTCCCAGATCTCGATCAAACCAACGAAGTCATTTCTCACAAGCATTTCTCTGGTAGTTCAGGTAGTTCATGCTCGCCTGGAGCGCCAGTTGGGGGTCGAAATGCGAATATTCAACGAGTCTTCGATAACGTGTTGCAACATCATCCATGGTCAGTGTGCGTAAGCGGTCAATGCTAAAGTCTTCACAAACGTATGATCCGATAATGTTTCCATGTACGACGCCGCGCTTTATCTCATCAGTAGCATAGTGACCATCCTGTTGTGGTTCAACCTTCGAAAGGTAGCCAAGTAACCCACCTGCAAAGGCATCACCGGCACCTGTGGGGTCGATCACCTCTTCGAGAGGGTACGTTGGAGCACTAAAGAAGGTGCCATCAGCGCCAAAGAGCAAAGCCCCATAACTTCCCTGTTTGACCACGACATACTGTAATCCCATATCTAGAAGCTGGCGCACGCCCGCGACAATGCTTGGGCGATTGGTATATTGGCGAATCTCTTCTTCACTCATCAAAAGTACGTCAACACGCTTAATGACTTCGGTCAATTGTGGCCGGGTAGTCATGATCCACAATTCCATTGTGTCGAGTACAGTAAGGTTTGCATTGGATACCTGTTCTAGCACCTCCATCTGCAACTCGGGCTGGATATTGGCCAGAAAGATAAGTTTGCTGGAACGATACTTGTCAGGGATAATCGGGTGAAAACCTGCATACACGCCTAATTGGGTATCTAATGTGTCACGCGCATTCATATCCATATGGTAACGCGCTGTCCAGCGGAACGTTCTCCCCTCTTTGATCTGCAAACCCACGAGGTTTACCGGGCGATTGCGCCAGAAGTCAAGGTGTTCACGTGGAAAATCACTTCCTACTATGGCTACCAGATTGACCTCGTTATATAGCGAAGCTGCGGTAGTAAAATATGATGCAGCGCCGCCTAGGGTTTCTTCTACTTTTGTAAATGGTGTTTCGACAGTATCAAGTGCTACTGAGCCAACAACTAGAATGGACACTCCTCCATCCCCCCCTTTCAGAATATATATGTAAATAATCTTAGACAGTTGGAAACGCCGCTGCGCTATTCTTATCCGTTCTGCCAACGTCGTTAGCGCGTCTATTGCTGCGCAGTCAGGCTGAACGCAAGGCAGCTAGTGCTACGCACTCTTCCAACTGCAAGGAATGTATTATACAGGCGTCGCATCGCTCAAGTGTTCGATGACGCCGTCAAGAAAAGCCAGGGTATTGCCAAATTTTTCTATAGCCATATCATGAGCAGGAACGGTATTAAGGGATTGATAAAGATCGATAAATCGCTCCTCGATATGGCGAAGGATAGCGGCAAGGATTTCAGCATTAACGGCGCGATTAGGATAGCGCGCTCCAAACTCGATTAAAGACGTTACAACAGCCAGACCGCTCAATCGTCCAAGTTTATCAGCATCATATAAGATACGTCCTTCGAAAGGAATCGATTCCTGTTTACTCAGAGCAATGGCTCTGGTATGCGTCAGGATTATCTGTTCAACTTTTGTGATGCAATTGACTGGCACAGCAAGCATACACAAAAACTCAACTGCCATTTCGGCGGATTTCAGATGATGGTCTGGGAAACCATACTCCGCAGTTGAGATGTTGTGCAGGTAGGCTGCAATAATCAAGGCATCCATATCCAGGGCACTTATATCTTCCTCTCGCTCCTCCAGTTCCGCTGTTAGCATCTTACAATTTGCCACCACTGTGCTAATATAATGGAATCCCTCTTTGCCCAGCACAGTTTCCGCGTGATCCGCGACAGCTTGCACAATTGCATTGTCCATTAATTGCTGGCCTGCCTCTCATTATCATGATAGCCCAAACAAAGTTCATGCAACGAATTGGTATATGGCGGTCGAGCTACGCCTGCTTCGGTAATAATGGCAGTCACATAGGAATGGGGTGTGATATCAAAAGCAGGATTTGCGACATGTATGCCAGCGGGAGCGATTACCACCCCACTCACATGCGTAATTTCATCAGAGTGTCGCTGCTCAATAGGAATCTGTTCACCCGATGAAAGTTTGAGATCAATCGTGGAGCGAGGAGCTACTACGTAAAAGGGTATAGCGTGTGCTTGTGCCAGTACAGCGACACTATATGTCCCGATTTTATTAGCTACATCTCCATTAGCAGCAATCCGGTCGGCACCTACAAAAACGGCTTTAATCCCGCCATAGCGCATGAAATAGCCCGCCATACTGTCAGTGATTAATGTTAACGGAATCCCTTCCTGCTGAAGCTCCCAGGCAGTCAAACGCGCTCCTTGTAGCACAGGGCGGGTCTCATCTACAAAAACGTGCAGGTGTTTGCCGGCTCTATGCGCAACGTACATTGGTGCCAGTGCAGTTCCCCAACCGGTGGTTGCAAGCGATCCTGCATTACAATGAGTCAGCAGAATATCGTCATCGGCAATAAACTCTGCTCCGTAGCGGCCCATATTTAAGCAGGCCTGAAAGTCCTCATCTGCAATTGCCTGGGCTTCATCCCTCAAAATCTGAGCCAGGTGTGGAAATGAGCACTGCTCGCTAATAGCATGGTTAGCGCGACGCAGCATACGTTCAGTAGCCCACTGGAGATTGAATGCAGTGGGACGAGTGCGACGAAACATTTCTCCAACGGCTTGTAAATGCGCCTGTACCTCTACAAGTGTTAGCCCTTCACCTCGTTCGCGTAGTAGACGATAAAGCGCTAGCGCCATACCAAAAGCTGCGCTGACGCCAATGGCCGGAGCGCCACGTACTTGTAATGTAGTGATAGCTTCTGCCACCTGCAGCTCGTGGGTAAGTGTGAGATAGACGATCTTCCCTGGTAAAAGCGACTGGTCGATCATACATACAGCTTCGCCACTGGCATCTTCCTGCCACCACACTGTGCGCATATCACGCAAGTGCTTTTCTTCAGCCATAAAAGGGATAACTCCTTAGTTGCGGTTAGATTACTCCGTGTATGGTATCATACCTGGAGGATTGTGAGCAAATGAGTGGGACTCAAATTCATCTTCCCCCATTAGTACTAACTCAATAGCTACTGATTTCAGCGATTCTCGCAAATATGCTACCATAATAAACAATAAATCACGCAAACGCTGTTATCATTAACTATCTACATTCATCATGTTACTGAAAGCGTTGATTGTCCGTTCCACTACACAGAAGGATGAAAAGCCTTTCCGCATCCGCATGGGTATCAATTTGATATCGGCGCGGCCTGGAGATGTGCACTATCGCTTGGTGGAACGGACAAGTCGATAGCAATAGCCATTGAAGGGACGTAACGCATGGCCAGGGCGGAAACCAAGGAGAATTCTTGGTCCTTTGACCAGATTTACGACGAATATAAAACGCCTATTTATAACTACGTTTATCATCTGGTAGGGGACCGCGAACAGGCGGACGATCTGACACAGGATACCTTTTTGAAAGCGTTTCGTGCACTGCCAAAAATGGATGCGAACTTAAAGCTATCGGCCTGGCTGTATCGCATTGCTACGAATACAGCCTATGATGCACTACGTCGTCGCAAATTGATTGCATGGCTTCCCTGGCAAGACCTTGATCACGAGCCAGCGGATGTTGAGAGCGCTGACCCTCAAGAAATTTATGGTACAACAGAACTTGTACGTGCAGCTCTTCATCGTATGCCCCAGCAGTACCGGGCAGCATTATTGTTGTATACTCAAGAAGGTTTCTCATACAGTGAGATCGCCCAGGCTCTGAATATCGCCGAGAGCGGTGTCAAGATGTATCTGTCGCGTGCGCGTCAATCCTTTAGAGAACATTACAGGGCCTTAGAACAAGGAGGAGGCACAAAATGAACTGCGAGCGAGTCGAGGAATTGCTTAGTGCTTACCTTGACAATGCACTCGCATCCGAAGAATGGCGAGAGGTTACTGCTCACTTACAAACTTGTACAAAATGTAGCGTAATGCTCGCCGAGTTCAGTCGTAACGATGCCTTAGTCTCACACCTCCCCCGTGTTAGCCCTGATCCGGCCCTGCGCAATCGTATTTTTTCCTCACCTGAGTTTCTAGAACTGACGGGTACATTTGATATCAGTGGAGAGGCTCAAAAAGATTGGACAGTACCCAAGCTTCCCGCGAAAAGTCCCCGTCGAGACACGGCAGGTCGTCCACAGCTCGTAGCTATCCCTGGAGGTCGTAGCGCCTCGCCAACCCCATCAATACAGCCGCCTCCGCCACGTCAACGCCGGAAATCAGGAAATCTACGCACTTTGTTTATGGTTCTTGCAGCTACTTTAATCCTAGCTATTGGCATAGGGAGTTTCCTTAGTCTTAATTCCTGGCTGCACCAAACACAGACAACAAACAGCGGAGCTATTACCCCACCTACTGGTCCACTGCTAGGCGGACCTCTCTCAGCAGGGGTGCGTTTTGTCTTTCTACGTGATGGCGCACTCTGGAGCATACTGACTAATAGTAGCAGTAAGCAGGCTGATCGCCTTACACCCAGCAATGTAATGGTAGCGGCAAATTGGGTAGTAAGTCCCGCACAGACAGGGCGTTTGGCTGGTGATATGCTTGCCTACGTTGATCTCCAGAGGGCTTTTGTGCATATTATACGCAGTGATGGTCAACAGGATACCATTATTAAGCAACCTTTGCTAAAAACAGGTATTCAGCCCACATCTGTTTGGGATACTGACACCGGAGCAACGATCTTAAACAGTCTCGCTTGGTCAAATGATGGGAGCATGCTGGCATTCGTAGCAGACCCTACTGGTACAGGTCAGACGAGATTGTATATCTACTCTACTGAAACAGGTATTACGCAGATAGTGTCACTTACTTCCAAAGGGAGCATTTCTCATCCAGTCTGGTCACCTGACAGTATACGTGTGGCATTTGAATTAATCAACAATGGATCTGTTAGCATTTTTGACTATAATACACAGAACCACCGTCTTTTGACTATCACCAACGGCTTAGATTCTCAAGCAGGAGATACAGTTCTTTCCTTGAACTGGTCACCAAGCCTGGATGAGCCTGCCATTACCTGGAGCGAGGGAGTGATCGGGCACGTCCACAGTCTATGGGTACGCCGTGTGGGTGTAGGTGGAGCGATTGAACCTGGCCGACTGCTGGAGGGCGACTATGTTCAAGCAATCTATAACCGCAATGGTAACAATAGTACAGGAAGCTGGCTGATAGTGAATTCAGTTGCAGGTCGCGCAGGTGATCTCTGGCGTATTGATGTTGTGCCAGGTTCTGGTTTTGTGCCTCTGACTTCTGGTAAGCAAGTGAGCTTTGCACAATGGTCAGCAGATGGTGTACATGTTGACTACCTGGATGCGCTTTCGTCCGGCGTGGGTACTTTCCATATTGTTAATGTACGCACCGGTGTTGACTCGCTGATCGCAACGGGGGTTGTCAATGATCCTGCTCCGGCCTGGTCTACTGATGGTCAAGAGTTGGTGTATAGTACGGGTACACGGATCGGCATTGTCAATCTACGGGCCGACAGCAGGACGCTATTCCTCAAATTAAATGGTGTGGCCTCTACATTTGCCTGGTCGGTCACCTCGTCACATCAAATAGTTGTCGCTCTACGCGATATGTCTCAGGGTATCTACATGGTCGATACGTTGCATAACACCTCGCTGCAAATGGACGAGTTGGGAGCTAGTGGCCCTATTGAATGGACGGAGATTCCATAGTTCCTATTTGCGTTTCACGTGGGAGCCTCTCTGGCTGTAGCTGCATGAAATGCGAAAACGGGCAAAGTTGTAAAATCTTCATAAAATCGGGCAGAATCTCAAATTATTGAGAAAAATAAGTCCTTTAGATGATATCAAAAGGACCAGTTATACGTTATAATACATAGGCCTGGGATGGAAGGCGGGATGTTCGTAGGCAAGCATATCCACCTCGACGAGCAAGCTTGTAGCGTACATCTGATTATTCGTGCAACCTTTTCCCCATGGGGTTTGCACGCGCACCTCCTAGAGTCGCGCGTTGCGTTTCGCATACGCGTGGTAAAGGGAGGACGAGCTGGCACCCCGTCCTCCCTTTACTTTTGCTAAGCCTGTAGAAGGAGTTGCATGCGATTAACAGTGCGTTCATTGGGGGGAAAATTAGTAATCAGCGCGGCTTTATTGCTTTTGCTTTGTATGCTCCTTTTTTCGGTAACCTCCTGGTATTTTTTGAAATCCTTTTATGAGCACGAAGCGAGAAGTGACGCTAGAATACACCTGGCTTCGATTAAGAGCGCATATCAAACGCAGATAAGCGCACAAATACAAGCGATCAGTGATCCTAGTAATATCTCCATATTAACCAAATCACACTCGCAAAGCTCACTCGAAGACGTTCTCACGAGAGAGGTATCCGATTATGATCTAACATCGCTTACCTATATCTCTAAAAATCGTATAGTAATAGCACAATCATCGGGTGCTCCATATCCACAAACTCTTCTTATTAGAAATAAACCCCTGATTGATCAAGGATTACGGGGAAATTCCTTTGCATCCCTGGAGAAGACACCTGATAACAGTAACATTGCATCCTCCAGCAACAATTCTTGGGATATCGATTATGTCATTCCAATTGTCGTGACAGCTGCGGGTGGGCAAATTGGTATCCTATTAGCTACACAGCACATCGACGACACTTTCGCGGACCATCTAGTAAATAACACAAACACTCCCTTAAATGTTCTACTATGCGATTCAAAATCAAAGCGCATCCTGGGGACGACTATTCGTAATATTGCTAAACTGGATCGACATATATCGGAAGAGGCCCTTTGCACACCTGGCGCTTTGAATGCAATTGATGGAACTGAACACTACTTGACAGTGTCCGGTCTTGCGCAAGCTCAGAATCCGTTGAGCAGCTCGCCTTCGTTGGTAGTTGTTGATATTG
>Ga0137391_10000932_pt1 | contig 20965 bp, 20 predicted proteins | sample 15con2h24BmetaG_FD_101399 | JGI IMG/M metagenome (GOLD analysis project Ga0137391, IMG submission 101399) | Vadose zone soil microbial communities from Angelo Coast Range Reserve, California, USA - 15con2h2.4B metaG | ecosystem: Environmental > Terrestrial > Soil > Vadose zone > Saprolite...
CTTCGGCGAGTCGAAGGTGTCGTAGTTGTAGTGAATGCCAACCTCCCAACCGGTCGGCGTGCCTTCGATGAGGGCCGAGTAGCTCCGGTGGTCACTGCGGGCGCCGAAGCGGCCTCCCGTACCGTTGAGGATGTACAGCACCGACCGAAAGCCAAATCGCTGCTCGACCTCCATCATGGCCAGCAGGTCCTTCAGATAGTACCGGTGAGGATCGAGAAAATTCTCAGCGATCGTCGGAAGCAACCCGAATTTCGGGAGGCGGCCGCGCCCGAGCGGCTGGAAAATGCGGTAGATTCGGATCGCCTGGGTTATGTAGTCGTTGCCGTTCAGGACATCGCAGTCGTGCGACAGCACGACCGCGGGAGGGGCGATCATATCGTCCAGCGCAAATCGCGGGGCCATTCCATCCGACAGGGCGGCGCCGGCGTCGAGGAGCAGGGCGATGACCTCGTTCACGATCGGCACCATCGCCAACCCGGCCTGGCATCGCGGGTTCGCAGATGCCGGATTGCGCCCGTGCCTCAAGGCCTACCGCACCGAAAAGATGAGGACCATCGCCAAGAAAAACATCAAGCTCGCCGCCAAGCACAAGTACACCTACCAGATCGTGCCGGCGGTCGCGGTGCTGGACGACATCATGGAGGTAAATCGCTCGCTCTCGCAGCGGGGCGGGCGGGCGATGGATGCGCTCTATGCCAATCGCAGGCAGTTCGAGGCCATATTGGTCCGGGCCGAACTGGCCCACGTGGTCAAATCGGCCGACGGGAGGATCGTGGCCTGTGCCCTGGTGCCGAACATAGGCGACCTCTGGTTCGTCGACTACGTGTTGGGTCATGGGGAGCATCTCAAGCGTGGAATCATGTATCTCCTCATGACCGGGATCATCGAGGAGAAGATCGAGCTGACGAAAGAGCCGGGCAATCCGCAATGGATTATGTATGATCTTTTCTGGGCGCCCCGGTCGGCCTGCGTCAATTCAAGGAAGTGGTCGGCTTTTCACCCCATTGGGTGCGATGGAAGTTGTCGTCGGGGCGACCCCCCCCTTAGCTAGGGCAACGGTGAAGTCGCGTCCGCCGGGTTGATGAACTGCATGCCGTCGGCCCGTTCGCGTCGACGGTGCAGCGTCAGCGCGTCGAGCTCGTCTATCGACGAGCGCGAGAGCGACCAGCCAAGAGCGCCGATCGCGTCGACGACGTTCTTCGAACTTTTCATCCCCACCAGCGCCACCGAACCGGGCAAGCGATCAAGAATCCAGCGCAGGGCGATCGAGGCGCACGGCCGCTCCAGGACACCGGAGAGAGCGGCGATGCGGCCAACGATGTGGCGGTTTTCCTCGAACCGTTGGCCGACGAAATTCCGGTACCGATGCCGTCGATCGTCGGCGCGCAGGTCCAATCCAGGTGCGAACTTGCCGGTCAGCAAACCTTCCGCGAGACTTCCCCACGACAGGAACGTCAGGCCATCGTCCTGGATCACACTCTCGATGATGCCCTCGAAGTGCCGGTCGAGGAGATTGTACTGCAGCGTGAACGCCGCCATATGCGGCTTCAGTCCGGCCGGGATGTTTTCGAGCATGGCCTTGGGATTGGCATTGGAAAAGCCATAGGCGCGGATTTTTCCGGCCTGGCGCGCTTCCTCGAGCGTGCTGAAGACCAGATCGAGCGGCGTCCGCTCATCCCAGTAGTGCATCAGATAGACATCGATGAAGTCCGTCCTCAGGCGGCGGAGGCTCGCTTCCAGGGCATTCCTGATCCATGCTACGGAAGTGTCATAAAACGTGCCGCGGCCTTCCTCCACCCGGATACCGAATTTCGATACGATGACGGCGCGCGAGCGCTTCCCGACAAGCGCCTCGCCCAAAGTCGTTTCGGCCCGGCCGAGGCCGTAAACATCCGAAATGTCGAAGAGGTTGATGCCCGAATCCAGCGCCACGTGGATGGCAGCCGCCATCGCCGATCGGTCCAATGCGCCCCATCCGTGTTCGCCGAGAGGATCGCAGCCGAAGCCGATCCGCCCGACCTTCGTCGCGAGCGATTTGACCTCTACCTGCTCCATCGGTCGAGTTGCCCGATTTTGATTGAGAATGGCCGGCGAACTGTTATGGTTGCGGTAGGATAATACACGGGCTGGGTATGGGGTAAAGGTAGTCCTCGATCGGACTGCCGCGGCATTTGCCATCGTCGTGCTGATGCCCGTCATTGCGCTCGCGCTCGCGGCCACGTGGGCGGTGGACCGCCGCAACCCCGTGTACGTCAGCCTGCGGGCGGGACGAAACGGCGTTCCTTTCCGTATGTTGAAGATCCGGACGATGATCGTAACCGATGGTCGGTCAGGTCAGATGACGACGGCCGCCGACGACCCGCGGCTGACGTGGCTCGGTCGGCTGCTGCGCGGATGCAAAATCGACGAGCTGTTGCAGCTCGTGAATATCGTGCGGGGAGAGATGAGCGTGGTTGGTCCGAGGCCGCAGGTCCTCCCCGAAGTCGCCACGTATACCGAGGAGGAGCGCGGCTTGTTGGGCGTGGCGCCCGGTCTCACCGATTTCTCCTCCATCATATTCTGGGATCTGGCCGAAATCGTGCGGGCGAAGCCGGATGCGCACCTGGCTTATCAACAGCTGGTAAGGCCATGGAAGAGCAGGCTAGGGCTGTTCTATGTCCGGCACAGCTCCGTGCCGCTGGATGTGCTCCTTGTGTTGGCGACGCTTTGCAGTGTGGTGCACCGGCGAGCCGGTCTCGCCCTCGTCGTCTGGACCTTGCGCGCCTGTGGGGCACAGCAGGAGCTGATTGCCGTGGCGCGTCGGAGCGAACCACTGAAGCCGACACCGCCTCCCGGCGCGGCGCGGGTGGTAGGGACCTGAGCCGACCGCCGGCCGGCGGGCAGCGTTGGGCGTGTGTGACGGCGGGGAGGACACGACAAAATGCTTACTCAACCAAACACCCTGGACACCGTCGGCCTAGCGAAGCGGATCCGATTGCATGCGTTGCGCATGACGAGCCTCGGAGGCACCTCGCACATCGGGTCGGTGTTTTCCATGGCGGATTTGCTGGCTGTGCTCTATGGCCGGATTCTCCGAATCGAGGCCGCGAGCCCTCAATGGCCGAATCGGGACCGCTTCATCCTATCGAAGGGGCACGCCGGAGCCGGCGTATACGCGGCCGTGGCTGAATGTGGCTTCTTCGAGGTGTCCGTGCTGGACAGCCATGGCCAGAACGGCTCGAAGCTGTCCGGGCACGTGTCACACAAGGGGGTGCCCGGCGTCGAGCTGTCGACGGGTTCCCTTGGTCACGGCCTGCCCGTCTCGACGGGGATGGCGCTCGCGGCAAAGCGCGCAAGGCGGCTGCACCGGGTGTTTTCTCTCATGAGCGATGGCGAATGCGACGAAGGGTCCAATTGGGAAGCCATCCTGTTCGCGGCGCACCATAGGCTGGACAACCTAATCGCGATCGTCGACTACAACAAGCTGCAGAGCCTCGAACGGGTCGAAGACACGCTGCGATTGGAGCCGTTTGTCGAAAAATGGCGCAGCTTCGGATGGGCAGTGCGCGAGGTCGACGGGCACGACCACGAAGAGATCGCCCGTTGCCTCGAGGCGGTGCCGTTCGCGCCCGGACAGCCGAGTTGCCTGATCGCGCATACGATCAAGGGGAAAGGGGTGTCCTTCATGGAAAATTCCGTCCTGTGGCACTACCGGACGGCGCGCGGCGAGGAGTACGAGGCCGCTAAACGCGAACTCGAGGGTAGCTCGTGAGAGACGCTTTCATCCGGCAGCTCGCCGGCCTAGCCAAGGACGACGCACGTATCGTGCTGTTGACCGGCGACCTGGGCTTCGGAGTGTTCGACGAGTATCGCAGGATACTGCCGGAGCAATTCATTAACGTGGGCGTGGCCGAGCAGAATCTTGCCGCGGTCGCCACCGGCATGGCCCTGGAAGGCCACATCGCCTTCACCTACTCGATCGCGAACTTCCCGACGCTGCGCTGTCTCGAGCAGCTGCGCAACGATGCCTGCTATCACGGCGCCAACGTCAAGACGGTGGCGATTGGCGGCGGGTTTTCCTACGGCAATCTGGGCTTCAGTCATCACGCCACCGAGGATCTCGCGATCCTGCGGTCACTGCCCGGCATGACCGTGGTTGCGCCCGCCGATCTCTGGGAGGTCGAGCAGGCGACGATCGCGCTGACCTTGGCCAGCGGGTCCGCGTACCTGCGCCTCGACAAGTCGAATGCCGGCCGAACCGATCGCCCGGGCGAGCGGTTCGAGCTCGGCAAGGCGAGGTGCCTGCGCGAGGGCGACGCGATGACGCTGGTCGGATGCGGCGGCATCGTGGCCGAACTCCTTGCAGCCTCGACTGCCCTGAGCCGCGAAGGCATCGAATGCAGGGTCATCAGTCATCACACGATCAGCCAGGTCGATCATGAAGCGATCGCGAGCGCGGCCGCTGGAACTGGCGGGATCGTGACGGTGGAGGAGCACACGGTGACCGGGGGCCTGGGCGGCGCAATTGCCGAGTGGTGCCTCGAAAGCGGCGTGCTGCCGCGACGGTTTCGCCGGATTGGCCTGCGCGACGAATTCGCGACGGTCGTTGGCAGCCAGGACTACCTGCGGGAGCGCTATGCGATGGGAGCGGACGCCATCGCGAAGACGGTCCGCGCCATGCTGGGGGCCGAGCGCTGAGGGTGTCCTACGGCGGCAAGCTGCCGCCGTCGCACACCCGCAGCTTCTCCGGCCACAAGGCTGGTGGAGGACAATCCGGTCGCGGCGGCTGGCGACGACTGACCACCGTGCGGCGGTCGTAGCCAGCGCGCTGGCCGCAGGCAACTACCCTGAGCCATCGGCATTGCTTGGAGACCATGACCCCAAGGAATCGGCCACAGCGCCCAAGGCATGCGCAAGGACGTGGCGCGAAAGGCGAGTGGACCAGTGGGTGACGATACGCGACTTCACCCAGGGTTCGGCCTGGCCGACGCAGCCGTGCATCGCCGGGTGCAATGACTGTCAGACATTGGCTCGATCTTCGCTTCTCATAAAACGTCAAGATCGCGCTCGCACTGAACCTAGAGCCCTGCTTCATCCTGATCGAGAGCCCTGAGAGCACTGATGTGATCGCAAGAGCTTTCTTTGTGTATTTCCGCTAGATTAGTGCCGCGCATGGGTTCGGGTGAGCTCGATACCGGACGCCCGGGGCGGCGCTTGCTCAGATCAATCTGTGGATAGAAGACTACAATATCGTGCATCCGCACTCGCGGCCGGGCTTCCGCTCACCGCGGGATACATAGTCGCTTGTTCGCAACCTGCCGAGGGTCCGATCTAACGGGGTCAACTCCAAGCAGGGTGTTCCGCAGTTCTGCATAGTCCTTGGAGCAAGTCATGGATGAGGATACATGGCGGAAAGCACGTATGTGTCTCACCGACTACGCGAGCTTGATCCAGGAGTTCCGGTCGAGGGAGTACCAAGAAGTCGACTTCACTGCAGCCGAGCCCGATCGGCGCCATCTTGTTCTCCGACACGACGTCGACATGTGCCTGGATCGGGCGGCGGCCATGGCCACCGTCGAAGCTGAACTCGGGGTGTCCGCTTCCTATTTCTTGTTGGTTGATACGGAGATGTACAACGTCGGGTCCAGGCACGCCCGCAATCTTGTCGGCGAAATTCTCCGCCATGGGCACAAGATCGGTCTGCACTTCGACGGAAGTGGCGTCCCTGAGGGCGATGTCGATGCCTTGCATAAGGAAGTGCGCCTTGAATGCGAAATTCTCGAGCAGCATATCGGTTATGCAGTCACCGTGGTCACATTTCACCGCCCGCAACAATGGCTGATGGGATTCCCTCAGCTCGTGGCCGGGCGGTTGCACGGATATCTTCCGCGCTTCTTCCATGACATCGGGTACTGCGCCGACAGCGGGGGCGAATTTCGCTTTCACCACCCTCTTGAACATCCGGCTGTCTTGGCCGGACGGGCCCTGCAGCTCGTCACTCATCCGATCTGGTGGTGCGCGTCCAGGGACGAGGATCCCCTGCGGAAACTGGAGCGATTCTTCGACGATCGGGCCCGGTTGCTGGCAGTGGAGCTTGCGGCGAACTGCAAACCATATCGCAAGTCCCAGCGCCTGCGCGCTCTAACCGAATCGCCGTGAAAAGAGTTGCACACTGGGTGGGTTTGCTTCGCACCATCGCTCTCATTTGGGCCGGCTCACTGGCGCTCAGAATGCCGTGCTGGATCGTCCGGACCTCGTCGGCGGCCGATGATCCCTATGCCTGGCCTCTGCCACACATTGCCGCCGATCTTGCGGATGGAGGGCTACTTCGCGAGGAGAGTTCGGTTGCGTGCGGCCGCCAGCGCGGGAATCACGCTCTGCAAGAAGCCGTTCGACGCGGAGGCGCTTGCCGCCCAGGGCGGACTGGACCCGGTCTCCGATTTTTACGGCTTGACCGAGACGATCTGATGGCTGCGATCAGACGGCGCGACTCCGACACGTTTGAGTCGTTGCTCGACTTCTCGAGCCTTGAATGACTGCTATGCGCACTGGGACTCGCTCATACTACGTGCACGACCCGGCAAAGAGTCGCGATTAGATCGTAACCGTCCCAAAGATGATGGAAATCAAGCGCGCGCCCGATCGGCACAACTCGATCCAATCCGCGTCCGCGCGACTTGGTGAGCAGATCCTCGATCTCGTCTCGTTGGAAGCCGAATTGAACAAGGGTCTGATCCTTTGGCGCCACAAAGGGTGCAATATCGCAAAGCGAGCCTATGTGGCACTCCATCATCATGCCAGCCCCCATCACGTGCCCGCGAAAATCGACAGGTTCCGCAAGCGATATGACAGTGAGCTCGTTCGACAATCGATGCACGGCCTCGACCGGCCAGTCGAGCGTGAAACGATCAGCATAGGCCAGCTTTGCAACCGCTGTTGACGCATCCACCGAGTAGCCTCTCGACGATATGACCACTCCCAACCTTGACCATAAGTCCTTTGCCGCTGTTTTCGCTTCCTCCTCGTCCCCAACCCAAAAAACCATCCGCGGCGACGCACAACCCATCTGGTCGAACCAGAATACGTCGTTGAAAAAGCGGCTGGCCAGAGCCGAGCGATCGCTTTCTGATGCGGCGACATAGGCATGAACATTGAATGCCGCATAAGAAAATCGATCGGTGAATTCGATCTGGATTGCGCGCGGCGGCAACGGCACCGTGCGAAGGTCGAGGACCTTGGCATCTCCACCCCAAATGGCTCGCGCGTCGCATTGCTCTGACATGGCGCGGTTGGCGGTGGCGGAATGCGCGTAGTGAAGGAGCAAGGACGAATCCCTGATAGCGCGAAAGTCGACCGCTTCCTGCGCTACCACATCAAGGAGAAGTCGCGCTGCGGGATTGAGTGATCCCGGCAACCGGACGAGGTTCGCATTGCCGGCCAGCAGGGATAGAAGCCATGAGTACGCGAACATGATATCGACGTTCGCCGGTGGCAGGTGAAACACCAGCCCCCGAGCAACTAGCATTGCGCTATCTTCTGCTGCCCGCGACTGGTAACGCTTGGCCAATTGCGCAAGCATGGGGCGCCTGATCCAGAACCCGAGCGCCGCAAGCTGCGGATGTTTGGTCCTGACCTCCTCCGCGAGAAGGCGGCCGGATACTGATCCTAGGAAGGCGAGAGCATCTTCGCCGAACGGCCGTCCTGGTGCTGCCCGTCGCATGGAGGCGGCCCGTTTGGCGATCGCATCCAGTTCGATCGTGCCGTGGTTTGGGAAGAACTCGGTTGCAGTGCTCGTCATGCAGCTTCGCTTCTGATCTGAACCGCGAAGGTATCGCTGCAACCCCTGAGCTCTGTCCGAGGTAGCCGCCCGAGCACGCGCAAACCCCTTTTGGGCGTTTCAGACACGCTGTCGGTAAGCGTCGTCACCACGCCCAAATCCTCCGTCAGCAAGCTGTGGCCTGGATAGCTGCGAGGCAGTAGCGAAAGGACCTGGATGATCCCCAAATCGCCGTCTTTCGCCGGTTGCCAGGTAGCGGGGTCCCGGATGATGACCTCCGCAAAATCCGGTGCGTACAGGCGCTCCCCTTCACCTTCGACGAATATCGACCCGAGCTGCTCGACCATACCGTAGAAGTTGTAGATCCGTTTCAACCCGCATGTATCCGCGAAACGCTGGCGGAAGGTCGAATTGTCGACGGAAATGCTCTCCAGCTTCTTCCATCCACCGCTGTGCATCAGGATGCCGTTGGAAAGATCGAACGAACCCTTGCGCACTACCTCATATAGGTACTGCCAGACCATGAAGGTGAAGCCGAAGATCAGGAACGGTCGGCCGCCGTGCCGGCCCAGGAAGTCGCGGAGGCGGTCCTCGCGGGCCGTCATGTCCTCGTCCAGGATGAATGTGTGCCCGCGGCCGAATCGCATGAAGCCGACGATTCCGGCACCCCGTGCAGTCATGAGCGCGGGATTACGAATCACCGCATTGGTATCGGCAAGCAGCATTGGCAAGCGTTCGTTGCCGACAACCGTTTTCACGATGGCCGCAAGTGCTCGGTTTTGCAGATCCGCCGTTTCTGCATCGACGGCGATACGGCTTACACCTTGGCCACCGGTGCCGCTGGAGGTCAGCATGTTCCTGATGGCGGTGTCGGGTACGCTCTGTAGTCGATGTGTCTTGAAAAGCGACACCGGAACGAAAGGAACCTCGTCGATCGTCTCGGCGGGATGCGGGGCGCCCCCACGCGCGCGGTCCAGCAGTCGCTTGTAGGCCTCGCTTCGCTGGTAATGGTGTTGGGTCAGCCAGTTGAGGCCCTCCAACAACCATCGTTGCTTTTCGCGGCTTCCTACCCTGAATTGCGGGACCGCAAAGTAATTCGCGATGTTCATGGGATAGCCCTGATCTTTGCATAGTCGATCTTCCCATTGGCCTTGATTGGCAGCACGTCGGCCGCGCGCACGCTAATCGCCGACTGCGGAAGCCGCAGCCTTTCGACCAGCTCAGCGTGAATCACTTTGGTGTCTTTTGCCTGGAGCACGACAACGACGACCTTGTTCTCGCCGGCCTCAACGGCTGCGGAAGGTCCGTACCCACTCAGCATCCTCTCTACGTCGTCCAAGCTGACTCTGATGCCATGTACTTTGGCAAAGCGATTAGCTCTGCCACTGAGCGTAAGATAGCCACGATCGTCCAGGTAGCCCAGGTCTCCTGTATGCAGCCCGTCCTTTAACTGGTAGCCGTGGGCCAAATCCGCCCGCGACGTCGCGTACCCCATCATCACGTTCGGGCCGAAATAGACCACCTGACCGATCGTGCCCGATGGCAGAAGGCCACCCCTCTCATCGCGAATTTCCAATCGTCCCCCGGGAAGGGCTGGCCCGACGGAGCCCAGGCTGGACAGTACCTCCTGGGCCGGCAAGGTCGTAATGCGTGGGGAGGCTTCGGTTTGACCGTACATCACGTACAGGCGGCCGCTCCGTGCGGATATCTTCGCCGCGAAATCCTGGATCATCTCGGGCCGCATCCGGCCACCTGCCTGCATGAGGCAGACGAGCGTCGGCACCTTCAGTCGGTCGATGTCCAGCCGCTTCAATATGTCGAAATGGGACGGCACGCCGGGCAACGCCGTACAGTGGTGTTCTCTGAAGAGCTTCCAGAGCGCTCCAGATGCCAGGCTTTCCGACGTGGGCACGACCGACGCGCCCGATGAGAGATGGCTGCTAATCACCGAGAAACCGAATGAGTAATGCAACGGCAGGTGCGCCAGCACCCGGTCTGTTCCCCCGATCTCGAGTACCTGAGCGATCGCCGCTGCGTTTGAGGAAATGTTCCGACGGCTGAGCCGCACGAACTTCGGACTGCCCGTGCTTCCCGACGTGGACAGCATCAGCGAAAGCTCGGGGTGGATGTCCGTCCGCCCGGCCTGATCGAGGCGAATCAAGTGCAGCCCACCGGATCTGGTGCTTTTCCGAGCGTTTGGCAGGCGCATGGCCGTCTCGACGGCTGGACAGTCCGCGCCCGAGACAAAATCCGGCTCGTACGACCTCAACAGAGATGCGCACATCGACGCGGGCAAGCTCGGGTCGAGCAGCGCCACGACATGCCCCGCTTCCAGCAGGGCGAGCATATCGATAATTGCATCTGCCGAATTTGGAAGAAAGCCGAAGGCCAGCTTCTTGCTGGCAGCACCGAGCTCCGCCGCTCGCTCCGCCACCAAAAGCCGAAGCGCCCGGTAGTCGAGCCAGCGCTCTCGTTCAGAATCGAAAAGCGCGGGTCTGTCGCCTGCTATGCGATGGTTGGTGAACATCCTTGCTCAAGGGTTAAATGACCATGCCTCCATCGACGCCCAGCACTTGTCCGGTGACATAGGAAGACAAATCCGACGCAAGGAACAGAATTGCGTTTGCCACCTCTTCAGCCTTTCCGACTCGCCCCAATCCAATATTCGCAACCCGGGTTGCATGCGTCGCAGGATCGAGGTGCGCGATCATCGGAGTGTCGATATAGCCCGGGGCGATTGCATTGACGCGAATATTCGCAGGCGCGAGATCCTTGGCAGCGGATTGCGTCAATCCGATGATGGCCGCCTTTGATGCGCCATAGACAGTCTGTCCGCGATTGCCTCTTGTGCCGATGATCGAGCTGAGATTTATGATGCTGCCTGTCTTCTTCCGTTGCATGAGCCGGGCGGCTGCCTGCAGGTTGTAGATTGCGCCCTTCACGTTCGTTGCCAAAGTGTTGTCGATCAAGTCATCGGCGATCATGCCGACGACGGCGTCTCCGAGGACGCCTGCGTTGTTGACGAGCACATCGAGACGGCGATATCGATCAAACACCTTCCGATAAAACACAGCGACCTGCGCCGAGTCGGCAACGTCAGCGGTACTGGCCATGTGTTCGTTTGATCCCGAAGACTGCAATCCTCTGACGACTTGTTCAAGCGAGGGCATGTCCGCACGCGAGCAAATGGCGACCGACGCACCTTGAGCCGCGAGTACATTGGCGGCTGCAAGGCCGATACCTCTGGACCCTCCAGTGACGACGGCAACCCGTCCTTCAAGCAACGATTTCAAGGCCGTACTTCCCGAGGATTTCAACGCACTTCTTGAACGAGCTTAGATCAAGGACCTCGTCGGTATCAAGCATGACATCGAATTCGGTTTCCAAGGCGGCTACCAGCGCCATGTGCGCGACGGAGTCCCAAGCCTTTACGCCATTGTATTTCAACTCCTCTACGTCGACCTCCGGGCCAAGGTTCAGAGTGTCCACGAAGAGTCGCTTCAGGTTCGACCGTGGCACGGATGGCATTCTACGCCCTTTCTTGAAGTGCCGACCCTCAGTCGGCCGCTCTCGTTGCCTGATCTGACTTTTCCCTGCCGGGGAGTTGGCGGGCCGGCGTGGACATGACTGTCGCACCGGGCGGGACGTCCCTCATCACGACAGCACCGAGTCCTACAATTGCGCCCGCACCAACCTTCAGCTGATTGAGGATAGTGGCGCTCGGAGCGACATGGGCGCCATCGTCTATCACCACACTGCCAGCGATTTGGGAATTCGCGATGATGAATACGTTTCGACCGATACGTACATTATGAGCAATGTGAACAAGATTATCGATTTTGGTGCCTCTTCCGATGACGGTGTCGTCCAGGGCACCGCGGTCGATGCATGTATTTGAGCCTATCTCAACGTCGTCTTCGACCCTGACTCCTCCGAGATGAGGGAATTTTTCCGGCTCACCGTCACTTCCGCGTTGGTATCCGAAGCCGTCGGTCCCGATCACCGTGCCAGGATGGATTGTCACCCGCGCGGCAATCGAGGTCTTGCGAAGCACGACGACATTCGCTCTGAGTACAGACATCGGGCCGATCTCGCATTCGCCTTCGACCACGACGTAAGGCCCGAGAGATGCAGTCGGATGCACCTTCGCGCTGGGGTCCACGACGGCGGTCGGATGAATACCTGTCGGCGGGGCCACATAAAACAGCTTCGTCACAATCTGAATGAAAGCAAGGCGTGGATCTGGCACCGCGATCAAGGTCGGCGACGGGACCTTTATCTCTGCTAGCGCAGTCGGGTCGACGGGTACGAGCATTGCCGTTGCTTTGCAGGCCTGCACTGCCTCGATCAGCTCCGGTCCCATCAGGCGGCAAAACGTCAAGCTGCCAGGGACGGAACTTGCCATCGGACAGACCGCGTAAACAAGGGCATCCTTCGACCCTATGACCGTCGAGACCGATGCCCCCAAAATATCGAGGATTCGGGCTACAGGTACTGCGGCGCCGTCAATGGCATGCACTGACACCATGCTGTTCGCTCCAACATAATTGTACCCCGTCCGGAACGGATGGAATGTTAGCACGCCCTGCCACCTGCCCCAATGCCGCATCCCTCTCAGCGCTGGGGTCGGCTTCTCTATCTCTACTCCAACCGGTTGAACTTCGGGAAGGTGCGGCGCGAGCTGAACATCCTCTGGAGTTTTGCGCTGCACGGCATTTCGATGATCCTCAGTCTCGCAGGTGAGGCGCCGACCACAGTCCCTGCCAAGGGCGCTTCGCGGAAAATTCCGCCTGTTTGCGGGCAAGTTCTGACCGACACTAGACTGATCCGGCCCACCTCCAGCGAACCCAATATGGAGAGAAACCCACGACCGCTTTGAATTGGCGCAACCCGGCGTTGGCGCCAAATAAGGTGTCGTACATTATCCACTTTGGGTAGCCAGCCGTTTTCGCGAGTTCGAACTTTTCTTCGATGACATTGGTCATCAGCAAATACATGATTCCCGAATTCAGATGATCACCATGCCCGAGAACGTAATCGACGTTCCATAGATCTCCGGTGTTTGATACAAGGGCATAGGCTACGATTTTTCCGGCCGGACATCTCACAACGTGGGCATCGCCAATCTCTCTAAGTATCAACTCAAATTTCGATCGATTGGAATACAGAGGGAGCATGGGCCGCCCGCCGCGTTCCGGACGGGATTGGTTGATCTCCATGATCTGATCAATGGCTGAGACCGCGTCGATCTTCGCATACGAATACTTGCGCTTCTTCGCCGATTTCAGGTTTTTCTTTGCGATACTTCTCAATTTGCTCCGCTGATAGTCCGCGTAGCTTCCTTGAAGATTTATCATGGCAGCACCCAGCGACTTCCTCGGGATGAGAGGAAATTTGGGGTGAGGGGAGGAGAAATACCTGAATCTTTCCCGAGCATGTTCGCTGCCAAACATGCTGACCGTAACGATGTCGGTCCAGATTGTCTCTTTTAAGGTCTTCCACGACAGGTAGTTTCGGTTAAAGGCCACAGCGTGCACTCCCCATTCCGTCCCGGGGTGGTCGTGCTCTGCCCCGTGAAGCGGTACCAGTTCGAGAGCTTTAGAGTCCGGCCGCTTTGGCCAGCCCGTGGGCTGACCGGAGCGAAGCGTAGGGCAGGCCACGGGCTGGCGGCAAGATGGCGTCCGGCGCGGGTGGTCGCAATCCGCGCGACGAGTGTGACCTTGCGGTGTCGGAGTGGCGACGCCAGCTCTCGATCAGGACCTGGGCCTCGCGAAGCGGCTGGTGGACGCGGTGCGCCTGAGTGTAGAATCCGGGCATGGATTGGGAGAAATACTGGTCGGACAAGTCCGACGACAGACACACGGACAAGACGCCCGAGGGGATCGCCAAGGAGGGCCGAGAGAAACTTTTGCATCTTGGAAGCGGTGACAGGCTTCTCGACGTCGGTTGCGGAACCGGCAAGCTGATCTCCCACTACACCGCCAACTTCCGTGAGTGCATCGGCGTTGAACGCTCGCCCACGATGCTCGCCGAGGCTCGAACGAACCTTCGAGACACGAATATCGCCCTCCTTCACGGGTCCGCCGAGAACGTGTGGGAAATAGTGGACGGCGATTTCGACGCCATCACCATGGGCCAAGTCGCTCAATACCTTGCCGCCCACGAGATCGCTGCTTTCGTCATGCGGGCCAGTAAGCGCCTCAAGCCCGGTGGCCGAATTGCGATCTTCGACATCATCCACAGCCGAAAGGCTGTTCTGCGAATGATGGGACTCGGCCGCCATAACGAAGCGCCTTCTGGTTTCGAGATCGTGATGCGCTGCGGTGTGGTCTTCGCGCGATGGGCCGCTTGGCCCCTGATCGCCAAAGGAAGGACTTTCCAACCAGACGGGCATATGTACGCGCCCGAGTTCTTCGCTGCCATCGCCAAGGAAAACGGGATGAAGATCGATGTGCCGATGTCGATGTATTACGATTACCGGTTTCATGCGGTTATGAAACCCGCGCCTTAGGCAACATTTGTCGCTATCCGACAGACGCAAAGCTGTCCACGTAGTGCCGCCATCCGTGTTGATGTAGGCTCTTGTGGTGAAGCCTCCGTCACTCCGGAGATAGAGGGAGCCCTGGGCGGGGAAGAGTGTCGGTGCTCTGCCCCCTTAAGCGGTACCAGTGCGAGAGTTCCAGGCTCAGTTCAGCCACCAGCTTCTTCAGTCGGCTATTCTCGTCCGCCAGCTGCTTGAACTCGCGTACCTGATCGGACTCCAACCGGCGCATTGCCTTTTCCACTGATAAAACGTCTGTTCCGAGATCCCGACCTGACGGATCAGAGCGGCCACAGGCAGGATTCTAATATTTGGGCAACAAACATGATAACTTCCCCGCAGCCTCTCGACAAAAAGGAAAGGCCAAAAGGGGAAGACAACGCCAAATCATCAGCAGGTCAGGACATGCTTGGGCCCCGGTATCGCGATTTCATTGGCGCATTCAAACGATTCGTCGGCGCACCCGTCGACCAAAGGCCCATTTCTCTATCTACCACCATATTTGTCGGCGGCGGCGGTGTCGCAATGCGCGGCCTCGGCATGGCGCTTATGTTTGCCGCACATCTGGCGATGGCATGGTTCAGCGCACCTTCCGATCTGGGAAACTATTTCATTCTTATTGGAGTGACCAATATCGTCGCCATCACGGGGTCTTTGGGGTTGGGGCCGGCCGCCGTTCGATTTGTCCCCGCATTCGCCGCCCAGCAGCGGAGGGATCTCCAGGCCGGATACACTTACACGACGCTCAAAGTGACGGTCGCCGTGACCCTGCTGGTCTCGGGGGCGGCCTTCCTTGTGGCGGCAATCTTCCCGCACGAACTGACGCGTGATCTGCAGGTTGGACTGTTCCTGTTCGCCATCCTATTGCCCTTGACGACCTTGCAGTCTGTATCGCTCGACCTGTTGAGGGCCTCCGGGCTTCCTCTGCAAGGACAGACAGCAACATCTTTCATGCCGCCCGTTCTCGTAATTGGAGGAGCAATCGTTGCGTCACAGTTTGGACAGCTGTCATTTCCGGTAATTGGCTCGATCGCATGTGTTTCTGCGGCGTTGACCGCCATCGTCCAATTGGACTCGCTTCGACGATTGATATTCAGGCGGCTGGTTGGCGTTACGCCTCAAAGCGAACTGTTCAAATGGGTGCGGACGTCGTTGCCAATAATGGCATCGACCCTGGTATTCGTCAGCGCTCTGTCCATAGACTGGCTTGTCGTGGCTTCGCTGACCAGCGTGGCGCAATCGGCCATTTACCGTGTCGCCCTGTATCTGCTTTCAATCCAAGGAGTAGTTGTCACGACCTTCTACGGCGTCGTCGGGACCTACATTTCGCGCCATTACCACCAGCAGGGTAAAGAGGATTATCAGGCGTTTATCCGCAAGTTGAATGCCGTGCAGGTGTTGGCGACTTTTGTTGTCTTCCTGGTGCTGTTCTGCGCGGCAGGGCCAATACTCGGGATTTACGGCCGTGACTTCGTTGCCGGCGCCGTCAGCCTGCAGATCCTGGCTGCGACCTGGCTGTTACGTAGCTCGCTTGGCCCGCAAGAGATGTTACTCAATATAGCCGCCCATGAACGTATTGTGACGATGGTCCATGTGTTGGCAGTAGTCCTGTGCATGGTCTTCTCGCTCGCACTGGTTCCCATGTACGGAATGACCGGGGCGGCGATAGCCCACGCGATTGCCTGGGCCGGCACGGGCGTCCTATTGCATCAGATAGTTGTCCGCAAACTCGGATTGCGCGTTGCCTTTCATCATTTCTTAAGTGACTGGCTGCTCGAGAGAATAGGTCATGGAAACTTCGCGACACGGCCTTTGAAGGCTATGCTTGAACTTGTCCTTATGGCATCCCGCCGTATCTCCGATGACGGCGCTGTGCGGCACCCCATTGCCAAGTCGATGGATCGATGCTCGGATCGTCCGATGTCGCAAGAGTCTGCGGAATATGCTCTCCAGGAGATTCTGTTTGCCGCGCGGTTTATCGCCACGGAGAAGGGACTTCGCTTGTTGCACAACACCCGAATCAGGGTGGTGCCTGGCGAAAGTGTGCGGGACGCGCGCGGACCAGAAATTGTATTGCCGGCGGATATTTCGACCCCGTTGACTCCGCAAGAGCCCAGGCAGATCCCATTCAACGGCACGTTCCTGTCCCTGTTCAATCCATTGCCTCGACCCGGCGGCGAGTGGCAGGCCTTGCCAAATGAGGCGGCTCCGGCTTGGTGGCGTCATCCAACGGGGGCACTGACGCCTGCCTGGAACATGCTTGGTAACGTATACGATCTGTTGACCTTTCGAGAAGACGCAGAGATTGCCGCGCGAGATCGGCATGGCCGATTGCCGACTGCGGCGAGCGTTAGAACTCCTGCCGGCATCGGCAAGGTGCCAGTCGTAAATGAGGCGCTTGCTCTGTTGCTCGATGCAATTGCTGCCATGGAACGGGGGTTGGCGCCCACCTTCCGGCTGGATGGCCTCATCGAGGCACCCGCGCTCGTGCTGTCGCACGACTGCGATTTGCTACGCGGTAATGACGTAATCACCCAGGCAATCCGGGCCTACCGGATTATTCGACCCTGCTTTCGGGCAAGAGCGCCGCGACTGGAGCTTTTGGGAAAAATCTTCGCCAACTACCGTCATCCTTACCGGTACTTTCTCGATGACCTGATCAAAATGTTGGCTGTGGAACGGCGCTTTGGTTACCGCTCGATCATGTATGTGCTGAACGGCACAGGCGGCCGTTTCGGCGCAAGAAGTGGGCTTGGGGCTGTTCGCAAGCTCTTAGAACAAGTGCCTGCGGGCTGGGAGATCGGCATCCATTATAACTACGATACATTCCACCAGCCCGCCAGGTTTGCATCACAAAAGGTCGAAATCGAGGCTCTTATCGGCGAAGCGGTAACCGCGGGTCGCGCCCACTACTTACGCTTCGATCCAAGAAAAAGCCCGGCATTCGTAGCGGAAAGGGGGATCCGTTTTGATGAAAGCATCGGTTGGCCCCATCAAAACGGTTACAAAGCGGGAATCGCGGCGCCATTCCGTCCGTTGAACGAGGCCGTCGGTACGCGGCTCGAAGTGATTGAGCTGCCGCTGGTGTTCATGGACGCCAATTTGGTCGAAGGAGAGGATGGCTATCTAACTTTCAAGAATCTCTTCGGGCATTTGGAGAAAATCGGCGGCGTCATTAGCGTGCTGTTCCACCCTGGAACATTCGCCAATCCAGAACGGCCGGATCTGGAAGGTCTGTACTTGAGGATTCTTGAGTTCGCAAACGAAGCTCGTGCGCGAAATTTGATGCCTTCCGACATCATCCGGATCGCTGCAGAAGAGAGAGTAATGGCCACGGGTCCTCTGATGCAAAAGAGCTAGACGTGTTCTGAATCCCGATGCCCCGCGAACCGTTGGCGCTTCCGCCGGAGAACGGAACCCGCGCCGATCGCAAGATACAAGATCAATGCTTGTTAAACGTAAACTTGCAGCCGCGATCGCCAACCCGGCTGCCTCTGCCTACCATTGTTTCGAACCTGGCAATGACGTGGAACGAGATCCGGCTTTGCGGCGGCGCAAACCCGATATCGTAGTCCGAACTGGCAGAGAACCCTTCTGCAATGAGAGAAGCACTGCCGTCGGGTTTGACTTGACCCTCCAATGTCAGCGACGGCCTCTGTCCCTTTGACCGATATTGCCCGACCAGATGACCCTGCTTCACGGTAGCGTCGTAACGCCAAGTGTATCCCCGGGCTCCCTCCTGCGTTGAATCGCAGACCTGCAGAACGGACCATGTTCCATCAAATGACGCGGCATGCGACGAGGCAAAAGGCAGGAGCACGAGATCCGTCGCAATGAGGAATGCGCGCCACATACTAGATCCTCATCAAATTGGAACAGGTCGTTTGCGCGGCTGCGTCGAAGCGAGGGTAGTTTGGCAGTGTCGTCCTACGGGTGATCAGTTCGTGGCATCGCGCCCGCAGGCGCTTCAGCTATCCTGACCGAGATGGTCGCGCTGCGTGAACCCGGCGTATTTCCGCCGGAACGCCGCGCCACTGCAGCCCGGGCACCACTTGGTCGACGAACTCCTCGGCCGCGCCCGGCAATAGATCGGCGAGAGCATGAAGCCACGCCGCCGACGAAGTCGAGATAGGCCTCGAGCTTGTCGGCGACGTCGGCGGGCGTGCCCACCATCTGTGGCGGGCCGACCGTCTGGCCATGGTTCTGCGCTCCCTGCCGCAGCGTGACCGGACAGGATGGCGAGCCCGCCTCCAGCGGCATCAGCGCGTTGTGCTCGGCCTGCTTGACGGTCGACTAGGCGCGTGAGGCGCCGACGATCGGCTGCAGCCGGAACAGCATCTTGCAGGCCGCCGGCGAACGGCCGGCCTCGAGACGCTGTTCACCTCGCTCGCCCAGCACGCGTCGTCATCGAGGACTGGCGTCGCGACTACAACACCCCGAGAGACTGCGCACGATTTCAATGACGCGGTCTTGGTCGGACTGGCTCATATTCGAACCGGATGGGAGGCAGAGACCCTGCGCGTAGAAGCTGTCCGCGACAGCGCCTCCTATTGTCCTTGCGCCACTGAACACCTGTTGGCGGTGCATCGGTTTCCAGACCGGCCGGCTCTCAATATTTTGGCCTTCGAGCGCCTGCCGAACAGTTTCGAAATCGGCGCCGAACTGAGCAACATCTATGATAATTACGGTGAGCCCGCGGCTGTGACGACCGTACGAAGCTTCTGGCATGAAGCTGATGCCAGGCAGGTCGCCCAATCCATCGACGTACCGTTGAAAGATTTGTCGGCGGCGGGCGACCCTGTCGGCAAGAACGCTTAGTTGGGCTCTGCCAATGGCGGCAAGAATATTTGACAGACGATAGTTGTAGCCAACCTCCTTGTGTTCGTAGTGGACTATCGGCTCTCTGGCCTGCGTTGAAAGATAGCGCGCGCGCTCAATTAGTTTTTCATCGCCGCTCGTCAAGGCGCCACCACCGGATGTCGTAATGATCTTGTTGCCGTTGAAGGAATATGTGGCCATCAACGCCCCGGAACCGGCCTTGCGACCGCGGTAAACCGTCCCCATCGCTTCTGCAGAGTCACAAATTACGGGAATTCCGTACCTTCCCGAGGTCTCGACGATGGTGTCGAGGTCGCAGGATTGACCGTAAGGGTCGGTCGGCAATATCGCCTTGGACAATTCGTTTCTTCTGGCAGCCGTAGCCAACGCCTCCGACAAGAGAGCGGGATCGAGCGTCCAGGTCTTGGGGTCGGCATCAATGAATACCGGTCGCGCTCGTTCATACACTATGGGAGCAATGGAACCGATGAACGTCAGGCTCGATGCCCAGACTTCATCTCCTGGCTGAATATCGAGGCATCGCAACGCCAGGTGAATGGCGGCAGTCCCGGAGGCGGTAGACAGCACATGGGGCACTTTCAGTTCTTCGGCCAATTCGTGTTCGAACGCCTCGACCATTGGTCCCAATAGCGCAATATAGTTCGAGTCAAAGGCTTGCCGTATGAATTCCTGCTCCTTGCCACTCATGTGCGGCGGAGAAAGGAACAGCCGGGTCGTTCGTTCATCTCGGCGGTCTGCTTGTGGCTCCGTAATTGGCTGCATGTTCATCTATCTTTCGTCTGCCGCCGGGCCGCTTGGTGTCATACCGATCAGACCCAGACCGCGATCCTCATCTTTCATGGCCGACAAGATCTGCCTGGAGGCTCTAATGTCAGCGGACGATATCGTGAGAACACCAAAAATGAACATCAAGCGAGAATCGTAGAAGTCGCCGCTGAACGAGGCACATCCGAAGACCAACGCGGTCATCGATAGGCCGATTTCGGTGTAGTGGTTTCGCCCGTGCCAGGAATTTAGGATCAGGTGAACGATCCAGGCGAGCAGCAGCAACGCAGCTACTATGCCGCCCGCCTGGGCTATCTCCATAACCAGATTGTGCGGATAGCGGTCTAACCCGAATGTGTAGTATTCGAAGGAATCCAGCCCGCCACCGAAAACAGGACAGTCCAGCCATAATCTATAGGCCTCTGCGAGAAGTACGTCCCGTGCTGAGAGGTAGCCCTCTTCGACAGTCGTTACGAACCAACGTTCGTCGATATATTCGATCGTGTCAGCGTTTAGTATCACTTTGAACAAGTATACGAACGAAAAAATGACGATCGCGCCGATGCCGATCAACCTCACGTTCATTCTGCGGACGAGAAGCAGGGTCAGCAGGCCGACCAAAAAGCCGGCAAAAGCGCCTCTTGAGCCCGTCTGCAACAGCAATATGAGCGCCACTGCGGCCGTGACGATGCGCCAAGCTATGCTCCAGCGCAGGCCACCGCCCTGCCTCAAACTCTGGGCAACCATCAACAGGCACAACATCCCGAGGAAACGCCCCAGGATGTTAGGCCCCCCGCCTAGGATCGAAAGCCGACCTGGTAGATCCCCTGAGGCAACCTGCAAGAGTTGAGCGAACAGTGCGAACGCGGCGATAGCGAAGAGCAGACGCTCCAACCAAAGCCAGAACGCTTCCACGAATTTTTCCTGCCTTGCGGCGCGCGCAACTACCAGCAACGTAACCAGCATCAGGCATATATCGACGACTGCGGGAAACGGATTGTCGTTGGGAGTCCACGCAATGGTCGTTACCAAGTAAAAGCCAAGGACGAAGAAGATACCGACAC
>Ga0137391_10000946_pt1 | contig 20788 bp, 17 predicted proteins | sample 15con2h24BmetaG_FD_101399 | JGI IMG/M metagenome (GOLD analysis project Ga0137391, IMG submission 101399) | Vadose zone soil microbial communities from Angelo Coast Range Reserve, California, USA - 15con2h2.4B metaG | ecosystem: Environmental > Terrestrial > Soil > Vadose zone > Saprolite...
CACGGCGATGAGACGGCAGTCTCCCGTACCGACGTACACCTTGTCGTCCCATACGGCAACACCTGCATTGGTCCGCGCCGAATAACTTCCGTTGATAGCCTGATCTAATCGCACCTTGGGATCGAACTTCCAAAGCAACTTGCCGGAAGCCGCATCTATGGCATAAACCTTGGACAGCGGAGCGCTGACGTAAATCACTCCATCCACCACAATCGGCTCGGCCACCACTCCCATTGCGCTATCGATATCGAGGGACCAGGCTAAACCGAGCGCGCCCACGTTCTTGTCGGTAATCAGCTTGAGAGGACTGAAATGCTGCTCGTCAAAGGTGCGGCCGTTGAGCAGCCAATGGTTGCCGTCGGCCGCATCCGCCATAACCCTGGCTTCGGTAACATCGCCAGGCTTGGCCGGATTCCCCGCAGACGAATGAAGGGCGATGCCCATCGCGACCGCGAGACATAGAGTTACCAAACCTATCGTTCGGCTGTTCATGGCAGACCGCCTCCCCCAAGACGCGCGAAAAATCGACATAGAGAACCTACAGCACACCTTCGGCTTCAGCAGCATCTTTGCCGCCGGCCGTGCGACTGTGCGCGCTCGCGCCAAAATTCGGCATAGGCTTCGCGAGATGAGGCTATCTGCGCACGCTGCAGAAAACGGGCGTAGGAAGCCTCGTCGAAAACTTCGCGCAATACTGTTAGGACAATCCGCGCGGCCGCAATCAATTGCCTCATCATTGCTATTGCTCCTCCATAACGAGCCTCGTCGGGACGAAAGGCGACTCCTTCATGCGCGCCTCTCGTCTTCCAGTCAATACGCCGATCCATACTCGCGCTGACTCGATAACCACCAGGCTGACCATCGCGACAAGCACGGCTGTGACGGCTGCGTCCAGCCTGTTGTTGAAGATCAGGCGTGCGGCCGCGCTGGTTTCCGGCCCACCTGCCAACGCCCGCGCTTGTGCCAGAAAGCCTACACGAGGATCGGGATCCAACAGCTTGTGCCACGACGCGGTGAACGTGATTGCCACCAGGACTGCGAGCGGCGCCAGCGTCACCAACGCGTACCTGGTTCGGTGCATTTTGATAATGATCGTCGTGGCCACACACAACGCCACTGTGGCCAGCAATTGATTGGCAATGCCGAAGAGGGGCCACAGCAGGTTGATCCCCCCCAATGGGTCCTTCACTCCCTGCCAGAGAAAATATCCCCATGCCGCCACGACTAAGCCGCTGGTCGCCAGAATCGACGGATACCAACTAGTTCGGCCCAGTGGCGGATACACATGCGCCAGCGCGTCCTGAATCATGAACCGGGCTACGCGGGTTCCGGCATCGAGCACCGTCAATATGAAAAGCGCCTCGAACATGATGGCGAAGTGATACCAGATGGCCATCACAGCCTGGCCGCCCAGGCTATGCGAAAAAATATTTGCCATGCCGACGGCAAATGCCGGGGCTCCGCCGGTGCGATTGAAAAGCGTCTGCTCGCCTACGGAGTGGGCTAGAGCTTGCATGTCCGCCGCGGTTACGGGGAAGCCCCAACTTGAAATCGTGGCTGCCGCTGCCGCCGGTGCTTGACCCACGATGCCCGCCGGACTATTGATCGCGAAGTATACTCCGGGCTGCAACACGCTGGCTGCGATGATGGCCATTATGGCCACGGCAGATTCGGCGAGCATTGCGCCGTACCCTACCATTCGTGTTTGTGTCTCGCGCGCGATCAGCTTGGGCGTGGTCCCACTCGAAATCAAGGAGTGAAACCCGCTGACCGATCCACAAGCAATCGTGATAAATGCAAAAGGAAAAAGCTTTCCCGCGAACACGGGCCCGGTGCCGTCGATGAAGCGCGTCAGCGCGGGCATGTGCAGCGTTGGACGTAAGAGCAGAATCCCAATCGCGAGAAGTGAGATGGTCCCCAGTTTCACAAATGTGCTCAGGTAGTCGCGAGGTGCCAACAGCAGCCACACTGGGAGAGCGGACGCGGCAAAGCCATAAATGATGATGAGGATGGCGAGGGCCGAGGCGCTCAGCGTGAACACACGTGCCATGGCAGAATTTTGCGAAACCCACTGGCCACCCCAGATTGCCAGCATCACCAGGATGAATCCCAGCACGGAAGCTTCCAGGACCTTGCCGGGACGAATCCGTCGTAAATAGAGGCCCATCAGCAGAGCGATTGGGATTGTCATGGCGATCGTGAATGTGCCCCAGGGACTCGACTTCAACGCGTTCACCACGACCAGCGCGACCACGGCCAGCAGAATGATCAAAATAACGATCACCGCGGCGTAGGCGATGAACCCGCCGATGCGGCCCGTTTCTTCCTTCGCCATTTCCGTCAGAGACTTACCGTCACGACGCACGGAGAACAACAGAATCACGAAGTCCTGCACGCAACCGGCGAACACGGCGCCAGCCAGGATCCACAGAGTGCCGGGCAGGTAGCCAAACTGCGCCGCCAGGACGGGACCGACCAGCGGTCCGGGGCCGGCGATGGCTGCGAAATGGTGGCCAAAGACTACCCACTTGTTGGTGACGAGGAAGTCGCGGCCATTTTCCAGACGCTCGGCGGGGGTGGCTCGTTTGGCGTCCAGGGCGAGAATTTTAGTTGCGATGAACCTGCTGTAGAACCGATAGCCGAGGGCGTAACAGCAGGTTGCCGCCACCACCAGCCATAGGGCATTAATTGGCTCTCCGCGCCGCAGCGCGACCACTCCGATCGCGAGCGCGCCGAATAGAGCAACAGTTCCCCAAGCTAGAAATGAGAGAGGCTTATTCATCCCAGTCGAGCATTGTGGCGAATCTTGCGCTCCGACGCAATCCTAAATACGAACATTGCGGTCTGACGGGCAATTGGCCCCAACGATCTGCCGCACAGTTTTAGCATCCGTCGGGTTTGATGATAATCTAATTCTTCCGAACGACTGCCAACCCTGCGGTTGGGGCGACTTTTTGTCTCGCCCATGCGCCCGGGGTGCATTCTTAGGATTTCATCTGACTTATCCCTGCACAGGAGAGAATCATGAAGATTGGTATGTTAACCGGAGGAGGCGACTGCCCTGGGCTGAATGCCGTCATCCGCGCGGTGGTGCGCAAGGGGGTGTTTCACTACGACGACGAATTCGTCGGCTTTCTCGAGGGCTGGCGCGGGCTGATTGAGGACAAAAGCATGCCCCTCGATCTCGTCGCAGTGGGCGGCATTCTGCCCCGAGGCGGAACTATTCTGCGCACCTCGCGTACCAATCCTTCGAAGCGTGCCGATGGAATCGAGCGCTGCACCGCCACTCTTGGGAAACACGAGATCGGAGCCCTGATCGCGATTGGCGGTGACGATACGCTTTCGGTCGCGCAGAAGCTTCACGAAAAAGGGATCAAGGTTGTCGGAGTCCCCAAGACTATCGACAACGATCTGAGCGGCACCGATTTTACGTTTGGATTTGACACCGCCTGCAACGTTGTGTGCGAGTCGATTGACCGCCTCCATACTACCGCCGAGGCTCACAACCGGGTCATGGTCGTGGAAGTGATGGGTCGCGATGCGGGCTGGATCGCCCTGTACAGCGGCATTGCGGGCGGCGCCGACGTCATTCTCATTCCGGAGCGCCCCTTTGACGTGGACAAGGTGGCAGAATCCATCCGGCAGCGCCACGAACGCGGACGTTATTTTTCAATCGTGGTCGTCGCCGAGGGGGCGAAGTTCTCGCAGCAGGAGGGCACGGGCGGTCCTGTCCTGCAAGATATGGGTAAGGACGAGTTCGGCCACGCCAAACTCGGCGGCATCGCCAACATTCTGGCCCGTGAAATTGAAAAGCGCACCGGCTTCGAGACCCGTGCGGTCGTGCTCGGACACATCCAGCGTGGCGGCTCGCCTACGGCGTTCGACCGAGTTCTGGCGACTCGCTATGGATTGGGTGCCATTGACATGGTTCATCGCGGCGAGTTTGGTTGCATGGCAGCATTGCGGTCGAACAAGATTGTTTCGATTCCCCTAAAGGAGGCAATTTCCCGCAACCGCGTCGTGGACGACGAGATGATCGAGATGGTGCACGGCCTCTTCGAAAAAACCTCAACCAAGGAAGCGGTAAGCAACTAGGTGCGTTTGTAAAAAGGGGCCCGGCCAGCCTGGGCCTCTTTGTGACTCGGCTTTTGCTGTCGGTAGTGAGAGAAGCAAGACCGCTCAGCTTGATTCGCAATCGCCAGATCGCATTCTGCTGGTCTGGGCTCTATATTTGTTTGTAACCTGTATCGTTTCTGACTCTCAAATAAAGCTCCAGTATCATGGCGGCTTGAGGAAAAGCCGAATCACGACCCGCTCGTGGCTGACCGGGAAACGCCTGCGTGCTCACGGATTCATTCTGGCTTTGAGCCTGTGGTCGATCTACGTTTGGAATATCTCCAGCCCAGGTTTGCTCGATCGTGGCGGCAATCTCAAAGGCACAGATTTTTTGCATCTGTATACGCTCGGCTCCGTTGCGCTTGAACATCGTGGCGCCGATCTGTACAACATAGATGCTCAGGCAGACCTTGCAGCGAAACGTGTGCCGACTGCCGCGGGAATCCGCTATATACCACTCTATCCACCGCAGCTTTCTATCTTTTTTGCACCGATCGCCCGTTTTGCGTACAGCCGGATGCTGGTCGTCTGGCTGGCTGTGAGTGCTCTGCTGTACGCTTTTTGCACGTACTTCGTGTGGCGCACATGCCCCTCGCTGCAGCAAGAGAAAGTAGCATTTCTCGTCCTGGCCGTGGCTTTTCCGGGATTCTTCCACTTGATTCTCTGGGGGCAAAGTTCCGCCGTTGCATTGGTGTGCTTCACGCTGGCGTACCTCGCTTTGCGAAAAGAGAGGGGATTCCTCGCCGGCCTGGCGCTGGGAGCGCTCATGTTCAAGCCGCAATTAGGCCTGGCCGCGAGCGTCGTTTTTCTTGCAACGGGAAGGTGGAAGATTATTGTGGGCGCGGCTCTGTCCGCTGCGGCCCAAGTGCTCGTAGCTTGGGCATATTACGGCTGGGGACCGCTTCGTGACTGGATGCGGACGGTGCTCGGCGTGTTCGACTCGCTCTCGGTGCTCGAGCCCAAGCTGTACCAAACGCATTCGCTGCGTACCTTCTGGAACTTGCTTCTGATTCCGCCGCACATCTCGCTCGCGTTGTATGTGGTCAGCGCGTCTCTTGTGCTTGTTGGGATGGTCATGGTCTGGCGCAGCCAGCTTCCGTTATCGGTGCGCTATTCGGCGCTGCTCCTGGCAACGGTGCTCGTCTCGCCGCATCTCATCGTCTATGACATGGTCATTTTGGCTCCGGCGTTTCTTTTACTTGCGGACTGGCTGATTACCCGGCCACAGGAAGCCTTCGGCCGCCGGATGGGAATCGTTCTTTACTTCGCGTACTTATCCCCATTGCTGGGGCCGCTGAGCCAAAGGATCCACGTGCAGCTCTCGGTTGTGCTGATGACCGCCGCCGTTTTTTTGATCTGGCACGTCGGACAACGAATGAATGTTATTTCTGGCGGGAGAGCAGGTTCGCTTGGGAACGCGAGCTTGGAGGCATCGGTGTAAGCTCGTCGGCGTGGACAAGCCGGGACTTACTTTCCGAACAGGAATGCAAGAGCTTCCGGAAATCGGCGTGCCCATGCTGACTCGTGGTGGGATGCGCCGTCTTCGATCACGACCCGCAAACGCTTCTCGTTCAGACCGGCGCGACCTAGAATTCCCGCAAGCTCTCGGACATCATCTACTACGCTTTGATTTCGGTCCGCCCTTCCGGCCTCCGCGGTTCCTGTAGCCAGAAAGATTCGATCGGGCCAGGCCTTTCTTGCGCGGCACTCCCTGATCAACTGACGGTTGGAAGCCCACAGCGCGGGGCTTTCCAGCAGCAGCCGTCCGATTACACCGGGCCATGCGAGTGCAGTGTAAAGCGCGATCAAGGCTCCTAGCGACGAGCCGCCAAGCCCAGTATTGTCCGGGCCGGTCGCCACGCGGTAGCTGCCTGCAACAAACGGCATGACTTCTTTGATCAGGAAATCCGGGTAGCGGCGGCCCTGCACGCGCAGCATCATCGGCTGCAGCGATCGATGAGGCATGTACTCGCGAAAACGATCCTTGGCCGCGTTGTCGATCCCTACCACAATCATCGGAGCAATCACGCCCTCGCGGATCAGGCGATCCGCGGTTTCATCGACCTGCCACTCCACGCCGGTAAAGGACGTGGCGGACTCAAACAGGTTTTGTCCGTCATTGAGGTAGAGAACCGGATAGCGGCGGCCTTGGTTAGAAGTTTCGTCGTATCCCGGGGGCAGCCAGACCCTGATGAATCGAGTGTTGTGGAAAATGCTGCTCTTGAACTCGTGGATCCGAAGATCGCCGGTGGCCGAGCCCGCACGGATCACGTCCGGCGAAGCGGCCGTTGGCTGATTCTCGTTTGTCTGGATTCCGTCCATCAGGAGAGTTGGTTTTGCGAGCTTTCGTGTATGAAATGAAGGTCCTGGCTCTAAGAGTGAGGAGATCTGCCCTCACAAATCTTTTGGTTGCGACAGTTTCACGAGCCCCGCCAACAGCGTGATCAGCGCAATCAGCGCCAGCGAAGTCAGGCATAAGATGCACCACGTCATCAGAACGTATGCTTCGACGTAAGTCAGGTAGAGGGCGAATGCCAAGCCCGCGCCTGCGGCCAACAGCAGGCGCGTCGGAGTCCGGTTATTCAAACGCTGAAACGTGGAGAGCACCAGCAGCAATCCGTATCCGGCCAGGCCGATCCCAGCCACGGGAATGCCAATCAGAGTCGAGTACTCGCTTCGGTTCACAATGTCGCAGTTGAACTTTTCACCGAACTCGCAATATGAAGTCGCAGATTTCGCGTAGTGACGCTCCAGGGACACCGCCGACACAATCATCCCAGCCAGTGACAAGACGGCGATCCCCAAAAAAAGAAGACGAGTGCTGCTCCCCACGTCAGGTTTCGTGCTCGGTGGCGTGAGTGAGTGATTCATTGCGGCAAGCTGCACCCGGTCCGGCCGCTCAAATCCTCCATGGAGAGCACTCCCTCATGGAGTGGACCACCTTCAAACTGCCAACTCGGAAACTGTTTGGCACCGGCGGCTTTGCATTCCGGAGCCATCTCGCGCGATCCCTTGATAGCACATTCCTGGTAAGGCACATATTGAAATGCCTTGCCGAACATCTCCTTCTGGTCGAGGCAGTGCGGACACCAATAAAGCCCGTACATTTTCGCCTGCTTCGAAGCCAGGCACTTTGCGAAGGCGTCGTAGTGATGGTTCTTACGGTACGAACCGGCAGAGAATGCACCAATAAAGAGCAGTGCGATGGCAACACCCCACACAATCGTCTTGCGAGACTTTGGTTCGCTCACGCCGTTGCGCCAGCCCTGCCGTCTTCGTCGCTCTTCAGACATGACTCATTTATATATCATGGGTACATATCATGGACCTCAGGCAACCACGTTAAGCGCTCCGGGCAAGACGTCCAATTCCAGGCAGTGCAAGGTCAGGACTTCGCCATCGACCATCACAGCCACGGGGGAATCGAGATCAAATTCTATTCGCCGTGCCGTCTTTCGTTCGGCCAGCGGATGCTCAATGTGTGTGCCGTCATACAGCCCGGGCAAGTTGCGGATCAACCCCAATCGCCCGATCGGCCCCCATCTCACATATTCGATCAGGCCGCTGTTCACCTCGGCCAGGGGAGCGATCATCATCGTTCCACCGGTAAACTTGCTGTTGTTGAAGGTGAGGAAGAGACATTTCCGCCCATCGAAATTCGGCGCCCCTTCAACCCGCGTTGGGAACGGGCGACGGTTGAAACGAGCCAGAGTGAGAAATACGGATACGATGTACCCCAGCTCTCCCCAGCTACTGAAGCGGCGCGCGCGAAGCGTAGCCACGTCCGCGGTAAATCCCATGCTCAGCAAATTAATGTAGTGCACTACGCCGGCACGATGCCGCAGGCGTAGCACGTCGCACTGCCGACTCTGCCCCTGGAGCAACGACTCGATGGCGTGCTCCACCCCTCGATCGCTGAAGTCGCGCAGAAACGAATTCCCGGTTCCCAGCGGCAGAAACGCCAAGGTGGGGCGCTCCCCTTCGCTGGCCTCAGGGTAGAGTCCGTTGACAACCTCGTAGGACGTCCCATCGCCGCCGACGGCGATGAACTGGCGGACGCCTTGCCGGTAGGCCTCGCGCGCAATTCGCTCTGCATCTCCAGGACCGCGCGTCTCGGTCACCTTGACCTCAAGGCCGCCCGCCCGCAGACGCTCCAGAGCGGGGCCCAGCAACCTGCGGCTCTTGCCGCCTCCTGCTGCTGGATTTACGATGGCCAGAAAAGATTGCCCCACGCGTCAGTATGCTGCTGGACGTGATGTCAGCAGCAAGTCCCCCTCATTCTTTTTGTGACGAGCCAAGCGATTCACGACTGCGAAGTTGCCTGCGGTTCATAAAGTCTGGTCGGGACGCGATATTGCTTGAACCGCGAACCACGGCGTCACAACGAGACGACCGCGCGCCGCTCCACCGACTTACCGACTTCCTCCGCCAATGCCTGGCGTTTGACTTTCATCGACGCAGTCCGCGGAAAATCTTTGTCCCAGATCAGATAGCCGCCCACGCGTTTGAAGTCTGGCAGTCGCCGATTATGCGCGCCCACATCCTGCAGCAACTTGCTGCCGAATTGCTGGTTCGGTTCCAGTCGTAGCACAATCACAAGTAATTCCCGCCCCAGCTCTTTTTGGGGCCAGACATAGTTTGCCGCAAAGACGCAATACTCCTTCACCGCCAGCCCGTCGAAGGCCGTCTCAATATCCTCGGGATAAATATTTTTCCCGCCTTCGGTGACGATCATATTCTTCTTGCGCCCGAACAACTGCAGATGCCCGCTTCCATCGAATCGCCCCAGATCGCCAGTGAGAAGCCATCCATCGACGATGGTTTCAAGGGTAAGGTCGGGATCATCCAGGTAGTGGGACATTAGCGTCTTGCTGCGGGCAGCGACTTCCCCGATGCCACTTGCATCCGGATTGAGAATGCGCAACTCAACGCCCGGCAGCGGCTTGCCAACCGTGTCGGCGCGAAAAGGTTTCAGATCGTTCAGCGTGAGCGCGGTTCCACCCTCGGTTAGCCCGTAGCCATTCACCACTGGGAGTCCGAGATCGTAGAAAAACTGCATGGTGGAAGGCTCCATGAAAGCTCCTCCCGTGATCAAGGCAAGTAATTCCCCGCCGAATCCGCGGTGCACGCCCGGCAGCAGCCTGCGGCTCAGTCTTACATTTGGCCTTCTTCGCGTGAGGAGTTTGTTTAACCCGATCATGCGATCGAGAAAAAATCGCTTCCACGACGGTAATTCGTCAAACTTGGCGCGCATGCCTCGCTCCAGATTCTTGAGGATCATCGGCACCAACGCCACATAAGTGATCCGGTAGCGGACAAAGGCATCGCGCACAAACTCCGGCCGCAGCGTTCGCAGGTGCACCACGCAAGCCCCGCACACGAATGGTCCGATGAAGCCCACCATGAAATCAATGGCATGGTTCGTAGGCAGAATACTCAAATACCGCACGCCCGGCCAGAAGGGATACCACGCAGTCAGCGCCCGGCACTGTTCCAGATAGTTTTCATGAGTCAGCACGCAGCCCTTGGGACGCCCGCCCGTGCCCGACGAATAGACAATGCAGGCTACATCATCTTTTTGCCGTATCACGAAGTCGGGTGCGCCATTGCGCTTGAAGTCTTCCCAGCGGAACCCGCCGGCAAGGTCAGTTCCGAGCGGCGCCTCCGTTACCAGCACGATCTTGGTCTTGATGTTGTGGAAGTCGGGAGACTGCGTAATCGCCCGCCACAGGTGATACTCAACGATCAAGACCTTGGCCTTCGAGTGCGCCAGGAGTTGGAGATGCTCGGCCGCGGTCAATTTGTAATCGATGGGAACCAGCACTCCGCCACAGTAGAAAATGGCATACGCCGAAATCAGCCATTTCGACTGATTGGTCATGATGATGGCCGCGCGAGCGCCGGGATCGAAATCCGAATCCTCGAGCGCCCGCGTCAAGGGAAGTGCGATCTCTTTGAAGTCGGAGTACGTGAGCCGAACCTTCTCGCGATCGCGCTCGGCCTCAATCAGACAGACCTCATTGGCGAAGCGGTTCAGCGCGTCACGCAGGGCCGCCCCCAGGCAGGTGTATTTTTGGAGATCAAGCATCAAAGACTTATTTCACCACGGAGACACGGAAGTGCGGAGAAAAGCTTAGTTATCAATCCATTACCTGCCGATTCTCGATATTAACTTCAGGAGTCCGGCGACCGTGAACGATATTCCCTCTTACAGCCTCGCCTGTATCTTATTGGCCAACGTACGGAAGTCCGTCACTCCCTGCAATTCGTAATCCGGTAACTCCACATGGAAATGATGTTCCAATCGCGTCAGTAAATCGAGAGTCTGCAAACTGTCGATGCCAAGCGCTTTGAAGAAGTCCTCATCCGGATTAAGTTTTTCACGCGGAACCTTGAAGTGCGTCGCTGCCAGATTCAGGATTTCGTCGAGCGTCTTATCAGTGGTAGGCATGTTGATCCTATTTGAATTACTTCCACGCTAAGGCAGATACGGCTGAGAGTCTGTGCTCTCCACGAATCTCTTCAGACCGGCTTCGACGGCAGGTCTGGCGAAGAGTTCACAGAAGATGTCGATTTCTCGCCGCAACTCCTCGTGTGGAATTGGTTTAATGAACCGCTTGGCAGCTATCGCCGTCTCGCGGTCGAATTTCCCCATCTGGGCGGCCGTGGCCCGCGCTGCGCGAACAGCTTCCCCCTCGGAGACCACCTGGCTGACCAGCCCAGTCTGCTGCGCTTTGGTGGCGTTGAAACTGCGCCCGGTGAGCAACAAATCTCGCACTACTCCATTTCCGAGATCGCGCTTCAGACGGGGGATGCCGCCGAATCCCGGAATGAGTCCCAGCCGGAGTTCGGGAAAACAAAAGCGCGCCATCTTATCGGCAATGATAAGGTCGCAAGTGAGAGCTAATTCAAACCCTCCTCCGAACGTGACCCCATGGACAGCTGCGATCGTGGTCAGGGGCACAGCATCAATCAGATTCAGGACGCGATGAATGCGCTCCAGAAACTCGCGCACACCTTTCAGGGCTTCAGCCTTCTCCATTGCCTGTGATCGTTGGTAGAGCTCGCGCAAGTCCGCCCCAGCGCAAAAGCCCGATTTCAATTCGCTATAGATAATGAGGGCATGAGCGTTCCGCTGCATACTTTCCAAGGCAGCCGCAAAGGCTTCCATCTCCTCGAGGCTCAGGGAACCCAGCTCGTTGCAGGGCGCGCGGTGCAGCGAGAGCTCTATGATTCCTCCGTTCAGAACCCAGGAGAGCGCTTGCCCTTGGTATTGTTCCATGCTTGACGCCAGCCTTGTCGCAGCACACATCGGATTTCTTACCAGGAGACTTCACTATACCGCTTGCTTTATTTGGTACATCTCGTCAATTTCGTTCTTCATTCGAGCGGCGATCAAGTTGCGCTTCAGCTTGCCATTCACCGTCAACATGCCGTTTTCTATCGAAAAGGGCTCTGAACGCAGGCAGAATGCCCGTACCTGCTTGTAGTGAGGCAATTGCGGATTCACCGCATCCAGGGCCGCCTGCACATGTTCGCCCGTGGCCGCGCTGGTAACAATTGCCGAGAGGTAACCGCGATCATTGCCGACGACAACCACCTGCTGCGCAGTGGGCAGGTGTCGCGCGATTTCATCCTCAATGGCTTCCGGCGAAATCTTGTGGCCCGAGCCCAGAACGATCAGACTCTTGATCCGGCCAAAGATCCGCCAGTTACCGGAGGCATCCATCTCGCCCTGATCACCGGTGCGAAACCATCCATCGCGCAGGGCTTCAGCGGTTTGTTGTGGCCGGTTCCAGTAACCGGGAAAAATATTCGCCCCGCGCACGATGATCTCATCATTGTCGGCGAGTCTCATTTCGATGCCGGGGATCGCAGGACCTACGCGTCCGGGTTCGACGTGGCGGGGATCATCCATGGTGCAGATCGCGGTCGTCTCGGTCAGACCATACACTTGCAAGACGGGAATTCCCAGCATGGAGAAGTAGAGCTGAGTGTCAGGACTGAGCGGCGCCGAACCGCATATCAGCGCTTTGAGATTCGGCCCAGTCATTTTTTTGCGAATGGCGGGAAATACCAGCTTGTTCGCCAGCCACAACCACAGGCCATCGCCTGGCTTTGCATGTGCCTTCCCGTCCTTGCGTCTGGACCACGCAGCCTTAGCCCGTGAATAGACGGCTTGCGCTACTCCGCCGGTCTGCCGAAGCTGGTCGTCCACCCCCCGGCGCATGCGCTCCAGCAACTGCGGAACGTTGAGAAAGTAGTCTGGAGCAACCATCGGGAGGTCGTTCGCGATCCTGGAAAGGTCCATGTTGAGCGTGATCAAACTTCCCCGCAAAAGAAAGGTGAGTAGGGCAATCCATGAGGCGCCGAAGTTAAACGGCAGATAGTGGAAGATGCGATCCTGGCCGGTCCGGTCTTCCATCAGCAGATTCAATCGGGCGGAAGTACATCCCAGCATGAAGCCTACGTTGGCCGCGGTCAGCACCACGCCCTTTGCGTCGCCGGATGTCCCCGACGTGTAAATAATGGTAACGGGATCGGCGTCCCGTAGTTGCGGACGGTTCAGAGAAGAGGAGTGTTCGGTGACTGCAAACACTTCATCGAACAGAATACACGGCGGCGCCTCAGACCAGACTTGCTGAATACCCGCGCGCAGAGTAGCGTCGGCGCAGCAAACCAGCGACGGAGTGCAATCTTTCATCATGGCGACTAATTCCGCTGGAGCCTGGCGCGAATAGAGTGGAGCCACGATCAGTCCTTCCGCCATGGCGGCAAGATCCATCGCAACCCATCGAATGCTGTTCGGCCCCAGCAGGCCGCAGCGGTCGCCCTTCTTCAATCCTTGCGATGCAAGGAACGTACGCGCTTCGCGGACTAATTCCAGCAGCTCGCCGCCGGTCACACCGGTCACTTGGCCGTCGCGGATTTCCTGAAGGATTTGGAGATCCGGCGCAGATTTGAGTTGCGAAAGTATGTCTCCAACAAAAGGCATGATTATCTGTACTGGAACGCAGTGCGCAGGAACATTCTGGAGATCAGCTATACGCCGCCACCAGTTGGCGCAGCGAGGCGTTCATTGGCGGCAGGTAATCTTCCCAACTCCATTCCCCCGTGCGCGTGGGAAACTCGGGATACCGGCGCTGCACCTCTTCTTCAAAGAACACTCCCATCCGCGCCATCACCTTCAAATTCTTTACCACCGTGCGCGCAATGCCATCGGCGATACGCTCTCCGTCCGTTGCCAGTTTTTCCAGCGCCACCAGCAACCTGGATTCGAGGTCGGGATCATCCACATTCATCAGCAGGTCCTGATGTCCGCGTTCGCGCATCAGGTTGCGAATGCGCTCGTCCATGGTGATGCCAGCGGAAGGAACCAGCGCCGGCATGGACGTCACAATCCCGTGATAGCGGGACGAGGCCATCATGTGGCACGCCCGCAGAATGCTGACCAGTTCGTACATGTTGTACTGATCGGAAGTCAGCACCGGGACGCCGCCCAGCTTCTCTGAGATGCGATTCGCTGGACGCGCATCCAGCCGCTCCGTCGCTACCAGGATTACAAACACGTTGCGCTTCTTGCGGAAGCTGTCGACCGCATTTGCGATCGATGTCAGGTAATGCCGATAAGCGCGATCCGCGGCTGGACCTGAATTATGGAAGTAGACCGTACGGTAGTGACTGTCTTTATACGCGCCGGTGATGCGGTGTAACGCGTACTTGGCCACGGAGGCCTTGACCGGCCATTCGAACGGGTTGATCGGACAAACCACGAGGACTGGAGTCCGACCGTCCCAACCTACCTGCCGCAAGATGCTTTGTCCGTACTCTGCCGACCGAGGCTCGAAGGTCCACGCCGTGTCCGTGCCTAATTCTGTTGGCACGCCTAGCTCGCGAAGCAGAGTCCGCGATTCCTCATTCCGCGTAATCACCAGCGAATTCTTGCAGTACCGGCTACACATCTTCTCGATCAGCGGGTCCATGTGCCCAGCTTCGGCGCCGTATCCCACGGAAAGCTTATTCTGGGCCGCGGCAATGCCGAGCGATCCGATCATCATGGCGGTCAGCGCGTTGGCGAACTTGCTCTTGAACATCGAGCCTTCGCACGCAACTACACCATGATGCTTCGGTACTTCACGCGCCAGGAAGGGAGGAAAAATGTCCGGCAGATGCACCTGATTCGTGCCCCCAAAATATCCCTTGGAGAACTCGAAGTTCTGGCTCATTACACTGAAATCCACGCGCTCGGAACCGAGGATGTGTCGAATCTGTCGCAGCATTTCATCGACTCGCACGTCGGAACCCATGTTGCGCGTGCCGTTGTATCCGGCGAACAGAAGCTTCAGCTTTTCGCCCGGCTGCCAGGGCTTCCCTGCCCCCAGCATCCAGCTTGTCCTGGTCCGCTCGACGGAGCTGCTGACCCACGCCTCCAGGATGAGGTCCATCATGCGGCAGTTCCTCCGGCAGCGGCAGGCCAAGGCTGATATCTGTACTGAAACTGATTCTCGCGGCTGAATTGCAAGAGGGGATAACTGTATTGTGAAAAAGGAACAGGCTTGCGTCCCAGTTCCGACGTTACCCGGGTGTTGTCGAACACCGTGTTCCAGACCAGATAAGGCATGAACACTTTCATCAGCGAGGCGCCGTAGGCGATTGACCCCTTGCGGTTGGAGAGAAAGTCCACTGATCCGCCGAAGGGTTTCTCCATGAACGGAACAAAAATGGGTGCACGCTTTTGCTGGGCTGCTGCCAGCGCGGATGTCAGTTGACGGAAGGTCTGCGAGTCCGTCCCCGACGAAAGATGATAGGTGTCGCAGCGCGGCTGATCTTTCTGGTGCAGAGTAGCAATCGCGTCGGCAACAAAATCCACGTTCACGATGTCGATCTTGTCTGCGGGCCGGAATGGCAGTACCGGCAACCCGGCAAGAAACACGAAGGCTTTGACCATTTCAAATTGCGTGGTCTCAGGATAGCGGCTGTCTCCCAACACAATGCTTGGGCGGAAAACTGTCTTCGGCGTGTCGGGAAGCAGAACTCGCATCATGTGCTCGCAGAACTTCTTGGTGCGAGCGTAAGGATCATAGTCCGACCGGTCCCAGTCGATGGAGCGGTCTTCGGTCACAACCTCATTGCTGCGCCGTCCGGCCACGGCCACCGTACTCACCTGGCTGAAGCGGCGTAATCCGTGATAGTGCTCGGCGTGGCGCGCAAGTGTCAGTACTTCCAGAGTGCCGCGCAGGTTGACATTCAGACAGCTCTTCTCTGATTTCCGATTCAACGAGGCTGCGCAGTGGATTACCGAATCCGTCGTGTGTACCAGGCGATCGTATTCGTCCTGCGACAGACCGAAGCCGGAGGAAGTCAGATCGCCGCGGAAAACCCGTATGCGGGTCTGCAGGAATTCGTAGAAGCGCGGGAACTTCAGATGGAGCTGCAATGCCTGCCAGAGACGCAATTCCGCTTCGCGCGCATCCCGCGCACGCACCAGCAAGTTTAAGGCGGCGCCGCTCTCCAGTAAGTTGGAAGCAACGTGCGCGCCAATATATCCAGTCGATCCCGTCAGGAATATCGCCACGTTGCTCCGTTGGTCCCTGTTTTTACAGTTTCTCCGTTGGCCGGCGCAAGTTGAAAGTTGCGGGGCGGTCGTGCTTCGAGTGGACGTCCTTCAATCAGTGGATAGGTCCAGCGCCGCAAGGCGGGAATATGAATATTGATCCAATACTCCCACCAGTCCAACGACCGGGTGTCATATCCAAACTGGGCGCGCTCTTCCGCCACCAGCGCATAAGACAGCTTCTCCACGTTGTCGGATGCAAAATCATGCTCGTTCAAAAGAATAAACGGCTCGAACAATTCGATGAGCTTCTCCAACCTTTCCAGGCTGCGCTCGGTTTTTACCAGAGGCGTCTTCTTTAACGGCAACGGCGACATGATGCGCTGAATCGACTTAACAATCGCCTTTTGCGCCGGGGCCGACATGCGGTTATAGCGCGTCTTTGACACCGGAATCGCGTCGAACCGAAGGCGCAGCCAAGACTCCAGTCCTTCCTGGGCGCGGTAATGTTTGCGGTGAGCAAGGGATGTCAATTCAATCGAGCGTCCCATGTCGCACGGGTTCGTCACGGAGGTTGCGAGTTGGTACAGCGGGTCGTGTCTGCGCTCGATGATCGCGGCGGCAATCAGTGTCATGCCGGCGCAAACCGCATCCACTGGGATAATATCGAGACGCTTGCTCTCTTTCGAGGGCAACTGCCGGAAGTAAGTGCCCAGCAAATAAGACAGCGAAGCGGATGTGTTGATGCCTTCATTCCATCCCACGAAGGGTTTGGCCACCGAGGTCTCAACAATCGCGGGACGCACTACAGCAATGGGCAGGCCGGCTCCATGCTTTGCAATCAGAGATTCGGCGAGGCTCTTGGTCAGCGTGTATGTATTCGGCCAGCCCAGCTCTTTTGCCCGCCGGGTTCCCGCTTCGGTGAGGTATATCTTCAGCCAGCGAATGCGATTCTTGCGGATCTGGTTCTCGAGAGCGGCGCCTTGAAGGCCCTTTGCTGCATGCTCCTTGGCCAGCGACTGCATCTTAAGCCCTGCTGTAACTTCTTCGCTCTCGGCCTGCACCTCCGCTTGCTTGATCAGATCATGCAAAGCCTGCAACTCGCGTTCGGCCTCGAAGTCTGCCAGATGACGAGGGTTGTAATTCGGAACCAACTTCTCGACTACACGTCCGTCTCGTTCGCCCGCCACATAGCAGGTTGAAAGGTGCAGCAGTCCGGCGTGATCCGCGCTCCGCACAAACTCAAGGATATTGACGGCAGCATCGGTGTTCGTGACCAAGGCATCCCGTAGGTCGGGGTTGAAGTCTGTCAGGCCCGAGCTGTTGATGATAAGGTCAAGGTCTCTCTGCAGACGGCGCGCAGTCTCCGGGTTCAGTCCGAGGCCTGGCTGTGTGACATCGCCCTCTACGACTTCGACCCTGTCGCGCAGGAAATGGGGAAGTGCGTCCGCGTAACGTTCGAATAGAGGATCGAAGACGGGAGAATCCTCAATGATCTTCTCGAACCGGCGCTCCGCCGGATTTGACTTCTGCCGTCGGATCAGCAAGTAGATGCGCCCAATGTCGGGCAAGTCCAGCAGAGCATTGGCCAGCCAAACCTTGCCAATAAATCCGGTCACGCCGATAAGCATCACATGCCTGCCCGCGAAAGCTTTTCGGACCGACAGTCCCGGGGTCTGCCTTTGCCCCCCAAAGTGAACGATCGGACGCTCCTCGACTGTGCCCTGCCTTTCGGCTGGGATGACCGCCGCTCGCAGAGTCTCCACAGAAATGTCCAATTGCCGAGCCAGAGTCTTTGGCGCTCGACGCCCGTCCGGATGCTGCTCTCTGATCTTCGCAAAAGCACCGCGCGGCCGGATCACTGGATTGAGCAGCCTGCCGGTCGCTCTGCCGTCGCGAAACTCCAGCCGGTTAGCAACTAAATGCTTGGCTCCGAGGTGTTGCGCCAACGGACGCATCAGATGGTCCAGCCCCTGGCTCACCAGCACAACGTCTGCTCCGGAGCGGAGAAGTTCCTGGACCTTTTCCACTCCATGCGGTTTCAGCTGGGGTTTCAGCTTGTACTGGAAATATTCCTCGCCCAGAAGATCCAGGCGGTCGCGGGTTACGCCCCGCAGGGCGGTGTGAACCACGCGAGTAGCGAACTTGCGGTTAGTGGAGTAAAGAAATGGGCGCAGCGCCGCCATCAGAAAGATCAGCCCGCGTCGCCGAAAGCGTTCGGAGAAGGTCTGGGCGTTCCAGGTGAAAAACGCCACCGGCTTGACCACGGTCAGGTCAAGAAGGCTGCCCTCGATCCGCCAATATACGCAAGGGGCCGGGCTGGAATTGTGGGTTGGCTGTTCCAAATTTGCTGTTCGTCTTATGAGAGTCCTAGGAAATCACTGTCCACCACAGGGCGGACGAAACTCCTATTGTAAACAATTGAGTCCACTGAGCGAAGCTATAGTCTGTGCCGGCTTTGACATCGTTAGCTGGACGGTCGGGCCCCCACAGGACATATCAACCTGCCTTCCCTGGGCTGGGGGTCGATCCGACGGCCAGCGCCAGGCATGCGCTCATCCCGAGAGCTACTCCAATCGCCAGCAAACCGCCATGAACTCCACCGCTCGCCGACTTCACGAGGCCCATGATGGATGGCCCGAAATAGCCACCCAGATTCCCGACCGAGTTGATGACCGCAATGGTCGCAGCCGCCGTGGAGCCAGCCATCCCCGTGCTCGCCATCGCCCAGAAGGGACCGACCATGGCCTGAGCACCCATCATTCCAATGCTCATTCCCACGATCACCAGCCATGGGATTCTGGCGTATGCAGCCAAGCCCAGCGCGACAGCGCCCAGCAATCCCGACAACGCCGTGTGCCAGCGTCGTTCGTCCGAGTAATCGGAATGCCGACCCACAATCACCATTGCGACCGCAGTCAGCAGATACGGGATGGCCGCTACCGCGCCGATCATAAGGTTTCCGAGCCCGGATAACGCGCGGATTACGCTGGGGAGCCATAGCGTCACGCCATACATGGTCGATGCTATTCCGAAGTACACGAGAGAAAGAATCCATACTCTTGGGTTAGTGAAGACCGAGCGCAAGCTCGATTTGTGAATGAGTGAATCCGCTCGCCGCTCGCGTTCTAACTCGTCGACAAGCCAATCTCGTTGCTCACCCGTGAGCCAGGAGGCCTGCCTGGGGCTGTCGACCAGTACCCAGGAAACGGCAGCGCCGAGAAGAATCGCAGGCAGACCCTCAAGCAGGAATAGCCATTGCCAACCGGCTAGTCCGCGGCCATGCAGTCCCAACAGCGCTCCGGAGATGGGACTGCCCACGAGGCCAGCCAACGGGTTTGCCGTCATGAACCAAGCCACTGCGCGAGCACGGGCGTTCGCCGGGAACCAATGCTTCAGATACAGGATCATGCCAGGAAAGAATCCGGCTTCGGCGGCCCCCAGCAGAAAACGCAGTGTGTAGAAGCTGATAGGACCACGGATGAAAATCATCGAACACGACACCAATCCCCAGACAACCATCAGGCCGGAGATCCACCGGCGCACGCCCACTTTGTGCAAAACCAAGTTGCTGGGCACCTGGAAAAAGAAGTAGCCCGCGAAGAACATCCCGGCGGCGCGGCCATAGACCCGGTCAGTCAAATGAAATTGATCCCGCATCTGCAGGATGGCGAAACTTACGTTGATCCGGTCGAGGTAAGCAACAATGTAGAGCAGAAACAGGAACGGCATCAGCCGCCACATCAGCCGGGAGACGACCGCGGCTTCGCTTTCGCGTTGAAGGGTTCTTTGCAAGCAAGGGTCCGGGCAACCGGGTTTGGTGGAGCGAGGATTCTACGCTAAATGGAGCTTCTCCCGGATTTCGGTTACGATTTGCTCCGGCGGTTTGTCGATGTCCACAGTGATAGCCGCCTTGGGTTCCTCCAGGTCGGCGAGTTGAGATGCAAGAATCTGCCCGTTGGCAAAGTGCCCTTGCCTCAAGTGTAGACGACGAGCGATCAGATCCGCGCTTCCTTTCAAATATACAAATTGCACGTCAGGCCCCGTGGTAAGCTCTTGCCGATAGCTTTCCTTCAGCGCCGAGCAAGCCAGCACTACACTAATTCGGGCAGAACTCCAGTTCGCAATATTGGTGCTAAGGAGTCTCAGCCAAGGCCGGCGGTCGCCATCGGTGAGCGAGATACCCTGGCGAATCTTCTCAACGTTGGCCGCGGGGTGGAAATCGTCGGCATCGGCGAACTTCCACCGCAGTTGTTGCGCTAGAAGGCGCCCCACGCTCGTCTTACCGGAACCTACAACTCCCATTACAATCAATATCATGGCTGAACTTTCCTGAAGCGCTACTTCTGGGCGCAGGCGGCATTCCCGGCGTTGAACACAGGTTCTTCAATTCCACGAATAAGGGCAGAACTTAGTTTGACGACAAGTGTACAAGAACGGCACGGGGGTGAAGATCATCGTAAACAATGGCCCGAGGCAGACGATTTTTGGGAAATCCGTCGCAGAGCGTACAGGAAACTACCGATGTTCGCTCCGGGAAGAGCCCGATAGATAATCGCTAACCAACCCGCCACCATTTTTGTCATCCAAGGCATTGGTAACCCAAAGAAACCTGAATTGGTTCATCAGGGTAATGCCGCGCAAGGGAGACTCAGTTCAGCCTCAGGTCGTCCCGGTTTCCCGTGCGCGAACTTGTGAGTTGCGCGGGAGGCGAATGGCAACTGCAACCAGCGATCTCAACGAAAATCCCAATATTGAAGTCGGGCCTCGCATCAAGCTGGGCTGTCCCGGCCTGGATCACATCCTGGGAGGCGGACTTCCGGCGGGCCGTCTCTACCTGCTGGAAGGAGACCCGGGCGCGGGAAAGACGACACTGGCACTGCAGTTCGTCGCTGAAGGGATGAAAAGCGGGGAGCGCGCGCTCTACATCACTCTTTCGGAATCACGTTCGGAGTTAAACTTCGCGGCTCAGGCGCATGGCCTGCCAATCGAAGGCGTCGAGATCGTCGAATTGCTTCCGGACGAAGATGACCTGCGTCCGGAACAGCAATACACGGTATTTCACCCTGCGGAAGTCGAACTCAACGACCGCATGCAACGCATCGTGAAAGAGGTTCG
>Ga0137391_10000948_pt1 | contig 20758 bp, 23 predicted proteins | sample 15con2h24BmetaG_FD_101399 | JGI IMG/M metagenome (GOLD analysis project Ga0137391, IMG submission 101399) | Vadose zone soil microbial communities from Angelo Coast Range Reserve, California, USA - 15con2h2.4B metaG | ecosystem: Environmental > Terrestrial > Soil > Vadose zone > Saprolite...
TCGGCCAACGTGACCAGGCTCTCGTAATAAAAATCCGTACCCGACATGTGGATCAACTCGCCCGCCTGCTTTCGGATGGCGGCCACCACGTCAGGATGGCAGTGACCGGTAGAAGTCACGGCAATGCCGGATGAGAAATCGAAAAACTCGTTGCCGTCCACATCAGTGACAACGATGCCGTGGCCTTCCTTGGCCACCAGCGGATAGGAACGTGTATAGGACGGCGAAATGAATCGATCGTCGCCTGCGAGCACGCGCTTGGCGTGGGGGCCCGGCAAAGCGGTCGTGATCTTTGGTCCGTCGATTCGCCCCTCAATTACGGTGCCGGTCATGGTCTTGGTGGTCATGGAATCCTCCTATAGGTAAGCCGGTCGTTCTTCTATGGTCGTTGGCCGATCCCACTTTTAAGGCGGACTTCGGCCTCACACAAACTGAGGAGGATTGAAATTAGTCGCTACCGAAAAGGCTGGGACGCACTTGCGAAGGCAGCACTGCCAGATACCGGCGCGGACACACCAGCATATGCAGCCAGCACGCAGGCAGGTGCGAATTGGGGTTCTTGAATCTCACTAGACACAATTATATCCATGCCCGACCGGCGGCGTAACCCCCTAGGGTGCTGTCCGTTGGTCATTATGAATGTGCAAGTTCAGAGAACATCGTCCAGGACCAGCGTCTCAAAGCCGGTTACTCGCTTGAAAACCGGGTCATTGGTAATCAATCCGGAGACTGTCGCATGGGCGGCAGTTGCCGCTTGCAGCGCGTCCGGAGTTCTCAGGCCATGGGCGGCCCGAATTCGAGCGGCAACGTCGGCGACTTCCAGCGTTGGAGCGATCCAGTCCAGGTTGGGGTATGTGGAAAGTAGCGCGTAGAACTCGTCTGCGCGTCGCTGGTCGCCATCGCGGTAGGGCTGAACCAGCAACTCAGTCATCGTGATAGTGGAAGTTACAGCTCTGCCTGTGGGCTGTTCCAGCCAGGAAAAAACGCGGTCAGTTAGGCTGGCGTACCGCGGATTATTTTCGAGTTGATAAATGAAGACGCTGGTGTCGAGCGCAATCCGGCGATGACGCCGGAGAAAGGCGTCGAGCCTCGCTACTCCCAACTCTGGTGTTCCTTTTGCAGATGGTCCTTAGGGTAGCGGCCCTGGGCCAGGCCGCGAATGGCGGCATGATGTGATTTTGGCTTTTGCAGGACCAGCACCCGCTCTCCGCGAACCACGACGAGGATCTTGTCGCCGGGTTTCACGCGCAATGCTTGACGAGCCTCGCGCGGGATCACGATCTGGTTCTTCGTGGAAAGTTTGGCTTCCGGCATCACTTTACATAATATCACTAGGTAAAGTGATAAATGTCAACCAAAATTTACTTTGTTTGATCACTTCGAGTCATGAATTCTGAATCGTCGGGAAGCGGCGTCTCGTCTTATATGCTTTAACCACCTCCATGCCCTCCACCGCCCCATCCCGCTTCATGCTGGCCCTTAACTTCGGCCTGGTTTATCTCTTCTGGGGCTCGACCTACCTAGGAATTGGAATTGCCATTCAGCACATCCCGCCGGCATTAATGTGTGCCACGCGCTTCACTATCGCGGGTGTGATCATGCTGGCTTATTGCCTTGTCGCAAGAAAGAATATCCGCTTTAGCGCGCGCGAGTTGCTGCAACTGGCGATTGTGGGCAATCTACTGCTACTAGGCGGGAATCTCACGCTCTCGTATGCGGAACTCTACGTTCCTACCGGCCTCGCCGCCCTGCTGATCGGGATAACGCCGCTATGGTTCCTGGTGCTGGATTCGTTGCTCCTCGGGCATCATCGGATGTCGGGCCGCGGCCTGGCCGGGCTGGCGCTGGGGATGGTGGGCACCGTCGTATTGCTGTGGCCTGATCTCCACACCACCGGAGCCCTGGGCCGCAAGCAGTTGTGGTATGCGCTGGCGCTGAACGGTGGCGCTTTCGTCTGGGCGTTCGGCTCAGTGCTGTCCAAGAAATGGCAATCCGGAGGGCCCAGCTTCGGGGCCACCAGTTGGCAGGTTTTTTTCGCCGGGATGGGGAACCTGATTTTCGCACTCTTCAAACATGATTTCGCGCGCGTCGTCTGGACCCCTCGCGGGGTCGCGGCGGTTGCATATCTCATCGTTGGTGGATCGCTGATCGGCTACACCGCATATATCTATATTCTCGGCCACGCGCCCACCGCAAAAGTCTCGACCTACGCCTACGTGAATCCGGTAGTCGCCGTTTTCTTGGGATGGCTGGTGCTGCACGAAAAGATAGACGGGTACATTCTCGGCGGAAGTGCAATCATCATCGCCTCAGTGATTCTGGTAACTAGTTCCAGCGTGACCAAGAAAGTAGAAAGACAAACAGCGATTGCCGCTGCGGATTGAAATCATCGGGTGATCTGGCGATCTGTGTGGGTCGGACACTCTTGTCCGACGCTTTTGACCTTCACGTTGGCAGAAATACCTCGACTCGGTGGTCAGCGTATTCGGCAAACTGGCAGTGAAGATCTGCAGTCATTGTCGGACAGGAGTGTCCGACCCACACGGCATTCTCAGAACACCCGATGACCCGGTGCTCGCGTAAGATACTCACATGCCAGCATGTGTAAGTTGTGGGCGCGAAATACCGCCGGCCCCCGCGGGAGAATTGAATATCTGCCCTGAGTGCCGGGCGGCGTTTCTTGCCCGCGCGCCATCGCAAAACCCGGTGCCCGCACGCCGCCGCTCCGCTGCACTGGAGCACATGCCGGTCACCGCTGTTTTCATCGGACTTAACGTTTTGGTTTTTGTCCTTATGACGCTCTCCGGCGTCTCGTTCACCACTCCGCAACTCCACCAGCTCGTAAAGTGGGGCGCTGACTGGGGCCCTTACACTCTTACAACCCAGCCCTGGCGCATTCTTACATCCAATTACGTGCACATCGGAATCATCCACATTGCGCTGAATATGTGGTGTTTGTGGAATCTGGGAGCGCTGGCAGAACGAATTTTCGATCGCTGGACATACGTTCTAACTTACACGGCTTGCGGAATCGGCGGCAGTATCCTGGGCGTGTGGTGGCATCCCGAGACGGTGGAAGCCGGCGCCTCAGGTGCGATCTTCGGAATTGCCGGTGCGCTGATTGCCGCTCTCTACTTGGGTCGCCTGCCTGTACCTCCCAGTGCCCTCAAGGCAACTCTTAAGAGCCTCTTGTCATTCGCCGGATACAACCTGTTTTTCGGGGCCGTCGTCCCCGGCATTTCCAATGCCGCACATTTAGGCGGCCTGGTTACCGGCTTGGCCCTGGGCGCGGTACTTGCGCCTCGCCTTACTGCGCCGCCCGACGAGAGAAACTCCTGGCGCCGATTGATTTTTATCGCAGCCGGCGTTTTGCTATTCGCGCTCTTTTACTTCGTCCGTCGCGCTGTTTTGCACGCGGCCCTGGGTTCGGAAGGGCCGTGATTCTTCTTACTCTTCTCCCGCGTTTTCTTCTTCTGTAACCAACTCCACCGCCCGGTTTGGCACCGTGAAAGTAAACCTTTGCTCCCCTTAGGCTCAAAAGTCACGCGCGACGGGGCGCGCTGCCAAATCGGAGCCCCGCATTTTGCTTCCTGCATGTCGGCGCCGGCGCCGCTCAATGCTTTCTTCAGCAGTGGCTTTCGCCTGCCGAGTTGCACGAGGATCGCCGACACTTTCTTGCCGTCGTCGGAGACCCCGCAATACGCGGCATAGTCCCGAAACCATACGGCCTCAGAATTGTAAGGATCGAACTCCGGCGGCGGGACCAGTTGCATCTTGCCGCTGACGCGGTTGACCAGCAGCCATCCGCCTCGCTCCCAACGCCATCGCGCTGGCACCGTCTCTTGGGGAAGAGAATCATTCAGGCGAAAGACACGCTGCACTACAAAAGTACGATTGGTCACGTCATGCGGCGGCCCAGTGATGAATTCTTTGTTTTGGCCGTCGACCAGGAGCGCACGAACCTTCAAGTCCAGCGCCGTGCGCTCGTCTTCGCCTAGCATCAACTTCACCGTCGTCCACTTGCCCAAGGCAACCACGTGCTGCCTGGGAGCGGCTAGACCGATTCGCCCGAGCAACAGAACATAAACCAACAATCCGCACACCTTACTTCATGAGTCCAAGATAAGCACCGTCAGCGCGTCGAGCGCAAGGACATGCAACCCATCCGAGCGTTTTGCATCCCAGAGTGGGAATTCCAGGGAACACCAAATTTCTCCTAAAACGTTTTTTTCGCTTACAATAAAACCGTTAGAGCAGCACTCATGGACCCTGCCCGGAAGTTTCCCACGATTCATGTCCGTGGCCATCAGGCCACGAGTGATCTCTCTCTGCGCCGCCGCCTTCCTCGCGTGCTGGTAGTGGACGACAATCCCAACACCATGACCCTGATGCGCGACCTGCTGTCCGCGCGGGGATACGAGGTTGTCGCGGTGCCCGACGCTGCCCAGGCCGAAGCAGAAATTCTCAGCCGTGTGCCCGACTTGGTACTTTCTGATGTAGTCATGCCCGGCAAGTCTGGATATGAGCTCTGTCGCGAACTGAAAGAAAATCCTGCCACTCGCCTGGTTCCGGTTGTACTCATTACCGGCCTCAGCGAGCGGGAAGACCGGGTGCGTGGCATCGAAGCCGGAGCCGATGATTTCTTGAGCAAGCCCATCTTCCCGGAAGAACTCTTCGCCCGAGTGAAGTCGCTCATTAAGTTGAAGGAATTTACCGACGAACTGGAGACGGCCGAAAGTGTCCTGTGCACACTCGGACTCAGCGTCGAGAGCCGCGACCCATACACAGAAGGACACTGCGAGCGCCTGGCGATAAACGCCAGCAATCTGGGCCGCCATATTCATCTGGATGAAGAAGAGATCGTCGCCCTGCGCCGCGGAGGCTATCTCCACGATCTGGGCAAGATCGCGGTGCCGGACGAGATCTTGAAAAAGGGCGCAAACCTTACATCCGAAGAATGGGCGATCATGAAGCGCCATCCCATCACCGGCGAAAACATTTGCCGGCCGCTAAAGTCTTTGCGCTTTGTGTTGCCCATCATTCGCAGTCACCACGAACATTTCGACGGCAGCGGATATCCCGACGGTCTCGAAGGCCGCGACATTCCTCTGCTCGCCCGGATCCTGCAGGTGGTTGACGTCTATGATGCGCTACGCACTGCCCGTCCTTACAAGCCCGCGCTAAGCCACGACCAGGCGGCGCTTACCATGCGCGACGAAGCCCATGCCGGACTGTGGGATCAAGACCTGGTGGCGGAATTCTTTTCCATGCTGGAAAAGCAGCGTCAGGTCGCCTAGTTCCAACCGGCCAGAACCTCCCGTTACCGGGGGAAACCCAAAGCCTGATTCTAAATGGATAGCCTCCACATTCCCCCTCTCCCATTCACGTGATACCTTCTCATAGTCGCGGCCGTCGCGTTGCCTGATGGCTGACAGCTGATGGCTATCTACAGCTTCATCATTCCTGCCTACAATGAGGGCGCGCGCCTGGGATCAACCCTCGACCGCGTGCTCGACTACATTAGGGTCCGCGGCTGGGATGCCGAGGTGGTGGTGGTGAACGACGGCTCGCGCGACCAAACGGCCGACCTGGTTCGGGCGAGCGCTCAGGCGCATCCTGAGCTGCGGTTGATTGAAAACCCGGGCAATCGTGGCAAGGGATACAGCGTGCGTAACGGCATGTTAAACGCGACAGGCGAAGTGCTGGTGTTCAGCGACGCCGACCTGTCTTCGCCGATCGAAGAGGCCAACAAGCTTTTTGCCGCGATTGAGGCAGGCTCCGATATCGCTATTGGATCACGCTGGTTGCAGCCGGAAATGCAAACTCACCGGCAGTCGCTGTTACGCCAGTTCTATGGACGGCTTTTCAACTTGGCCCTGCGAGTGCTGCTCGGTCTGAATTTCAAAGACACACAGTGCGGATTCAAGGCGTTCACCCGCAGCGCGGCCCAGGCGACTTTTCCTCTGCAGAGAATCGAGCGCTGGGGTTTCGATCCTGAGTTGTTGTATCTCGCCCGCCGCGCTGGATTGAAAGTGCAGGAAGTACCTGTAGCCTGGGCCCACGTTGAGGGAACGCGCCTCAGCCCGCTGCGCGATGGCCTCCGTATGTTTGGGGAAGTATTGAAGATCCGTTGGAACTCTTTAACCGGAAAATATTCGCGACCAAAAAACTAAGACCTAGGCTGGAAAGCGCTCAGAACCCAGCGGCCTTGGGGAACGCGTTCGGACGGGCCGCCACGCCCACGCCTTTCTCAAAAACAATCGTCATCTTTTGCGCGCAGTTTTCACACAGCCAGTAGAACTCAATGCGGCGGAGAGGCTTTTTCTTTTCGTCATTGCCCAGAGCGCGCCGGCGTTCAAGCCCGGCTTCGATCTCTTGCCGGAAAAGTTTCCCTTGGTGGAAATAGTGGAAGGTTGCAGCGCAATCGGAGTTGGCGCACTTCGAAACCACAACGCCCTCTCATCATCAAATTCTCAATCTATTAAATATTTTACTCCCGTTTTTCAGAATGCAAGCCTTCTTCAAATTAAATCTATGTAAAACTTTGTTGCAAATTGGGAAGTCGCTAGAGCCGGTTGATGAGCGATGCGACGTATCCTGCGCCAAAGCCGTTATCAATATTCACTACACTCACGTTCGATGCGCAGGAATTCATCATTCCCAGCAGTGCGGCCAGCCCTTGAAACGCGGCCCCGTAACCCACGCTGGTCGGCACCGCAATCACCGGAGCCCCGATCAGTCCGCCCACCACGCTGGGCAAAGCGCCTTCCATCCCAGCGCAGACTATCACCACGCGAGCCCGGCTGAGAATTTTCTGATGCGCCAGCAAGCGGTGGATGCCGGCCACCCCCACATCGTAGATTCGCTCCACCTGGTTGCCCATAAGTTCCGCTGTGACCACCGCTTCCTCCGCAACCGGGATATCACTGGTCCCCGCCGAAACCACCGCAATCACTCCTTTGCCGTAAAGTCTGCGATCGCGTCGCAGCACGATGGCCCGGGCGGCCACTTCATATTTCACCCCGCGCACACCTTTTTTCACAGCGGTGAATTGCTCTTTTGTAGCCCGAGTGGCCAGCACGTTCTTCCCATGCTTCGCCAGCCGTTTGAAAATCCCCGCAACTTGCGCCGGCGTTTTCCGTTCCCCGAAAACCACCTCCGGCATTCCCATCCGGAGTGCGCGGTGATGGTCAACTTTTGCAAACCCCAGGTCTTCAAATGGAAGGTGCCGAAGTTGCTCGACGGCAGCGTCAGGCGAAAGTTCGCCAGCGCGTACTTGCTCGAAAAGTTTGCGAATGGATTCGGCGTTCAAAGAAGTGAGTTGTCCTGGCAAAAGCTAGCTTACCACCCGCGCCCACGTAGGCCCGGACGCCCTCGTCCGGGCACGCGAGCGAAGCTCGCGGGGGTTGCGGAGCTTCACGCGAAGGGGGAGGAGCGCCCGCCTCTACACGCCACAGTTCAATGTACGGAAGGATTGCTTTCAAGCACCTTGGCCGCCCTATTCAATGCATCGGTCAATGCCAGTATCTGCTTCTGAGTCGCAGCGGAATCGTGGTCATCAATGGAATCGTTCACGCCCGGAATCACTGCCGCAGCGTATCCAGCGCGTTTTCCCGGAGCATAAATCGCATGACGAAACCACGGTCGCCCGGGTAGCCCCCCTTCCAACAAGAGCGCACGATCGGCGCGGACGAGCGCCAAGTTCAAAGCAGAGACCGCTCCAGCAGGATGCCTCTGTCTTCCGGATATCTTCAACCCCGCAGCCCCCAGCCATCGAGCCGCAGCCAACGCAGGTTCAAAATCCGGAGACGGATTAGCGAACACGCTCTTAGCCCGCTCCTGCGCCTTTTCAATGTAAACCCCAACCTCTTTTCCATATTCCTCGAAGTCATAAGGAAGAACATCGGTATCGGCCATGCGCACTACTTCCAGACCGAAGACCCGGGCCATTTGCTGCTCGCGACGAAAATCAGGATCGCCAAACTTTTTGAACCACGCAAAATCGTCGAACGCCGAATGATAGACACCATAGTCGCCAAACGAGCCCACGTCGGTCGAGGCCACGCCCAGGTGCTGCAGAAACACCGTGTAATCGGACCCACTGCCCAGATCGCTCACTGGAACATCGTTCCCGGCAGGAGCCAGCGGCGCGCGATACGTGCTGGTGCTGGTTTCTCTCGAATCCACTTTCAGCGCGCCGGTGCGGTTCAGTTTCATCCACTGTTCATAAACCGTGCCGCCGCTCGCATCTGGAACGCTCTTGGTCACATCGCGCACGAACTGTTTCAAGCTGGGCACCGCAGCCGCGCCAAATTTTGGCCCAGAGACAGCCATATCAGTGTTGAAGTAAGCCACCGCCGTCTTCGAAATTTCTCCATGCTGCTCGCCCCATTCCGTCGAACCGATCAGGCCTTCCTCCTCGGCGTCCCAACTGCAGAACATTAGCGTGCGTTTCGGCCTCCATCTCGATTTCAATAACACGCCGACTCCATGCACTGCCTCCAGCATCGCCGCAGTACCGCTGCCGGGATCGACCGCACCGTAGACCCACGCATCTCTATGATTCCCCGCAATCACCAGCGCATCCGGCCAAGTGTCTCCGCGCGTCGTACCGATTACGTCCCAGATGGTGCGGAGTTGATAATCCTGTTTCAGGTGCAATTTTACTCTCACCGGGCCCGGCCCAATGTGATAAGCAAACGGCAACCCGCCTTTCCAATCACCAACTGCCTCCGGCCCGCGCAGGTGTTCGAGGATGGGCCGTGCATCGGCTGCGGATATAGGTGTGGTGGGCAGTTGCGGGGCTGCGGGCGAATTTTCGCGTTTGATCCGCTTCGATGCAGGTAGGTTTGGTATTGACGCCACGCCCGGTGTGGTCACATCCCCGGGAAACTGCCAGATGTAGTTGATCGCTCCACGTTGCACGCCCGTCTCGGGCCGCCAGGGCCCAGCCGGATACGCCGCTCCGCGCTGCGCTCCGTCGTCCGCGGGGTCCGAGTAAATGATCAGCCCGGCGGCGCCGTATTGTTGCGCAAGCTGCGATTTAACTCCGCGAAAGTTCTGTCCGTAGCGCGCCAGCACGATTTTTCCGCGTAGATCGATCTTCATGTCGGCAAGTTTCTGAAAGTCGGCCGCGGTGGCGTAATTGGCATAAACCACTTCCGCGTCCGCATCTCCCGACGGCGACAGCCCGCTGAAGGGCATCACAACTCGCGAATCATCCTGATAAGCGTCGCCATCCACATGCTCGCGAGTGGGGCCGTGCATATGGACATTTGAGGGCGCAGTGACATCAACCGAAATTTCTGCCGGATAGTTAATCAGAACCTTATATTCGACGATCTCGGTCTTTAATCCGGCCTCGCGAAATTTCTTTGCAACATATTCGGCATTAGCCTTGTCTTCAGGCGATCCGGCGATGCGCGGAGCCGCGGTCAGAATTCGCAGGTGTTCCTCGGCCAGCTTGGGATCAGGTACCGCAAGAAAGCGAGCCTCGACGGCGCGCTCCTCACGGGGGTGAATGAATCCGGCAAGGTCACCCGCAGGGTCGGGCGTTGCAGATTGCGAGCCAGTTGGCTGCAAGGCAGCAAACAACAGCACAACTGCGAGAGTCATAACCGAAGGGAATCGCGTGATCGGGAATCGCATAATCACCCGATTCAAAATAACAGAGTCGAGAGCTGTGGCAAATCTCGTGAGTTCTCGCAATCTGCTATAAACTCCTGTACAGATGACTAAACGCCGCTCTAAAGGCGCGTACATGATCTCGGCAGTAGCCGAAATGTATGGCATACATCCGCAAACCCTGCGCCTCTACGAACGCGAAGGCCTGCTGAAACCCTCGCGCACCGAAGGCAACACCCGCCTCTACACCGACGAAGACTTGCAACGCCTGGAGTTCATCCTGAACCTGGCCCGCGACCTCGGAGTGAACATCAGCGGCATTGCCATCATCCTGCAAATGCGCGAGCGTATGGAAGAAATGCAGTACCAGATTCAGGATTTCGTGAAAGCGATCCAACAGGAGGTGCTGTCGCGCGCCGGCGCCGCTGCTGACCCGTCCAAGGGCGCAATCGTTCCCATTCGGCGCGCCATTGTGACTGCACCGCCCAGCGCCAAGAAACGATAACCCTGTCATCCTGAGCGGAGTAAGAACTTCGCGAAGCGAAGTTCTTACGGAGTCGAAGGACCCCTACCAGTTTCGCAGCAACGTAAATCTTAAAAGGGGATTCTCACGACGACCCTGCGGGGTGAGAATTCCCTGCATCGCCAATGGGCAGTATCGTGATAGCGGTCCTTCGACTGCGTTGCCGTCCGCTTCGCGAACAGCAACTTCGCTTAGGATGACAGGTCTTAGTATCATCAAGAGTTGCCATGCTCCCCTTCAAGCTCATCTACAGCGACGATTACTACCTTCCCATCGGCCAACACGTCTTTCCGGCGCAAAAATACCGGCTCGTGCATCAGCACCTGCTGGAAAGCGGCACGGCAGCGGCGGAAGACTTCCTCACCCCGCAGCCTGCCACTGACGAGGACATCTTGCTAGTCCACACGCCGGTCTACGTCAACAAGCTCAAGACTGGAACCCTCTCCGCCCGTGAGGAAATGGAACTCGAGATCCCTTACTCGCCGGAATTGGTACGGGCGTTCTGGCTGTCTGCAGGAGGATCGATTCTAGCTGCGGATCACGCGCTTCAGGACGGTGTCGCCATCAACCTCGGCGGAGGCTTTCACCACGCCTTCCCCGATCACGGCGAAGGCTTCTGCATGATTCACGACGTGGCAGTCGCCATCCGCCGCATGCAGCGCGACGGCAGAATCCGCACCGCGATGACGGTTGACTGTGACGTCCATCATGGCAACGGAACCGCCGCAATCTTTGGTGGAACTCGCACCGCCAGCCAGTCGCTTCCGTCGTCGGGCCCGTCAACTCTGGGCCGATCAGCTCTCGACCCGGCAACATTCAGCCAATGCGGCGTTATGCGTGGCGCCCATGCCGGAGACGTCTTTACCATCTCGCTGCATCAGGAGAACAATTACCCGCCTTTCAAGCCGCCGTCTTCGATTGACGTGGACCTGCCCGACGGCATCACCGACGACGATTACCTCGCCTGGCTCGACAACGCCCTCAGCTCCGGACTGCGCCAGTTCACTCCGGACTTGATCTGCTACATCGCCGGCGCCGACCCTTATCGCGAAGATCAGCTCGGAGGTTTGGGGTTAACGATTGAAGGATTAAAGCGGCGCGATGAATTGGTCTTCCGCGTGGCGAAAGCGCAAGGCATTCCCGTGATAGTGACCTATGCCGGCGGCTACGCCCAGCGCGTGGAAGATACGGTGACGATTCATTGCAACACGGTGGTGGCGGCGAAGGAAGTGTTTGTCGACTGAGAGGCAGAGCCAGCTGATGCCATCTCGCTTATCGAGGAACTTGTGACAAATCAACTGCATAAACCGAGCGTGAATCTAGGAGGTATAAGATCGATCCTTTCCCGGATCCATTACGAATTTCCATAGCTTTACCATTCTCGTCAGTGGGTTCAACCTCGGTAACGTTCCCCTCTTTCACGTGAAGGAAGAACAGAGCCTCTCTTTTCTTGTAAGAGCCGGAAAATAGTGCGTAGCCTCCGGAAAGCGCGAACGCACTAGATCCGGCAACCGGCACTTGGCACACTACCTCGGCGTGATCGTTCTTGATTCTCACAAGTGGGAAATCTGTGTAGTAGTACGCGTACATTTCTTGATCGCAGACGTTGAGTGCATTACAATCGGCGATATCAGGAATTTCGTTCTTGAGGGCAAATTCGTTGAAATTGAATTCGAGTTTCCTTCGGACGAAAATCGTGCGCGGCCTGCCTGACCTACTGTGCTGCCGAAGACACCCTCATCGGAGTAGCTGCCCCAAATCTTATTGTCGGGAGTAACACGGACGTGGTTAACCCCATCTCCGACGTGGAAGTGGAAAGTACTTCGCCCGACTTGGTTGCGATCTCTGCATTGTTGTCGCCAGGGCGGCACCGACCGTCCACCAATAGGGTAGCCTCTGGCCCAAATGGCTGAACGTGGAGAAATAGGCGTTCGGGGGCGGTAACGGATTGTGATTTTTCGCCGTGGCTGGCAAGGACCAGATAACGTCGGCGCTGCTGGTTAAAAGCCTGTATGAGCTGATCAGGGTTTGCACGCAGAGCGGGATCGATGCGGGTCACGGCGGTGATGACAATTTGTTCACGCGGTCCGACAGAAACGGACTCTATCTCCCACGCGTCGTCCCATTCAGTTAGCTCGAACTGCCTTTGAAAAACAGTCTTGCTTGTATTCATTGCAAAACGACCCCGAAAGCGTCCTGCTAGAATAACCCTTTCAACCCATGTTCGAGAACCTCCAGGAACGCCTTCAACGCACCTTCAAATCCCTGCGCGGGCAGGCTGTTCTCAACGAAGAGAACATGCAGGAGACGATGCGCGAGTTGCGCCTTGCCCTGCTCGAAGCTGACGTCAATTTCAAAGTCGTCAAGCAGTTCATTGATCAGGTGCAGGCCAAGGCGGTTGGCCAGCAGGTGGCGACTGCGCTTTCGCCGGGCGAGCAGGTCATCAAGATTGTCCGCGACGAGCTGATCGAGATTCTGGGGAGAGACACGGCGCGCATGAAGTTTGCCTCGCAGCCGCCAACGGTCGTGCTGATGGCCGGCCTGCAAGGTTCCGGCAAGACCACGACCTCCGGCAAGCTGGCGCACTGGTTCAAGAATGGAGGCCATCGTCCGCTGCTGGTTTCGGTCGACGTCTATCGTCCTGCCGCGCGTGAGCAGCTTAGAGTCGTGGCGCAGGCGATCAAGGCGCAGATTTATCAGGGCGAAGTCGGCGAGGCCAACACTGCGACGGTAGAGAAACTCGCCAAGGAAGCCCGCCGCGAGGCCATCAACTCCGGCTGCGACGTGCTCATCGTGGACACCGCCGGACGCCTGCACATTGACGATCAGCTCATGGACGAGATGCAGTCGCTCAAGCGGCTGCTCAATCCGTCAGAGATTCTTTTCGTCGCCGACGCCATGACCGGACAAGACGCCGTCCGCTCTGCCGATGAGTTTCACAAGAAGCTGAGCCTAACCGGCGTGGTATTAACAAAGATGGACGGTGATGCCCGCGGTGGTGCTGCGCTATCGATCCGCAACGTCACGGGCGCGCCGATCAAATTTATTGGCGTGGGTGAAAAATACGACGCCCTGGAACCGTTTCATCCTGACCGCATCGTCTCCCGCATTCTCGGCATGGGCGACATTCTTTCGCTCATCGAGCGCGCCGAGCAAACTGTTGACAAGAAAAAAGCTCAGGACATGGCCGCCCGCGCGCTCTCCGGCGGTGGCTTCTCCCTGGAGGATTTTCGCGACCAGTTGCAGCAAGTAAAGAAGATGGGATCGATGCAGAACCTGATGGGCATGCTGCCCAGCGTAGGCCCTTTCGCCGGACTGCAAAAGCATGCCGACAAAATTGACGAAAAGCAGATTAACCGCGTCGAAGCGATCATCAACTCGATGACCACCCACGAGCGCCATCATCACGACGTAATCAACGGCAGCCGGAGAAAGCGCATCGCCCGCGGATCAGGGACCACCGTGCAGGAAGTCAACAATTTGCTTCGTCATTATGCCCAAATGCGAAAAATGTTCAAGCAGATGGGCAAAGGCAACTTCATGCGGCGGATGGCGGGAATGAAGATGCCGATGTAGCTGTCAGCTTTCAGCCATCTGCTATCAGCAACGACCAATGAACGCTATCAGGATTCTGTTCAAGACTGGCCGATTTAATCTCTCGAAAGTGAGCGAGAATTTCATCAATCCGTGCTGTTTCGGAGAGGACTTGGCGGCTTGGCTTCGACAGGAGCTAGTCGAACGACAGGTACAAACTCGGCAGAGTTATCAGGAGGACTGGGGCTGGGAACTTCCGGCCAACATCGACGGTCAATCCTACTACCTATGCGTGAGTGGAAACGCCGAGGAAACCAATGCGAAACCCGACGCGGGCGAGTGGGGGATTATCGTCGAGAAGAAACGATCAATCTTTCAGCGCATAACGGGCAAAGGGAAGATTACAAGGGATGATGGCATGCTTGGCCGGGTAAGCAAGATTCTGGAGGGCGAACCTACGATCCGCGGTGTGCATCTTGAGGAGTTACGATGAGACTTGAAACAACGAACTATTGGAGTGACGCCCTGAGCAAGTTTCTCCGTACTGTCGTAGTCCTGCTCACAATTTCCCTTGCAGGCGCATCCAGCGTACAAGCCCAAAGCGGCGCAGCAGCAGTTGCCCCTACGACGACATCAGCCGCTCCCACTTCTGGCGTGCGGGCGGAGTTTTTGAACGAACTGAAGATCCAAGAAGACAAATTCGTCCAGCTCGCGCAGGCGATGCCCGCTGACAAATACACCTGGCGGCCTGCCGAAGGTGTTCGCTCGATCAGCGAAGTGTACATGCACGTTGCAACCGCCAATTACAATCTTCCGCATGTTTTTGGAGTGGCGCCTCCGCCGGGCTTCAAGGTGCAAGGCTTCGAGAAGTCCACCACCGACAAAGCCAAGGTTGTCGGAACGCTGAAAGATTCGTTTGCCCACATGCGTCAGGCGGTTTTGAACATGCCTGACTCGGACGTAGAAAAGCAACTCGATTGGTTCGGCGCGAAGAGCACCTATCGCGGCGTGATGCTGTTCATCATTCGTCACGGCGCGGAACATCTCGGCCAGTCCATCGCTTATGCGCGAATGAATGGCGTCGTGCCGCCCTGGACCGAGGAACAACAGCAGCAACAGAAAAAGCAACCGGAAAAACCGAAGCAATAGCCACAGCGGCAGAACACCAAATGAAGTGGCGTTCTCTTGAGGAGACCGGGCCAGGAACCGATTCACGCTCTCTGCGCGAGATCTATGCCGAGCGCACAGAACTCATCGCCAAATACGTCCCGGCAGAAATCCAGATCATCCACGCGCGCGCGGTCGAAGAGCTCAAGCAGTCAGGCATAACCGAGCGTGCGCTTCGGTCCGGCGACAAAGCGCCGAGTTTCGAGCTCACCGACCACAATGGAAAACTTGTCCGTTCGTCTGATCTTCTCGCCGGCGGCCCGCTCATCGTCTGCTTCCTTCGTGGACGCTGGTGCCCATTCTGCGTCGGCCAGATGGAAGCCATGAATGCGATCTATCCCCAAATCCGAGAGTCGGGCGCGTCACTCGTTGGAATTTCGCCGCAGACCGTGCACCAGTCGGATTTAATGGCCGACCAGCACAAGCTCCGCTTTCCGCTGCTGAGCGACGCTGGAAACAAAGTCGCCCACGAGTTCGGCCTGGCATATCGTGTGCCTGACTATCAGCAGGAAATCTACCGGCGGGTGTTCGTTAACCTGCCTTTCGTAAACGGAGACGACGGTTGGGAACTGCCGATTCCAGCAACCTACGTCCTCGCCCGCGATGGCACAGTGCTCTTCGCGTCGGCCAATCCCGATTACACCGACCGCCCCGAACCGGGAGACATCCTGTCTCTCCTCTTTGCGCCCCGCTAGGCGGTTTTCAGTGTTCATCCTGTGCCGCTGAAGGTAGTTGCAGATTTCTGATCTCAGATCGCAGAGTGAAAATCTAAAATCTGCAATCTGAAATCTGCAATCTAATGAATGCTTCAGCCTGCGAGATCTTCCACTGCGGCTGCCTCCGGCTCCTGCAGCATGAACGCCAACACTTCCTGTGGAATCGGCGCGTTCCACACCGGCGCGAACGACTGGCGATGCAGCGGCGATGGCCCATGCTGCCGCAGGCTGCGGATGTGGTGCGGCGTGCTGTAGCCTTTGTTGGAGCGCAGACCATAAACCGGGAAGACTGGGTCCCACTCGCTGATCATCCGGTCACGTTCCACTTTCGCCAGAATCGATGCCGCCGCAATCGACGCTGACAGAGCATCGCCATGAATAATGCCACGTTGCGGCAGGTCGCAATTCAGCCGCATCGCGTCCACCAGCAGATGGTCCGGAGCGGGATTCAAAAGTGAAACCGCGTCCTGCATAGCCACCCGCGACGCCTGGTAGATGTTGATCTGATCAATACGTGCCGCATCCACCGCCGCCACAGCCCAAACGACCGCATGTTCGCGAATACGCTCGGCAAGAATTTCCCGGCGTTCCGCGGGCAGAAGCTTCGAGTCTCGCAGACCCCGAATCCGATAGCTGGAATCGAGCACCACAGCTGCCGCTACCACCGGCCCAAACAGCGATCCACGTCCGACCTCATCCACGCCCGCCACCAACTTCGCGCCCGAAGCCCACGCCGCCTTTTCGTACTTCAGCGTGCAGTGCAGGCGCTTCAGCAGCCGCAGCTTGGCCGCGGAGGGAGAAATCTGCTTGTCAGGAACGGATTCAGATCGGAGAGGCACGCCTGGATACAGATGTTCGCCCAGTCAGCGCTGTGGAAGCAAGCCAATTATCAAGAGAGGAATCGCCGCCCGATTCTAACGGACCGCTACGTGTGCTTCAGCATCCCCCGGGCGTCGAGCCAATCGTAGAAAAGAGTTATCCAATTGGAAACCGGAAGGGGATTGTCGTCACGCATACCGAAGCCGTGTCCTGTTCCAGTCAGAATGTGCAACTCCAGCGCTCCAGCCTGCTTGAAGATACAGTTGCGCAAGTCCTTGAGAAATATCCGGACGGTCATTTTCCCCACAAAGGAGAAAAGCCGCCGGGGTATCCTTCGACAGCTTCATGTCACGCGGAATCGCAGGATAGATCAGCGCTTGGAAGGCCGGTCGTGAACTCTCGCGGTCAATCGGGTCACTCGCGCCGGAGTCGCCCGAGTCGTAATGCGTGCCCGCTCTGGCTACCAACTCTCCGCCCCCGGAAAACCCGATCATTCCAATGTGGTCCGGCGCAATGCCCCACTCCGCGGCGCGGCTTCGCACCAGTCGAATCGCGCGTTGCACATCTGGCAAGGAATGGCCGTCAATCGTGTACGACGATCCTGGCTCAGCCGCCAGACGGTACTTAAGCACGAAAGCGGCTACTCCGTGATCACTTAGCCAGCGGCCAACGCGGTAGCCCTCATGGTCCATCCAGAGTTCGCCATGTCCGCCGCCGGGGATAACAATCACTGCTGCAGATGTGGCATTTTCTTTGGATGGAAGATACGGGGTGATGGAAGGACGATGAACGCTCGACACTACGTGGTCGCCCTGTGGGCTGATCCTGACCGCTTCTTGGGCGGTCTTGCTTTCCGAACCCGGCGCGCCGTTCGGCCACAAAAGAATCGGATCCGGTTCCATTTGCACGGGCGCTGATGGAAAACCCAAAAACCACTGCCAACAGCAGTGACAAAAGATTCTTTCGTGCGAGAAGTGTCGACACTGACAACTTGCTTTCTGATCCGAGCGTGATCCAAACTAAGGATCGCTTACCTGGTAGCCGCGACCGGATGCTCGCGCTCAACGTCTTTCAAGCGGGCAGCTTTACCCCGCAGGCTGCGCAGGTAATAGAGCTTGGCCCGCCGCACTTTCGACGAACGCACCAGCTCAACTTTATCCAGCACGCGCGAACTCTCCGGGAAAATACGCTCCACGCCTTGCCCAAAACTGATCTTGCGCACCGTGAAACTTGCTTGCGGCCCGCGACTGCGAGAGATGACCACACCCTCAAACGCCTGCAAGCGCTCTTTGTCGCCTTCTTTGATCTTCACCTGCACACGGATAGTGTCTCCAGGCGCGAACTTCGGAAGGTCGGTGCGTTGAGTCTTGGAAAGAAGCTTTTCGATGATTAAGTTCGACATGATTTAAATCCTCCCGGGGTTTTATTCCCTCCACTAATAGCTTGTCTGTCCGAAGGGCTGAAAGCCCCGAGGAACCTGCTCTTTTCGTGCCACGGACTAACTCTCTCCACCCACAATCTCCGCCAGCAATTCTTTGTCTTGCTTGCTCAACTCAGCCTGCTCCAAAAGATCCGGCCGATTGCGCACTGTCTTTTCCAGCGCTGATCGTCGCCGCCAGCGCTTTATATCTTCATGATTACCCGAAAGCAGCACATCCGGCACCTTCATCCCGCGAAATTCCGCCGGACGCGTGTAATGCGGATAATCCAGCAATCCCCCAGAAGCGCAAGTCGAATCCGCGCGTGTCGGTCCGGCTCGTGTGGGTCGGGCACTCTTGTCCGACCAGTTACTACCACTGACGTCCGGGCCAAACGATTCCTGGCGCGTCGAAGCTTCGTTGCCAACTGCGCCCGGGATCAACCGCGTGACCGTATCCACAATCACCGTGGCTCCAAGTTCGCCGCCGCTCAACACATAATCGCCGATCGAGATTTCACGGTCCGCCAGATGCGTTCCCACTCGCTCGTCCACACCCTCGTAGCGCCCGCAGATCAGAACCAGTCGGTCTAAATTTACTAATTCAACCGCCAAAGCTTGATCAAACCGCCTGCCCTGCGCCGACAGCAGCACCACTGACTGCTTCGCGGCGGCGCGTTCTTCACGCGGCACCAGCTTCAGCGCCTCCACACTTTCAAAGAGCGGTTCCGGCTTAAGGACCATTCCCTCGCCGCCGCCAAACGGGCGGTCATCCACCGTGCGATGCCGATCACGGGTAAACGCCCGCAGATCGCGTATCTCAATCTTCAGCAGCCCCGCTTCGCGCGCCTTGCGAACGATCCCAAAATCCAGCGGCCCGCGAAAAAAATCCGGAAAGATCGTGATGATGTCAATCTGCAAAACCAAAACCTAATCACCGCCGAGATCGCAGAGAACGCCGAGAAGTTCTTTTATTCATTTTCTCTGCGTGCTCGGCGCTCTCGGCGTTTAATGCCTTTGCTTTTGTTCTCGTTTCTCTTCGTCCGTCAGCGGCGCGTTTACGTCAAGCAGCCCGTCCGGTAGCACCATCTCAATCCGCTTGTCCTTCAGCTCGACCCGGACCAGAAACTCCTGCGCGTAAGGAATCTCGTACTCGGCCTTGCCCACTACCACCAGCAGCGGAGCCTCTCCCGCGCCGAAGCGGACATCTTTCACAATGCCAATTTCAAGCCCGCGATCTTCTCTCTGGCGATCCCCGCGTCCGAGATCTCCTCTCGGGCAATTCAGCACCGTGCACCCAATCAGATCGCTGACATACGATGCGCCAGCTTCCAGCTTCGCCCGCTCACTCAGCGGAACCTGCAACTCGCATCCCACCAGCGACTCCGCGTCCGAAATCGAATCCACCCCGGCAAATTTCAGGACAACGTAACTCTTGTGCGGCCAGGCGTCGTCGATTCTTAGCTCGCTCCGGGCATCTTGGTTCGGGCCCAGAGTCCGCGTCAGCGCAAAAACCCGCATCCCCTGATGCAGCCGCCCCGGAACATCGCTGTGCACTTCGGCGGCAACTTCGCCGCGCCGCCCTTGCGTCTTAGCCACCCGCGCAAGCGTAATAAAGTCGTTGTCTGATCGAGACTCGGCTATTCCAGAATCTCCAACTCGTAATGCTTGTCGAGCTTGGTGCCTGCCGCATGCAGCAGATTGCGCATCGCCCGCGCCACCTTGCCCGACTTCCCAATCACCCGCCCCATATCCTCTTCCGCGACTTCCAGTTCGATCACGGTTTCCGCGCCCTCCGGCACTTCCTCGACCCGCACCTGGTCCGGCGCATTCACCAGCGCCTTGGCCACATGCTCGATCAACGCCCGCGGATTAGCACTCTGTTCCGTCATGGTGTGGGATGCCCTCGCCAGCAAAAGTCAAAATCTTTAACCGCCGAGATCGCAGAGCGCGCCGAGGAGTCTAATCCTTGATTTTCTCTGCGTACTCGGCGATCTCGGCGGTGAAATGGCTTTTGAAGTTAGGACGCCGCCGGCGCCGCAGCCGTTGGCAGCGCCAGAATCTTGCTCATGCGGCTCGACATCTGGGCTCCCTTGGAGCGCCAATAGTCAATGCGTTCGCGCTTGAGTTCCACGCTGGCCGGATTGGTGCGGGGATTGTACGTCCCCACAATCTCCACCGGACGCCCGTTCCGCGCCCGTTCCTTCTCAATGACCACTACCCGATAATGAGGCTGTTTGCGCGCACCCGTGCGCGCCAGTCGTATCATTAACACTGATCTTGTTTCCTTTCCAAACCCTTCTGGCGGGATTAAGACAAGTAATTATTATGCAGGAGCTTAGCGGGATTGGCAAGGGGCTCCCGGTGCCCACGGGTGCCCACGGTGCCCACGCTCACCGCTGCCGGACTCCATACGTTCAGGTTGTGACGAGCTTAACTGCCGCACTCAATAACCCGAAAATGATCAGAACACAGGCAACGAACATGAGTATGACAATGATTGTTGGTATGAGCACAAAGTCGCCTACTGGAGCAAGCAGATGTGGAATTGCCACGAGGCCGGCTCCGAAAGGTACATCGCCGCCGGGCGGAATTAACAGCGCGAGCAGAAAGCTGGTCAGCAGCCTAGTTGCGGGTACAGTTAGACTCGCCGTCTCGCCGCTTCTGCGCGTCCGATAAATCCAGATAAAGGCCACTGTGACCCAAAGTAGTGTAAGGGATTGCTTGAGTAACAGCGTTCGGTTCAGAAGCACAGGGTGGGGACTACGACAGTGAGATCGTGCGCGTTCCCCGAAATCACCAAACAGCAGTTTCTCGACGACGGAGATCGCGCTTTGCCCCGTCCGGGCCTCAATCTTTCCAGCCTCCAGTTGCAGAACCCGCCGTACAAGCCTAGAATTCGCGCGGTAAATCATCCCAAAATTTGTTTGCGATGGAGGCAACATGAAACTAAGAACA
>Ga0137391_10000955_pt1 | contig 20734 bp, 13 predicted proteins | sample 15con2h24BmetaG_FD_101399 | JGI IMG/M metagenome (GOLD analysis project Ga0137391, IMG submission 101399) | Vadose zone soil microbial communities from Angelo Coast Range Reserve, California, USA - 15con2h2.4B metaG | ecosystem: Environmental > Terrestrial > Soil > Vadose zone > Saprolite...
CAGCTGGGCACGTTCTCGACGTACTTCGAATGTTCTGTTGTTGCCTACAAGTGGGCCCAACAGGGCTATAACGCGTATTGCAAGGAAGTCAACTGACGAAGAACGTGCGAGACTCCGGCGCCGTCGTCTCCGTTCGGGGTGCTGCGTCTGTGACATTCGTCCCGACGGAGACTTTACCTATGCGCGATCGGGATCGACGGGCGCCGGCGCGGCGTCGATGCCCTCGGCGTTGAGCTCGGCCAGCGGCGCCAACGACTCGATGAAGGCGTTCAACCGGTGCGTTACCTCGACGGCGTCCTCGGCCGTCAGCGGCAGCTGCAGGGCCTGAGCCAGCGCTCGCACTTCGGCCTCGGTGAGGTCGGCCATCTCAGACCTCGACCATTTGGATGGGAAAAAGCTCGAGCGGATCGTCCACGGCGACGAGGTGGTGGACGTTGAACTCGTAGGCGTCGCCCGCCTTCAGATCGGACGGTGAGAACGGGAAGGCGAGGTTCCCGGCGATCGCCTTACGGCCGGGATAGGTGACATAGACAGCCTTGTAGGCCTTTGACATGACCAGCCGGACGGCCTAGACTTCCGGCAGTCTCTCCCGGCCGACTATCCGAGCATCATGCGGAGGCCTCGGCATGCAGTGTCTCCGGTGCCAGCACGAAAATCTAACCGGGTCGAACTATTGCCTGGGCTGCAGGGCTCGTTTCGGCATTTCATGCGGTTCGTGCGGTACTGAGCTCCCAGCCGGGTCTCGATTCTGTAACAAGTGCAGCACCCCTGTCGCACTCGAATCAACTGATCAATTTCGCTTTGGCTTTCCGGAGTCCTATACTCCCAGGCATCTTGCCGAAAAGATCCTAACGTCCAAAGCGGCCCTCGAGAGCGAGCGGAAACGGGTCTCCGCACTCACCGGAGCGAGCGCGCAGCGGACACGGCTCAGCGCGGCCGCCGCTCGGGGCCTGCCCCGGTTCGTCGGCCCCGACCCCGATCACTTAGTCTTCCAAAAGGCGGCGGCGTGATCCACTGCAGCGACGAGAAGTTCGCTGCAAATCTCGCTAACCGGCACAGTTCCATGACCCTCCGATCGCTACCAGCCGCCGGTCGCTCCGCGCGTCAAATGGACGCACCGTAAAAAGGAGGTGTTTGTCATGGCAGTCTCTGCGTTGATGTGGAAGGAAGGCGAAGGTTACGATATCCACGTGCTGCGTACCCCGCAGAATATGCCGAAGCTACCCTCGAAGCTGCTCAACGCAAGTTTCGAGATCGATCCCCAGTTTGCGCAATTCCCGTTGACCTTCATTCCTCATTTCAAGGGCAACCAAGGGGTGACAGTGAATACCACCACCGGCGTTGTCACCGCCTCACCTCCTCCCGACCCACACAACAAGCTTCGCAATTTCCTCATGACGGCCCGCCAGGACGTTGGACAGGGACAGATCTTCGAAAACATCATCCGGATTCATCTGCACGAATCCATCCACAAAATCTGGCTCACTCCTTCATCCCTCACTGTCCACGCGGGCGATAGCGACTGTCGCTTCACGGTGCTGGCGCTCTTTGATGACGACACGGTTGGAGACATCACAGACTGGCCGAAAGTCATGAAACTCACCTATTCGAGCGCCGCTGGGTATGTGGTGTCTGTTCTTAACGCTGGCGACCTCTTCAAGGGCGAGGAAGAGGTCATTGGCGGGCGCTTGAGCGTCAAGGCGGCCGGAGATTTTCCTGTCGATCACGTCGACATCACTGTTACTCTCGAACTGCCTCCTCCTCTTATACCTTCTTCCCTTCCGAACCTGAGCGACACCGCGAAGGTCTTGCCAAGGCCGAGCTGGTCTGACGTGGCCGAGGACCCGAAAACCGAGGTTACATGGGTGGCCGGACCTCAACGTCCCAATGAGAATGTTGTCGACCCCTCTAAACCCGAGCACCCCATTTCTGTGGTCAAAAGCAGGCCAAACATCCTGTTTGTTTCTGAGGGCTTTCGTGCTACGCAGCAGTCCTCGCCAATAGATCCCGAAAAAGATTTCGACAAGGCGGTTAAAAGCATCATAGACGCCTGGCGGGGCTACCCAGAACTGCAGCCCTTCAAGCTGCTCAAGGATTCCATCAACTATTGGTCGCTGTTTGTGCCTTCAACGGAGGACGGCATCAGTCTTCTTGGAGATTACGAGACCGGAAACAGACTGCCTCTTCCTAAAGTACCGGCGCCAGGCTCCACGGAATGGTCCGTGGAGAACATGATCCATAAACTCGGCTTGCCAGTGCCGAAGGATCCCGTGCAGAGCATTCCCGACGCGGTTATCCGTTGGAACAAACTCTACGACACGCAGGTGACCGAGGCGCTCGTCAAGAACAAGTTTTCAGACTGGAATGATCTGCGGCCGCGCTCGCCGCTGAATGAGCGTGACACCGCCTTCGGATTCGCGATCGAAACACGTGCTCGCGTATCGCCGGCCGCGGGAGGAGACCCCTTGTTACGGCCAGCCCCGCGTAGGACGAGCGAAGCGACTATCAACAAGGAGTTCATTAATAATCTGAAAATCTCCGGGTCCCCACTCGACGAGATTTGGGACACAGATGCAAATAACGCAAAGGCAAAAGACCGCGGCCTAGTCTGCTTTGTCTGCCTGTCCGATATGGGCGCTGGGGAAGCAAGGCGCGGATACTTTGCAGCATCGACCGGCTACGAGTTTCGCGCCAGCACAGTACCCGCTGCGAATGGTAATGGCAGCGACATCAAGACTGCTCCGCTCAGCGATAAGAAAGCCCCCTACGATCCCGATATTCTCGCGGAACGAGCATGTCACGAGTGCGGCCATGCATTCGGATTGGCAGACGAGTACGGCCCCGGAGATGGGACGATTTTGACGTCTGCCCCTTCAAGCCATCCTAATCTTCAGGCTAAGGACGTCATCACTTCCACATCGGGTACTACGACCGTTTATCACCCTGACCAGATCAAGTGGTTGTTGCCCCGGGCGATCAAAGTAGGTCTGATGACTGGGGCGTCGGCTCTGAGCGGCAGCAACTTCCAAATGAATATGGCTCCGGGGCAGGGCAAGCTCTTTGCCAAAGACGATCTCGTCTTGATCAGGCGCCCACCCCTCGATCATGATCCGTATGTCGATTTCCGGTTTAAGGTCCTCGAACCGCTGCATCCCGATTGGGTCGAGGTGGCTCAGACGAAAGGGACCTTGGATCTCAAAGCCACGCCCTATGACGCGACCCAACTGCATGTGCTCATCTGTGCCAGCAAAAGCACCAACCCCGGGGTCGAACTCAAGCTGATCGCCGATCCGATCTTCAACCGCATTAAGCAGGGTGGCCCCCTCACAGCGGCAGTCTGTAATGCCAAGGCGAATGCGGCGTCTGTTATGACGCCGATCAATATGCCGACGCTAAAATACAACAAGACGCCGCCGGCCACCCCGGCCGATATCATCGGCATCTACGAAGGCGGCGGGCACGTTGACTGCGGCATCTTCCGGCCTGCCGGCCGCTGCAAGATGAGGACGTCTGACGATTTCTTTGTACCTCAAAACAAGATCGTCCCGTTCTGCCAAGTCTGCCGTTACCTCATCGTGGACCGCGTGGATGCGATGAAGCTTGCCAAATTGGACGCAATGTACGACCCGAACTACCCGACTTGACGGCGCGCCGCCATGGATTCTACCGACGGAACCCTTCACATACTCGCACAGCACTTGGTGCTGGCACTGGAGCCATTGAAGGCGGCAGTGGCCGACCTGTCGGCTTTCCGAACATTCCTCTACCGACTGGGCTGGGACGTGACGTCGCTGCCGCCGGAATACACTGCGCTGGCGGCGAAAGTGGATGCCGCGTTGACGGCGCTCGACGGCCTCGGGGACAATCCAAAGCCGGAGCAGATCTTCGACCTGCTCAGCAAGGTCAAGGCGCTCTACGTCGCGCTGAACGGTATCGCGAGCGCTCCAGACGGAGTGAACGCGGCGGGGTTCCTTCCGGAAATTAGCCGGAATCTGTTCGAGCTTCTGTTGGCAGACTACCTCAACGAAACCTTTCCCAGCCTGCACGCCGCCTTGCTGGCGCTGAATATCCTCGTCAAGCAATACCTGGACAAGACTGACAGCCGGCCGGCTGTTCTCTTGAACCGCTTCCAATGGGACGAGGTCCCCAAAATACTCGCCGACCCGGGCTCCATTCCAACACGCGTCTATGGCTGGGGTACCGACGATTTGAACTTCCACCGCCTTGCCGGACACCTGCTGGAGATATTTGTTGCGCTGAACTGGCCGGCGTATCTCGGGCGGGTGGATAAGGATCTGAGCCAGGGGTTCAAGGACTCTCCGACCGATACGGCCACCTCCATCGACTGGGAACTGAAATGGCCGCTGTTGGCAGACAATATCGGCGGGGAGGAGGTCGAGATTGGGCTGGCTTTGCTGGAGCTCCCGCCGCAGGGCGCAAAAACAGCCGGGCTGATCCTGCAGCCGCTCCTGCCCTCCGTGATTGGAACAAGTTTCGACCTCACGGACGATTTAAAGCTCGAGTTGCGGGCCGGTACCAACATCGCCACCACGCTCGGGCTGCTCATCAGGCCCGGCGACATCTCGGTCAAGTTCCCGCTCCAGCCCGGGACCGCCCTGCCGGACGCGGGCTTCGGAGTGACACTCCATTACGCTCCGCCGACACCGGCGCTGCTGTTGGGCACGCCCGGCCAAAGCCGCCTCGAACTGAAAGGCGCCGCGACCACCTTCACTATCGATGTCCATAACGGCCAGCTTGAGCTGAAATTCGAGGCCGCACCCCAGGAGTTGAAACTCATGATCGCTCCGGGTGATCTGGACGGTTTTCTGGGACAGTTGCTGGGCAATGCTGAGCGGGCCATTCCGATTGAACTGGGCTTGCGCTGGTCCAACAGCGCGGGGTTCAGCTTCCTGGGCGGCGCTGGAATCGAGTTCTCCACTCGACCGCATCTCACGATTGGGCCGCTCCGCATCGATCAGCTCAGCCTGGCCATCAAGTCAACCGTCGGTTCGGGACAGCCACCGAATCTGACCGTGGAAGCAGGCACAGCGATTGGCGGAAACTTGGGGCCAATATCATTCTCCGTGGACGGCCTGGGCCTGAAACTCGCCCTGGCTTTTTCCGAAGGGAACGCTGGACCCTTTGATGTCCAGTTCGGCTTCAAACCGCCCAATGGAATTGGCTTGGAGATCGGGGGCGGCGGCTTTGCCGGTGGTGGCTTCGCGAAGTACGACCCGGACAAAGGGGAATATTCGGGCGGGCTCGAGCTGGTTTTCCAGGACACCATTTCGGTGCGCGCCCTGGCGGTCCTGAGCACGCACATGCCTGACGGAAGCGAGGGCTTCTCTCTCCTGATCATCATTGACGCTGAGTTTGAACCGATCCAGCTCTCGTTTGGTTTCACCCTCCTCGGGATAGGCGGACTGCTGGGCCTGAACCGCATGGCCGCCGTCGAGCAGCTGCGCACGGGAATCCGGGACGGGTCCTTGCAGAGCATTTTGTTTCCGGTGGATATCGTGGCCAATGCGCCTCGCATCTTAAACGATCTGGGACGCGTCTTCGCTGCCCAGCCGGGCGTTTTCCTAGTTGGCCCAATGGCGAAGCTGGCGTGGGGCACCCCGGCCTTAGTGACGCTCGAGCTCGGAATCATCCTCCAATTGCCGCGGCCGACCTTTGCCATTATCGGGGTGCTGCGCGCGGCCCTGCCTGTGGATGAAGAACCGCTGGTGGTTTTGCAGGTGGGCTTCGTCGGGACGGTCGATTTCGCCTCCGGCCAGCTGGAGTTCGACGCGTCGCTCTTCGATTCACAGGTGCTCACTTTCACCTTGTCCGGCGACATGGCGGTGCGCGTTTACTGGAATAAGAACGCGAACCTGCTGCTTTCGGTCGGAGGATTTCATCCGGCCTATACGCCGCCGCCGATGAATCTTCGGCCCATGCAGCGGCTGGCCATTGTGTTGTTCCCGGATAATCCGCATGTCCGGGCGGAAGCGTATCTGGCCATCACTTCCAACACGCTCCAAGTGGGCGCCCGGATCGAAGTTTCCTACGACCTGGACCCGTTCAATATCTACGGTTTCCTGAGCTTTGACATCCTGATCCAGCGAAGTCCGTTTCACTTCATTGCCGATATTGCCGCCATGGTTGCGGTGCGTTTGGGCAGCCACGTCTTATTCTCCATTCAGTTGCAGCTCACCCTGGAAGGGCCAGTGCCCTTGCACGCCCACGGGACGGGGTCATTTGAGATCGGCTTTATTTTCACGGTCACGATCAGCGCCAGTTTTGACATTACGATTGACACGGGCGCGTTGTTGGCGGCGCTGATGCCGATCGACGTTTTGTCCCTGCTGATCGGCGCTCTGGGGGACCCGCAAAACTGGCGGGCACTTCTGCCGGTGGGCCGCAGCCCGTCCGTAGTCGTGCGCAAGCTGCCCGACTCGGATGGCAGGCTGGTCCTGCAACCGGCCGGGACACTGGAGATCTCGCAAAAGGTGCTGCCCCTGAACATTGCCGTGCAGCGGCTCGGTGGGGCCGCTTCCGATACGGCCGACGCGTTCACGATCAAAGCCGTGAACTTTGGCGATGGGGCTGCTCCGATGTCGGCCGTCCAGGAGGAGTTTGCGCCGGCCCAGTTTTTCGACATGACTGACGCGGAGAAGCTGTCGCGTCCCTCGTTCGCGCAATATGAGGCGGGCATGGCGATCGGCGCGGAAATCGGGCCGAAAACCGATTACATGCAAAGCCGAGACGTGTCCTACGAAGTCATTTACGTGCCCGAGCACCAACCGACGCCGCGCTTTCAAATCCCCGGGCTGCTGTCGGGATTCTCCAGAGCCGGTTCGGCGGTGTCGAACTCGCCGCTCTCCCGCTCCAGGACGGCACCATCGCCGTTGAGCGCCTCGGCGGCAGTGTTGGCGGATCGTTACGCCGTCGTTTCGACCGACGACCTGAGCCTGCACGAAGCGGGCGTGATTTTCGATACGGCCACGAGCGCGGATCAGGTCTTGCAAGGGCTCGTTGCGCAGAAGCCTGACTTAAGTGGCAAGCTCCAGGTCATGCCTGCTGCTTCGGTGCCAACTCTCGAACTCCAACCTTAATGTCAACGGCCACCTACACCTTCTTCCCCTGGTTTCGCCGCGGCGTGTCAAACTTGCTTCAGCCTGGAGCAGGAGCGAGCGCCAACTCAGTTCGCGCGACGCTCACCGGGACTTTGACCGTCGCGGCCGGCTCGCGCCAGGCCGACACGCCGCCCATAACCATGAAGCTCCTGGGGCCGGCCGACGTCACCGGCATTGAGTCTCGCCAGATGATCCGGACGGAGCCGCGCGCGGGCACTTCCGATTTCGAAAACAACTACCTGGTCGCGATCGACTTTTACGACGAGGACTTTCCCTGGCGATATACGCCATTTCTGCCGGATCTCGGCACGCACCGTCTTCCGCCTTGGCTGGTCCTGGTCGTTTTAAAAGAAAGTGAATTCGATCGCCCCACCGGTCCGGCAGGGTCGTCATCGTCCTTCAACCTGACTCAGGCAGCGCGCCGAGCCGACATCTTTCCAGTTGTGGGACAGGAATGGGCTTGGGCCCATGTGCATCTGAATCAAAAGCTGGGCGGAACGACAGCTGCACCGGATTTGATCCAATTGCGGGGTCTCCTGGATGCTGATCCAGATCTCGCCTACTCGCGCTTGCTCTGTCCGCGTCAGCTTGAACCCAACTGCAGCTACACGGCCTTCGTTCTCCCGGCCTTTGAAACGGGGCGCAAAGCGGGTCTGGGCCAGGCGGTCGCGGAAACCGACAACGGCACGACTCGCTCCTGGGAAGGGACGGAAACACTTTTCCCCATTTTCTACGAATGGACCTTCCGGACTGGTGGCGGCGGCGATTTCGAGACGCTGGTGCGCAACATGATCCCGTGCGATGTCGACTCCGCCGTGGGCGTCCGGGACATGGACATTGCCGAGCCAGGCTTCGGCCTGGACGCGGTCAGTAACCCGCCGAACAAACTGGTCGGGCTGGAGGGCGCACTGCTCGCGCCCACCTCCATCCGGCGCGGCCTGGCGGCCGGGAGCAATTTCGTCGCGAAGATCCAGCCAATCCTCAACGCGCCAGCCGATGCCCGCGACCAGGGAAATCAGGATCCCATCGTTGCGCCGCCCGTCTACGGCTGCTGGCACGCCCATGTGGAACGGGTCAACACTCCCGGGGCGGATGCGACTTGGGTTAATCAACTCAACCTGGACCCGCGATACCGGGCCGCGGCGGGCCTGGGCGTGCGCGTTATTCGGGCGCATCAGGACGAATACCTCCGGAGCGCCTGGGCCCAGATCGGCGACGTTCTGACCGTCAATCGGAAGATTCGCCGCGCCCAGCTGGCCATTAAGGCGGCCTCGGCGGTATTTGCGAAATCGCTGAGGCCACTGCCGCCGGAACGGGCGATGGCCCTGTTATCGCCCATCTTGGGAAAGATTCGCGGCGGTTCGGTCACTCTCGCTGCCGCGATCCGGGCCAGCGTGGCACCGCGGGCGGCCTTCTCGCTGGCCATGGTCAAACAATTGCGTCCGCGTGGCCGGATCGCTCGTTCCCTTTTCCCGCAGGAGACGCGCACGACTGCCATCGGCAGCACGATAACTCACCTCACGCAAGGGACGTTATCCGCTGCACCCCCACGGCCAGCCCCCGGTGGAGCAACCGTCGAAAATGTTAATCAAGCAGTGCTCCAGCCGACCATCTCGCCCGCTCATGTTCATGGCGCGGCCCCGCATCCGAGCCCGGTCCAACTCGCCGAAGTGGTCAAGCTCCTTTCGAAGCCGGCTTTGGGTGCTTCGGCGGTGGCTTCTCTGCCTGCCCGGCCTCAATTCCGCTTTACGGGCGGACCGAACGATTTCACGTTGCCGGCGGGCACGCGGCCAAAAACCAGCCGCCAGTTCGAACCCGGGGACAGTCCGGGAGCAGCCGACATGCGCATCGCCCTGACTGAATTCAACGATTTGCTCACAACAGATGTGCAGCCGACTCCGCCCAAACCAACTCTCAATCTGAATCCGCTGCACCAGCAAGCCTTAGCCGCAACGGAGCCGCAAGCAGCCTTCTCGACCCGGTTCGGGCGGTTGCTTCGCTTCGGGGCCACAGACGCGCTGACCTACGCACAAAACCGGTATTCGGCGGGATCAGCGAGTGATCCCACCTGGCCCGAGGTTATGGCTTATCCAGACATCAAGGACCCGATGTCGCGGCCGCTGGTGAATCTTTCCAGCGAGTATCTGTTGCCGAACCTGAAACTGATTCCGAAGAATACGATTTCGCTCCTGAAAACCAACCAAGCATTTATTGAATCGTACCTGGTCGGGTTGAATCACGAATTCGCGCGCGAACTGCTCTGGCACGAGTACCCCACCGACCAGCAGGGCACCTATTTCCGCCAATTCTGGGCTGTCTCGAGCTATGTCGATCAGCAAGGGCGCGACCCTCAAACTCTCACCGAGGCGCTCAAAGACATTCCCCCGCTTCACCACTGGGATCGAGCCTCGGCGCTCGGCTCCCACGATCAGTGCGATCCGCAGGACTCCGACGGTCCAACCGTTCTCGTTTTGAGGGGAGATCTCCTCAAGCGCTACCCGAACACGTTCATTTATGCGCAAAAGGCAGCTTGGGGAACGGGAACCCAAATCAACCGGCTGGTTTTGAGCGATCCAACCGGTGAACTCTTTGATACTTCTCCCCAGGACCCACGACTGCGTTTCCCGCTCTACAAGGCGATCGTTGCGCCGGATATATACCTGATTGGCTTCGACTTCAGCCTGGACGAAATCCGCGGCGATCCACGCCTGGAGGAAACGGCCACAGCTCGAGCGGTGGCGGGAGACAAGCTGGGCTGGTTCTTTGTCCTGCAACAGGCGGTTGGAGAACCGCGCTTCGGCCTGGATACAGCCCCGCCCATCGATCCGTCGCCGCTGGTCTGGGACAACCTGTCCTGGGCGAATTTGGACGTGGCAGTGGGGGGAACAATTGACTTGGACAAGCCCTTTGTGAGCCCGCCTGGCGGAGCAAACAATGGTAGTCTGGCCTGGGCGACCAACGCGGCCGACATGGCTTCGATCCTCTATCAAGAACCGGTCATGGTGGCCGTCCACGGCCGCGAAATGCTGAAGAACTTGAGCCCTAGCTCCTGACCCCCTGCTAGCCTATGGCGCCCCAAATCATCCCACAGTGCAGCGATCAGTTTCCCTTTATCCTCCTTCCCGTTCGACTGGAGACAAAGTACCAACGCAGCGCCGGCGGAACCGAGCTGCGGATTCGCTTTTACCCGGACGCGATCAGCGTCGCGCCGCCCCCCGTCGCCGTTAATGAAGCCGAGCGGATGTTGGGACAAGGCTACTGGAAGGCGCGCGCTGCTGTGCGCCAGGCGCCCAACGATGATAACCTCAAACGCGCCTACAAAGGTTCTTGGAATGCTCTGGCCACACGAGCGGGGGCTTATCGCGCCGGGTTCGTGGTGCGCAACACCGCCTCGCTCAATCCTGATGCCGCCCCAGGCGATCTGACCTTTCCGCCTCCACCCCCTCCCAGCCCAACGCCGCTCCCGCGAGCGGACGGCCTACCCGACTCCTTTCTCGTGATCGCTTATTTTCGCGATCCGACCACGCGCGTGCAAAGCGAAGTGGCACGCGTTACCGGGGCTCCCATCCCCACCGACCTGCTTTTGGGCCCGGATCCCACTCAGTCCGTCGTCAGCTTGAGCCGGGACCCGGCCACCGGGCGCCTCGTGGTTTCGGACTCGCTTCGCTGGCTGGTCGACTTTGACGCGGCGGTGCAGGTCGGAATGGCGGTGCGAATGCCCGTGGCACCGCCATTTGACACGCGCGGCTTCGACCGGATTGTTGCGTTGGGCATTCGCGCCACCAGTTCCTTCCCGGACGGTTCAGGCATCCTGGAACAGCTTTTTCAAAAACATCGGGATAGCGATGGATTCGCGCTCGTCCCGGCCGGCACACCCACGAACAATACGGAAACGGCCCCTAGCGAATGGCAGCCCGCCTCCAGTCAGGTGGAGGAACTGTTCGCCATCGAGGACAATCCCCCAGACCTCAATGGGAACGAGGGTTCGATGGAGCCGAAGGACGGCCAGCGTTTTGCCGATCTGTTCATGTTCTCCACTGAATTCGTGCGCCGCCTGCCGGGGGCGGCGGCGACGGACATCTCCGAAGCGCTCGCCTTCAATCGAGCGGCCACGCCTGGGACGATTGGCGATTTCATGCGCGAATATTTGAAGGGTTGGGTCGATACGCTCACCGCGGATGCCGTCCACGATTTCTTTGCCACTTGGGTCACTGGACGGGGCCAGTTCCCAGCTTTTCGCGCCGGGCGGCAGCCCTACGGGATCGTGGTGACGAGTTCATGGAGTGATTGGAAGTCGATGGCCGCGACGCCGATCAGTATTCCCTCTTCCGACATCACGCACCGGATTCTAAATCTTCTCATGATCCATCGCCCGCGTTGGGAAGTTTTGGCCGATCGCGTTCCTCACGCCGCGCTGCCGACCTCCGACCCGTTTCAGAGATTACTCGGCATCCTGGGCCTGCTGGCCAGCTCGACCGATTTTGTTTCGCGCAAAGCAGTCTCCGACGAATACATCCGCCAGCGCTTGCAATTCGCCGGCGCCAACGCGCCCGCGACCCAAGCCTGGTTGAATGCCCTGATTCAATCGCGCGCGGCCAGCTTCGGGACCATCAATTTTCCTCCTGCCCCCGGGCCGAGCGATCCCCTACTGGCCTTTATCGTTTTCCTGGAGCAATTCGACGAATGGAAACTCCCGCTGATCGATGGCGACCCGGCGAAGCCACTGTCCGAGACTGGCTTTGTGGCGAAGTACGATGGAACACACACGTATCTCGACTGGTTGACTACGGCTTCGTCGGCGGATCTGTCCAGCCAGGCTTTCAAAGATGCCGCGGGCAATGCCATTCCCGCGCCGGCTGCGCTCCTGTATGTTTTACTGCGCCAATCGCTCCTGGCGGCGTTGGAAAATAGCTCATTGGAGGTGGCGCGCGTGCAGGGCCAGGGGACGTTCGATGTTCCGGATCGGGATCCGCCGATCGCCAACATTGGCGATCAGCAAAATGTGTTGCGCAAAGATTACCTGGATCTGGATGCGTCGCGCCTTGGTCTCAGCACGCAACCGATCGCGCTGGTCGACTGGGTGCTCGGTCAGGCCCGAGCCGGCAGCGCCTCTAGTGTGCCGCCGGTCCAGCGCCTGGCCGAGGTCCAGCAAGCGATCGCGGCATTGGCGGGTTCGCCCACGGCGCGGTTGGAACGGCTCCTGGCCGAACACATTGACCTCTGTTGTTATCGCCTCGCTTGGATTACAGGTTTATATACGCACCGGTTCGCCACAATGCGGCAGCAGGCCGACGTCCGCGGCCTCTACTTGGGCGCCTATGGATTCGTGGAGAACGTGCGGCCGTCCACCGGCCAGCTTCAACCGGTCCCACCGGAGTCCTTGCCGGCCTTGCTCAGAGCAGGCGTGACTTCGGATGTGTTTGAAGATCCGACCAATGCGGGCTACATCCACGCTCCTTCCGTGATGCAGGCGGGCACTGCCGCCGTGCTCCGCAATGGCTACCTGTCCCACGCCAGCTCGGACCAGCCACTGCTCTTTTCGGTCAACCTGTCCTCCGCGCGTATGCGCGCGGCCTCCCTCCTCATGGACGGGGTTCGGAATGGCCAGCCCCTGGCTGCCCTCCTTGGCTATCAGTTCGAGCGCGGCTTGCATGAGGGGCATCCAGGCATTGAATTGGACTCTTTCATCTATTTGTTCCGGGATCAGTTTCCGCTGCTGGGCGGCCGCTTGACAGAACTCCCGCCCAACACTTCGGCGGAGGTGGTGGAAGCGAGAAATGTGGTTGATGGCCTGGGCCTGCTCCAGGCGGCCAGCCAGGCCTATCCTTACGGCCTAGCCGGCTTGCCGGCGCTGCCCAATCCGGCCGCGTCCGCCATCATTACCGAAGTCGACCGGTTGAAGGACGCCCTCGATGCCGTCTCCGATCTGCTTCTTTCCGAAAGCGTCTATCAAGTGGTGCAGGGCAATACGCCCCGACTGCAAGGCACCCTCCAGGCTTGGACCTCGCCCGAGGCGCCGCCCGAACCGGAAATTCTACGGACGCCCCGAAGCGGCCGTTTGTTCAGCTTCCGGGTCAGCATCGCGCTGGATCCGGACGGAGCGGCTGGCTGGTTTCCAACTCTCTCCTCGCGCGCCCGCGCCAATGCCCAGGTGAACCATTGGCTGACCAGCCACTTGCCTGCAGCCCGGTCCATTCAATGGACAGTCCAGGCTCCGGGTGGGGGGCCAGCGGTGCAATCGCTCCGAGATTTGCGGTTGGAACCGCTTGACCTCGTCCTGATGAGCGGCGACCGGCTCGGCGATCAGTCCAGCGAATTGGAACGGTATCTGATCCGCCAGTACCGATGGGAAAACGCCATTCCCAATTCGATCCCGACGGTCATTGCGCAATCCGGGGGCACTGCGCCGGATCCGCAGCACTCGCTTATCTTTGATTGGGGCGCGGCTTCAACAGGTAGCAACTCTTTGGCCAGCGTGCAACCCCTTCTCCTGCGCTGGCGGCGGCTCATCACGCAAGCCCGCCCTATGCACGCGGGTGACTGGCGGCGCACGACTGGGCCGCAGGGCGCCGATCCGGCAGATCCTTCCGGGTCCGCGACGGGAAATCCACGACTGCTTCAATTTGCGGACTTGGTGCAGCGTCTCGATGCCGCGATCCAGGCGCTGGCCGATGCGGCCAGTCACCTCAGCACGGCGACCGACGCCTTGGTCGCCAGCGCGGCCAATCTCGATACGAATCCTGCCATCCTGGCTAACCCGGCCTTCCACGCCAAGATCGAAGCGTTAACGGAGGCGCTGTTCGGGATCGAGCTCTTCGGTATCCCCGAGGCAAATCCCGTGGATACGCTGCCCCTCGATCCGGTAGTCGTGCGCGGACTCCTAAGCCAGGCGCAAGTGGTCCTGCAGATTGCGAAGGATCGTTCCAGCCGGGCCACCACGCTGCGCCAGACGACTTTTTCGGACCCGCTGCCCACAATTGAACCGGCCCGGACGAAGGAGCTGGCCCGCCGCAACGACATCCTGAGACGGAGCTATCTGGATGCAGGCAAAGCGATCTTCGGCCCAGCGTTTATCATTGTCCCCCTTTACAGGCTCCCGTCGAACGAAATATCCGAAATCCAGCAAGCCGCCGCGAATCCGGCCGTGGCCGATCCATTGGTCGTGCAGGAGTGGCTGCACTCCACCTCTCGGGTCCGGCCGCCAGTCGCGGATATGATGATCAGCCTGGCCGCGGCCCGCTGGCTGGGCCACCCCATCGAGGATCCAGCCCTTCTGCAATTACCCCATCAGCCTGGGCGGTCTTGGATCGGGGGTCCGATCGATCCCGCTTTGCCACCGGGCGATTGGCTTTCCATGGTGCTTTGGAATGCGGCGTTGATTCCCAAGCCCCTCCAGGCCGGTCTGATTCTGGATGCCTGGACGGAGACAGTCCCGGCGAGCCGTGAAACCACGGGGGTGGCCTTTCACTACAACCGGCCCAACGCCACGGCTCCCCAAGCGGTTCTGCTCGCTGTCCCGGCCACACAACTCGGCCACTGGACGTGGGACGGACTGATCGGCTCCGTGCACGAAGCGCTCGATCTGGCCAAAATCCGCGGGGTGGAGCCCGATGCCTTGATTGGGCGCGGGCCGAACTCCCGGCCGCCGGAAGGAGCGTACTTCCAGACCCTGCCCGCAATCTTAAGTGAAATGACTCGAACCCGGTTTGCCGCGACCGATTATGCCAACGTCGTGGTGGGTGCCGTCCAAACCAACGTTTAACGACCATGCCTCCCATTCCTCGCACCGCCGCCGTTTATCAGATGATTCTGAATCCCCGCGATCCTTCCCCGGTGGTTCGCGGCTGGAACCGCTTGGAAGGGCGCCCGCGCAGTGCGGATCTGGAACGGAGCCTCCGCGCCGAAGTGCGCGACCCGCTTTGGTTTCTGACCAGGCAATGGCAGTTTGGAGAATTCGAAGGCGATGATGCTGGCTCGCCCATCGATGCCCGAATCGCGTATGAAACAGCGGCCCTGGACGGCTACGGCGTGGCGGGCCAGACCGTCCCCTATCAGAGCGAGTTGCCGTTGGAAACTCGAGCGCACCGTGAGCCGGTGCCCTTCGACCTGCTGTTGCACATCCAGGCAACGCAGATGTTTGAACGGTTGCTCCAGACCGGAAACGTCGCTGGGCGCCTGGCCAATTACTCGAGCACGCTGACTTTGGATCCCGCGACCGAAATCGCCGGCGCGTCCACTCCCGAAAGCCGGGCTTTGTTCAATGCCGGCCGGGCTTTTCTTTTCGATACTGCGCGCCTGATCACCATGGTTAGAAATGGGTCGCACGGCGCTCTCATCGACACTTTCAACGCCATCACCGTAGCGGAAAAACAGGCCTTGCTCAATGCCGGAAACGCCCTGTTGGCCTGGTTTGAGCGCACTTATTCTCAGCCCAATTCGGACCCGCCTACCTGGCGTCCGGAACGCCTGGACCACGCCTTCCAATGCACCGCCGGTCAGGCCACGCTTTCCAACGCCGGCGACAATAGCCCTTCCCTCGATTGGTATTCCTTCGACGCCGCCATCCAATCAACTCCCTCACCACCCACTCCCACCGAAGCGGCTGCCCTCTCGTTCCTGCCGGTGTCTATGCATTTTGCCGGTATGCCCAGCCCTCGATACTGGGAGATGGAAGACGGCAAAACCGATTTCAGCAGGCTGGACGTCCAGGCAAGCGACGTGCCCAAGCTTTTGCTCGCCGAATTCGTCCTGCTGTTCTCCAACGACTGGTGCCTTCTGCCCTTGGAGTTGCCGGTGGCCTCTTTCACCCGGATTCAAGGCCTGCTCGTCACGGATGTCTTCGGCGATCAAACCCTGGTCCGCCCGGCCGACCGGGGACGCGACAGCGACTGGCAGCGCTGGTCCATGTTTCGTCTTTCCGGCGATGACATCCCAAACCCGGGCTTGTTGCTCGCCCCGGTCTTGTCCGCCACCTCCGTGGCGCCGGCCCTCGAAGAGATCCATTTCCTCCGGGACGAAATGGCGAATATGGTCTGGGCAGTGGAAGACCGGATTCCCTCGGCCATCGGAGAGGCGCTGGACCCGGAAATCGGCCATGTCCCACCCGTGTATCCCCCCACTGCGAACGGTGGGGCGGTTTACCGGCTGGGAACATGGATTCCGGATAACTGGCGTCCGTTCATCCCCACGCATGTGCCGGGGTCCAATCGCAGCATCCGGCTGCAACGGGCCCGCATGCCCGACCAACCTGCCCAGCCTTTCGGCGCCGTGCTCAACGTGCCTGCGCCCTATTTTGTCGCGGAAGAAGAAGTGCCGCGCGCCGGCCGAATCATTACTCGGGGCTTCCGCCGCGCGCGCTGGATCGATGGCACCCCGTATCTCTGGCTAAGCCGCAACTCTACCATCGGCCGAGGTCAAGGCTCCAGCGGGCTTGTGTTCGATCAAATCGATGAGCAGATCGAGTCGGCCCAAAGTTAAGCCAGTGGATGTTTCGACTGCGAATCGTGCCTCGGCCTTCCTCAAGGACCCCTGGAGGCGCGGGACGCCTACACCGCTGGATGTTGGAACAAGCATGATTGGGCTGCTTCGACGGTCGCCCGGAATTCGAAATTTTGAAGATCTACAGATGGTATCTGCCCGCACTCACCCCACAAGCAACCGACTAAAGTAGCAACTCTTCACCGGAGGATGCGGGAGCCTCTTGCCGCCTCTTCTAGTCATGGATCATGATCGCTCGAGATCTGCTCCAGGGGGTGTTTCCTACCCTCTGGTTGGTAACAGTCCCGATCTCGATGGCCTAGCAGGTTGGAGAAGTAGGCGAAGATGAGCATAGGCCGCCGGCTCTCTACGGACGGTCTGGCGGTGTCAATTCCATGAAGTCGGCACCGTCCCGAACGATGATCGAGACATCGTATGCAGCCAAGAGATCCTGCAAGTCCTTTCGAGGCGATTCGGGAAGTAGAATGGCTAGCCGGCCTTTGTTGACGAAGCGGCGGTAGTCGAGGAGTTGCCCGAGCGCCATTCGGATCGCTTCGCGTGTAACGGTCCCCTTTGCTTCAATCACACGTCGAGCATCAGGATCGTATAAGTCAGAGTAGAGCGACTGCGTCTCCCCCGAGGGCTTGATTTTGAGCCGCTTGAGAGGTCCGAGGCCTCGCGACAGTCGATACGCGCGATACGCTATGATTAGGGCCGACTCTCGACGCTCGGCGGTCCGCTCCTCAACAGCAGCCGCTATGAACTGCTCGGTTGCTCGGTTCTCGGGTTCGATCAGTGTGATATCTGGCTTGGAAGTCTCTGGCTTCCATACTTCATCGGCGGTTGGAAGCCCGTCCGCTTTGACCGGGCCGATGGGCTCAAGCCGGAACACGATAACCTTGCGGATCTCTCCACTCACGTCGGGTGCGTCAGTCGAGTAGTGCGGACGGCGTTCGTCAACCTTGAACTCGCCGACGTATGTAACCTTGCTGCGTACCCCGCGGAAGAGTCTGACCGAATGTCCGCGCCGCACATGCTCCGCCAGTGCGCGATTTCCTTGCCGGAGCTGCTGATCGCCTTCCTGTCCTTCCCCTGTGTAGTGGAAGAGGCCATCGGCGTGCCAGCCGTCAAAATAGCCATACTGGTGGCCGGCCGGCCCGGTAAAGATGAGAATGTTTGGAGATTGGCTGCTAGGTGCAATGCCTCCTTGTCGGCGGCCCCCATATCGCCTGTGGAGTTCTGTCCTTTTCACTACGTCGCCGGGCATAAGGGTCCAGGCAGTCATACCTACCTCCAATATTTAGACCTAATTTTGACCCTAAATATTCCTGCAGCATGGCTGACCTGGTCTCTTGTGTCAACGGAAATCGCGGGGTCGGGGAGCGCTGGTCACCGGTGGCCGATAGGTCGGTTAGCCTCAGTCTGGTTTCATGACGTCCTCCTTGGACACCAACAATCTGTTGCCAGACTCATATCCGTGGGCCCACTTGACCGGTGAGGGCGTCCGACTAGCCTGCCGGCATGGCTGGCCGGTTCCATTCACGACCGTCGGTCCGACAGCACGGATCTCGGCCTATGGCCCGTGGCGGAGTAGGCGAAGATCCAGGCGCTTTACGGGTCGATGAAGGGCCGACCCCCGGGCGTCGATGACGAACGACGGCCGTAACTCCCCGGGACCTCATGGCCGCCAATGACGCGGGCAAGCCGCTCTCCAACCAGGAGGTCGCCCAGATCCTGCGCGGGTCGGGCCTCCCCATCGCGCGACGCACGGTAGCTAAGTGCCGGGAGAAGCCACTGATACCGGCCGTCGCCACCGAGCCGATCCTGCCAGTTGATCGAGGGTGTAGACTGACCTTAAGCATCAAGAGCAGGCGTGGAGCACGACGCCTCACCAACCCGTAACCGTTAGCCGGGTGGGTCGGGGTCCGACGAAGAGTCGGATCACCGGATGCGGCCTGATGGGGGCAAGAACGGCGCGAGCCGCGCGCCAGCGCGGCGTTCGTGTTTCTGCCCCCTTCCTGCCGCTTCAGAGGTCGCGTGCTCACGCCAAAGAAAGGGTGGGTGCACGATGGCCGGGCTGAAGAAGCGCCAGAGTGTCGACCGTCGAGTCAGGACTCCATACCAGACCCCTCGGACCCTACAGGGGTTTCTGCAGTCGCTCACCCTCGACAACCCTACTGCGGCCGCTGCACTCAGGCATCAGTGCGAAGAAGGTACGGTGCCGGTGTCGCTCTTCATCAAGCTCCTCGACCGTGGCTATCGGAAGCCGCCCCAGGGGGAGGCGACCTCGTCCACGAGGATGCCCTTCATCGGCAAGGATGGCCGTCCCTGGGACTGGGAGCAGCGGCAGCGCGACGCCCAGACGCCGCAGACCACCCAGATCCGATCGTTCACCTTGGAAAACCCTGTGGTCAGGAAACGGCTCCAGCAGGAGTGGGAGGACGGGATCATGCCCCCGACCATCTACAACTGGTTCATCGAGAATGGGTGGGAGAAGCTGAGGAAACAGATCGAGCCGAGATTTCGTATGCCCTATGTCGGTCGCCATGGCCTGCCCTGGCAATATGACCCGATGGCCGAGCAGGAGCGTGAAGCCCTTGCAGCCCAGGCGGCCCGGAACAAGGCGGAGGAGTTGGCGCGGCCCGCGCATGACGAGGAGCAGAAGGAGCTGGTCGTTGGCGAACAGGAGGCTGGGGAAACAAACGAACTCGAAGTCTATCGCGGATAGCTGTACCCGACCGCGCGTGTTCGTGAGCCTTCCCGTAGAGAGGCAAACTCAGAACTCTGACGAGCCGAGAAAGGAAAACCAGATGGACCCACAGAAGGGACAGGGGACCGACGGACCCGGGGGGAAGAGCGTGAGCGAGCGAAAACGAACGGCGAATCGTACCAACGCCCAGAAGTCGACCGGCGCCAAGACTCCGGCGGGAAGGGCGAGGTCCAAGCTGAACGCTATCAAGCACGGTCTCCTGGCCGAGGAACTACTGATCACGATCGGCGAGCTCACGGAGGACCCGGAAGCGTTCGGGCAGCTGCTCGAGGGCGTCCGCGAGAACTACAAGCCGGTCGGACCGTTCGCCGACGCGCTCGTGCAGAAGATCGCCGGGTACTTGTGGAAGGACCGGCGCGCGCAACGGTTCGAGACCGGCGCGATCCAACGCGAGGTCGAGTACCAGCGAGGCATGGAGACGGTTCGGAACAACCGTCGCCTCCAACAGGCGCTCGCCGCTGGCGAGAACCTCGAGGCGAGTTCCCAGGGGATCCAGCATCTGCTAGATGGGCTCGATACAGCCAGCGAAGAAGTTCAACGAGCCGACTGGTCCATCGATTCATATAAGTTCGTCGTCGAGCACTTCGGGCATCTCGTGTCACTGCCACGGGAGGCCCCGACGATGCCCGGCGGGCCCGATGAGTTCGACCCGAAGCAGCTCCTCAAAGATCTGAAGGCCGAGCGCGATCGGCTGCGGGAGCAGCTGCCCGCCGTGGAGGCGGCCCAGAAGCGCGAGGGGGATGCGCGGGTCAGAAGCTATACCCTGCCGAACCCCAGGGACCTGGATCTCCTGCTGCGCTATGACACCGCCAACGACAGGAAGCTGCACCGAGCGATGCGCCAACTGCGCCAGGTCCAGGCTGACCGTCTAGCGGTCGAGGCGGCCGCCGGCGCCGCAGGAGGTGACCAGCCTGTCGCGAAATGAGAATTACGAAACGAAGCCACCGAGGATGAGCCCACGGAACAGGGGCGTGTCGTGGGTGCGGAGGTCTGCTGGTGCCGCGCTCAGTTACCGCCCCGGGCGACCTTGGTCGGGGCCGAAGGTGGAGGCGAGCATGCGCTTGCCGAAGAGCGTGGCCAGGACGGCCACGCGGCTGCCGATGGCGCTGAGGCCGATCAGGCCCAGGGTGCGGCCCTCGAGCTGGGTGATGCTAGTCGACAACGAGCAGATCGAGCAGGTACGTCGACAACAGCTCGGCGCCGGACTCGGTGACGAGCACATTGTCGATGATGCGCGCCCCGAGGCGCTCCTCGGTGGAGAACACGGGCGGCTCGATCGAGACCACCATGCCTGCGCGCAGCACATCCTTGCTGCCGCCGAACATGTTCAGGGGCTCCCCCCACGACGGCGGCACGCCGGCGCCGATCG
>Ga0137391_10000956_pt1 | contig 20732 bp, 21 predicted proteins | sample 15con2h24BmetaG_FD_101399 | JGI IMG/M metagenome (GOLD analysis project Ga0137391, IMG submission 101399) | Vadose zone soil microbial communities from Angelo Coast Range Reserve, California, USA - 15con2h2.4B metaG | ecosystem: Environmental > Terrestrial > Soil > Vadose zone > Saprolite...
GAGCCATGTCGCACTGAAAAATCCTGTGAAGACAAATGCCCAGCGCCAGCCCAGATGCACAGCTATCCACGGAACAGTTAGCGGAGCGACCACCGCGCCGACGTTTGATCCGGAATTAAAAATGCCGGTCGCCAAAGCGCGTTCTTTTTTCGGAAACCACTCGGTGACGGTTTTTATCGCAGCCGGAAAATTTCCCGATTCCCCGAGACCCAACATAAACCGCGCGGTGCCGAATCCAAAGATGGATCTCGCCAGCGAGTGTCCGATCGCTGAGAGGCTCCAGACAGCGAGGGCAGCGGCATATCCGATTCGCGTTCCGACGCGATCGATGAAACGGCCCACAACGATGAGACCCAACGCATACGCGTAAAAGAACATCTGCACGATGTTCCCGTATTGGATCTCGCTCCATCCAAAAGTTTTCTGGAGTAACGGCGCCAGCAGTCCGAGGACCTGCCGATCCATGTAATTGATCGTGGTCGCGAAGAACAGCAAGGCGCAGATAACCCAGCGAAGGTTCCCACCAGCACGAGCATGCAACGCCGCATCGACCGTTCCTGAAGTTGGCGCACACGAGGGCTGTTCGAGCTTAGATGAGCTTTGCTGCACGTTACACTCGCCTCTACAAATATGGGCGGTTATCTGCCCGCCGCTATCGGCCCATCCATCCGCCGTCCACCACGAGCACATGGCCGTGAATGTAATTACTGGCCGCGGACGCAAGAAACACGGCGGCTCCACAAATGTCGTTCGGTTCTCCCCATCGCGCTGCGGGGATGCGTTCGAGAATCTGACGGTTGCGAACTTTATCGCGTTGCAGTGCGGCGGTGTTGTCGGTGCGCATGTAGCCCGGCGCGATCGCGTTCACGTTCACGCCTTGCGCTGCCCATTCGTTGGCCAGCGCTTTGGTTAATTGCACGACAGCCCCCTTGGACGCAGCATACGCCGGAACGCTAATGCCACCCTGAAAAGCGAGTAGCGAAGCGACATTGATGATCTTTCCGCCCGATCCTCTGCTCAAAAAACTGCGACCTGCGGCCTGGCATAATTTCCAAAGTGAATTCAGATTTACTTGAAGGACAGCCATCCAGTCTTGATCGTTGTAGTCTACCGACTTGGCGCGACGGATGATTCCGGCGTTGTTGACCACGATGTCCACGGACCCAATCTGCTGGGCTACCGCAAAGAGATGCTCGGCAGCCCCGGGTTTTGACAAATCAGCCTGGATCCCGGATGCGCGGCGTCCCAACTTTTCGACTTGCTGACAAGTCTCCTGCGGCGAGCGCGAATTTCCGTGGCTGATTACGTCAGCTCCGGCTTCAGCCAACGCAATCGCCATGGCCGCACCCAGGCCCGCCGAAGCGCCGGTGACCAATGCGGTCTTGCCGCCGAGCGTGAACTGATCGAGGATCAAAGGATTGTTTCTACTGGCTGCCAGTTCCGATCCCGACTGGCCGAACTAAGGCTGAAGGTTCGCGGCAGACCGCCTACCCGACGATGCGCTGCCATTGCCCAACGGAAGCCAATCTTGGCAAGCGAAAAGCGGTTCCGTGTTGATGCCAATCTCATAATGTTGTTCGCCGGTCGCTAACCCGGCGCTGACTCGTTAGGTCAAGTCGGTCAGAACCTTCATTGCCTCACCTTTCGCTCAGCGCGGGATTCTTGCAGGCGGCAATAATGCGTGTCAAGAAGATTGTGCTGCGGTCGTCCCTCTATGCGGTACACCACTTCACAAAATGCCAACAAACAGCTCGTCAGGCTACAGCTAGTGTGAGACGATTTGTGTGGTGCGCTTGCCCGATCCGGTGATCTCAAAATACTGGCGCAGGCGCCGTCACTGAGCTATATGTAACTGGAGGGTCTGCCTCCGGGATAGATCGGCAGGTTTGGGCTAATCAACGATGGAGGACATTTCTATGACAGCCTCACTTAACACATCCATTGCAACGCCTCTTTCCGAAGCTGTTGCCAAGACCGACGGACCATATCAACTGCATGGTCTGGAGCGCGCCGTTTCTGTTCTCGAGGTTCTGAGCGAGAGTGAGGCACCGCTCAGTCTCGCCGAGATCTGCCATCGCATGAACCTGCACAAAAGCACTGCCCATCGGTCGCTCATGGTTCTGGAACGTAGCGCGCTGATAGAGAGAACTCCAGAGAATCGTTTTCGTCTGGGACTGAAGCTCTATGAACTCGGCAATCGAGCGGTGGAGCAGATCGATCTGCGTGCGCGGGTTTACCCATTCTTCCGGCGGCTCGCGATGGATGTACGCGAAACAGTACATCTGGGCGTTCTGCAGAAAGCATCGGTTGTATATGTGGACAAAGTGGAACCCAATCGCAGGATCTGCATGAGCTCGAAGATCGGAAGTTCGAACCCGGTTTATTGTACCTCGATGGGAAAGGCGATGCTGGCATTTCAACCTGAGGAAACAATCGAAAAGATTGTTTCGAGCATTCGTTTTAAGCGCTACACGCCCAAAACGCTTTGCTCACGTGAGAAGCTGTTCGAGCATCTCGAGACCGTGCGGCGGCGCGGATATGCCATTGATGACGAGGAGATTGAACTCGGTGTTCGTTGTATCGGTGCCCCCATTTTCAATGCGGATCGGTGGGCCATTGCAGCCGTAAGCGTCTCGGGACCGACTTCGCGCATCACCCCACAAAATGTTCGCGCGATTGCGCAACGTGTGCTGACCTGCTGCCGCGAAATCTCCGCCTCACTGGGTATGCGAGCGAAGAAAAAATCTCACGTAGCGTCGCCTTTCTTGACGCACTACGGCAGCTGAGCCACCTACGGTTCTTTCACTTTGACTACGACCGCGCCGAAGACTACTCCGGGAGCAATGATCAGTCGATGCGGTGTGCCTGCCGGCACGTGAACGATGTCACCTTTGACAATCGTGTGTGAGGTTCCATACTGAATGCCACTTCCCTTCGTCTCGCCGTCCTCGCCGGTCTTGGCATCGAGAACGGTCCCTCCAGTAACCAGAGTCGCCGTTCCCTCAGTCACCACGAACACGTCATCATAGTGCGCATGCACTTCGGCTCCGCCGCTCGTAATTCGCACTGAGAGTTCGATTGCATGCGATCCATAGTCGCCGAGTGTAGCTCCACCGCTCGCGGACGCTTTCGCCGTTTGCGCCAGAGCTTGCAGCTGTGAGGCGACGCTCTTGCCCGAAAAAACTTCAGCTTTGTCTTTGGCCGACGCGTAAAGTGGAATTAGGAATACAGCGGCTACAAAAATTGAAAGGAGTTTCATCGCTTCTCCTGACATTCGTCAATCGGCTTATCGAAGTGTTTCGATCGGAGCAGGGTCCATGTCTCCATAGTCCTGGTTCTCGCCCCCCATGCCCCAGCAGAAGCTATACGCTTGGGTCCCCACCCCCGCGTGAATCGACCAGCCGGGAGAGACTACTATTTCGCGATCTTTCATAACAATGTGCCGAGTTTCTTCCGCAAACCCCATAAGGTGAAAGACCCGCGCTTGCTCGGGCAGATTGAAATACATGTAGATCTCAGATCGGCGCATATGGGTGTGAGCAGGCATCGTATTCCACGCGCTTCCCGAATGAAGATGCGTTACGCCCATTACTAATTGGCAGCTCCGCGCGCCATCGAGATGTATGTACTTACAAACGGTGCGGCGGTTACACATTTCGGCGCCGCCCAGTTCAACTAGGCTGGCATCGGCTTTACGGACCAGCGTGGTGGGATAACTGGAATGCGCAGGACAGCTGAGAAAATAAAATGCAGCTGGTGAATCCGGATCGGCCGACTCAAGTTCAATCGCCTTGGCTCCGCGCCCTATATATAAGCAGTCGAGATTTTCCAGAGCATAACTGTCGCTGCCAACCTGAACCGCGCCGCTGCCGCCGGTGTTCAGAACTCCTACTTCGCGCCGTTCGGTGAAGGACTTCGCCCGTAACGTGTCATCCGCGGTGAGTGCAATTCGGTTTTTCAAGGGTGCGGCCATGCCCACCACTGCGCGATCCAAGTCGATGTACACCTGGTGAATCTCTCCAGGCACGCAGAGATTATCAATCAGGAATGTTTCTCGAATCTGCGTGGTTGTCATCGTGCGGTAACGCACCGGATCGGCGATGAAACGAGTTTTCATAGTTCGTCGTTGTTCCTTGCCTTTCGGTTCTTATGGTGCACGAGGAAAAATGTCACTTCCAAGGGGCTGCTTGAATTCCCAGGATGCGGTAAACGATTACAGCCAGCAGTCCCTATTTACCAAAATAATGACGCGCTGTCTGCACTTTTATATAGGAGCGTCCCGCTATGCGGGATATCTGGTGGCGTCAAGTTTGTATCCGTTTTCGGGTGCCTAAGAGCGCGGGTTGCTTTTGCCGCTAAGCCATTACAAAGCTTATTTTCTGAGGCAACGTACCGCATAGAGGGACGCAGCGTCACAATGTTCTTGACACTAGTTATTGGAGGCTGCCAGAATCCCGGCATTGAAGTCCAAAGGTGAAGCAATGAAGGTTCCGGCCCGACTTGATGCGGCGAGTCAACGCTGCGTCAGCCATCGGCGAACAGCATAATGTGATCGGCATCGACACGGAATCCCCTAAGAATCGGCAAACCAATAGCATCCGAGTCCGTGCCAAAGAGGAGGGGGTTGTGAGAAAAGCAGTGCACGTCGCGTTCGCGTGTTTTCTTCTGCTCAGCGTGGCCCACGTCGGTCTCGCGCAAAATACGAATTCCAGTGACATTCGTGGCACGGTAGCCGATGCGTCGGGTGCGGTCCTTCCGGGTGTCACCGTTACTGTGAAAAACAACGACACCGGTGTGGTTAGGGAATTCGTCACCAACAGTGATGGCCTTTACGATACGAATTCGATTCTGCCCGGAAACTACACAATTTCGTTTAGCAAAGAGGGCTTCCAGAAACTGGTGCGCGGCCCGATCGCGCTGCAGGTCGGCCTGGTTACGATTAACGGTGACCTGAAAGTCGGCTCGAGCACTCAGGTGGTTGAGGTTACATCCGAGGCGCCGCTGTTGAAGACTGAGGATGCCCAGGTGTCGACTACTTTGTCAACGGAGCAGTTGACCGACCTCCCGAGCGTTGATCTGGCGAACGGCTGGACCAGTCTCCTGAAGCTGCTTCCCGGCGCTACCAGCACCCCGGGTGGCACCAATGGTGGCGGCAATGGTGACCAAAATCCTGGAGTCGATCAAGCCATCGCGGGAACCATGCCCTACTTCTCCAGTTACCTGGTTGACGGTGGCTCGATTTGGTTGCCACATAGCGCCAATATTGACCAGGGAGAAAGCGAGACCGTAGCCGAAGTGAACGTGATTACCACAACCGCCTCAGCGCAGTATGGCGGCGGCGGCAATGTCTTCAACCTCATCAGCAAGAGCGGAACCAATCAGTTTCACGGTACCGCCTATGACTATTTCCAGAATGATGCCTTAAACGCGAGAGACTACTTCAACCGGACCGGCCCCAAGGCGAGGCAGCGTTTCAATTACTTTGGCGGTGCGATCGGTGGGCCGATCCTCAAAAAGAAGTTATTCTTCTATTTCAACTATCAGCAGTTAGTGAATCCATTCAGTTCGATCAGCACGATCAGCGTTCCGACCGACGCCATGAAGGCTGGTTGTTTCGATCCTGCGGTCTTCGGAACCAGGCTTACGCTCGATGCTGCCCACGGTGGCGCACCGTTAACTACCAATCCCGCTCAATGCGGGGCGTTCAATCCTGCCGACCTGGCTCTTCCGACGAGCGATTTTGACCCGGTTGCGGTGAACATTCAAAACGACTATGTCAGGGCGACCAATCAGAATTTAGTCCAAAACAACTATACCTTTCTGAGCAGCGGCACAAACAACAGCAAGAAAACCTTTGGGCGGTTGGACTACAACCTGAGCGACAAGAACCGGATCAACATTACGGTTCTGATGCACGACAATCCGCACAAGCAATTCAATAGTCCTGTTTGCCCCATAAGTTGCCAGTTATTTGCGGCCGAAGGGTATAACGCGCAGTTCACGGACGTGTACTCTCCCAGCTCGTCTTTGGTAAACGAATTTCGGTTTTCGTTTGTCCGGCAGGGAAATTGGTTTGTTCCGGCGAGTCTGGGCAAGGGGTATCCGGCCAAGTTGGGATTAAAGTTCTCAATCGCGGATGAGTATCCGACCATTAACATCGGGGGAACCGGCGGCAACGGCACCCTGAATCCGTCCACGAACGCAGTTTTTATTGAGAACACCTTCATTCCCGCGGATGTAGTAACCATGGTCCGAGGCAGGCACATTCTGCACTTCGGTGGCGAGTTTATGTTCGAGCAAGATAACTCGACCCCATGGGGCAACCTGAATGGTGCGACGCTGGGATTTAGTGGGCAGTACACCAACGCCGGCGTCGGTTATGCCGACTTCTTACTGGGAGATGTGCAATCGTGGAGCGCCTTAAGCGAGCCGGAACACGGAATGCGGGCCAGGAACCCGTCGTTCTTTGTTCAAGACGACATCAAGCTGCGGCCCAACGTGACGGTCAACCTCGGAGTGCGCTCGGAAACGCATGGCGGCATGAGCGACGTCAAGAACAATATCGGAGGCTTTGATCCGACTCACACGAACCCTGTTACCAACACGTTAGGCACAATTTGGTTTGGGGGCCTAAACGGGGCGCACACTCAATCGTTTGCGACGAAGACCAAGGTGATGCCGCGCCTGGGAATCGCCTGGCAAGCGTCGAATAATTGGGTGGTGCGGGCTGGAGTTGGGCAATACGCTGCCCTGTGGAGTATGGACACTGCTGGCGGACCTCTTGGCTTCGGCACCGCCACCTTGGGGAGTTTGTCAGCCAATCCCGGCCAGAACCCAGTGGTGGAGCTTTCGGGATCGGGGGCGGTCCTGCCCTTGGTTGTCGGTCCAGATCGCAACCCTGCTGACTACATCACCCCCGCAACGCCTCAGGGAAACGGGCTGATACCCTACACCCCCTATAATCTTCCCATTATGAGTGGGTGGCAGTGGACGGCAAGCGTACAGCGTCGTTTGCCCGCGAATATGGTGTTAGAGGGGCAATACATCGGCAGCCACTGGGATAACTTACACTTCGAGGCGGACATCAACCAGGTGCCTGCGAACAAACTCGGGGGCGGTCAGAATGCGAGGCCGTATCCTCAGTTTGCGGGTATTGGACCTGGCGCGGGCGGCGCCCGTACCGGCTTGTACAACGGTATTTCGAACTATCATGCGGCGCAGGTCTTGCTTCAGAAACCGTTCAGCTACGGCTTGTCTGCCGATCTCAGTTACACATGGTCACGGCTGAAAGATGACATGGATACTTCAGGCTGGGGCAACCAATTCGGCTCCGTGTACTATCAGGACGCCTATACTCCCTCGGCCAACTATGCGGTCTCAAATTTTGACAGGCCGAACGCGTTCAAAGGGGACCTAGTATACGCGGTGCCGCTCGGGAAGGGACACCAATACCTAAGCTCGCCTTTCGCGGATGCGGCGCTCGGCGGTTGGCGTGCGTCAGCTTCCTGGGTGGCCGAATCGGGAGCTCCATTCACTGTGGTTATGAACAACGCTACGAACTCAGGCGCGCTCGACGGATCCTGGTATCCCAACTTGGTCGGGGATCCGCACGTGGCGCACCAGACGATCAATCAGTGGTTCAACCAGCTCGCATATGCGACGCCGGCGACCAATACCTTCGGCAATAACAAGAGGAACTCGCTTCGTGGACCCAGGTTGACAGATCTCGATTTTTCACTGGCCAAGAGTTGGGGTCTGCCGGGATGGGAGCAAGGCAAACTGCAGCTTCGGATGGATGCGATCAACGTCTTGAACCATCCAAGTTTCAGAAACCCCAGCAACAACCTCAATCCAACCGCGCTTGCGAACGGCGTTCCTGATCCAAGCGTGGGTCAGATCACTGCAACAACGATAACGGGTCGCATCGTTCAGCTCTCTGCCAGATTCTCCTTCTAAGCAGGATCATCGGGCAGGACTTCTTAGACCTGAAAGGGCAGCGTCTGACGCTGCCCTTTCTTATGCCAATCGGACAGACGGATGGCGCGGTATTATTGGCAGGATGAAAACAAAAGAAGGCATTGGTTTGCTCGGGATTATCTTCTTCTTTTTTTTCCTCCGCTCACTTCAGTGTGCCTCCCAATCTGCCGCTAGCCGCCCGCAGGAAATCGCGGCGCATGCCCGTCAAGCTCAGGAATTCCTAAAAGAGCATCGGCCCGATCTGGCAATACCCGAGTTTCGTGCCATCGTGGCCCTCGATCCGAATAACGTGGACGCTCGCGGCAACCTCGGTGTTCTGTTGTTCTTCCAGGGCGACTATCCGGCTGCGATTCCACAGCTTCGGGCCGCGCTTAGGCTCCGGCCCACTCTATGGAGGATGCAGGCGCTCCTGGGTATGGCGGAGAGGCGGACGGGCAGCAGCAAGAGCGCTCTCGCAGACCTGGAGAAAGCCTTCCCCAAGCTGCGGGAGGAGAAAATTCAGATAGAAGCTGGTATGGAGTTGATTGAAATCCACACTGCTGCTGGCGATCTAGACAAGGCCGCAGCGACCGTCAGCGCTCTGCGCAGCCTGTATCCCACTAATGTAGAAGTGCTCTACGCTTCCTATCGGATCTATTCGGACCTTGCCGGCGAGGCCATGCTCAGCTTGTCCCTGGTGGCTCCAAACTCTGCCCGGATGCATCAGGTCATGGCGCATGAACTGGAGAAGCATGGGGACGACGAGGCAGCGATCAGGAACTACCGCGAAGCGCTCAAGCTCGACCCCAAGCTTCCTGGACTCCATTTTGAATTGTCCGAAATGCTGAACGCTTCCTCAGTTGCGGCCGAACAGCAGGAGGCGGAGGGTGAGTACAAGGCGGCCCTTTCCGTTAACCAATTCGATGAGAGGGCCGAGTTTAGACTGGGAGACATCTCTTCCCGGCGAGGCGACGTGCAGGAAGCCTACGCACATTATTCCCGAGCGGTACAACTCCAGCCGAATGATGCGGAGGCCAACATTGGTCTTGCCAAAGTACTAATGCTGATGAATCAACCTGACAGAGCGGAACCGCTGCTCCAGCGCGCCCTTCAGTTGGACCCCACCAGTGTGGCGGCTCACTTCCGGCTAAGCACCTTGTATCGGCAGGCAGGACGCACTGCGGATGCGAAACGGGAACTGGAGGAATACCAGAAGTACAAAGAGATGAAAGAGAAGCTTCATGACATTTACCACGACATGCGCGTCAAGCCGGCTAAACAGGAAGGTGATGAGACCGACGTGCGTAAGTAGCCGGATCACCTCCCGTGGACACGATCCAGGCCGCTGATAAAGAGAAAAACTTTTGGGCCGTTGAAGTCACCGGACCACGACACCTCCCATGTGCGATAGGAAAAAGTTGAGAGCATTCATTCATCTGGTCTTGGTGGTGTTCGCTTTTGGCCTGGCTCCATCGTTCTCCCAGCTTTCCGAAAGCCCCTCCCTGGGAATTGAATCACACGACAGCAAAGCAGGGCTGCGGGGTTCGGAGGCAGATCCCGTCAACGCGCAGCAAGCAACTCCACACACGTTCACCCAGTTGCCACAATTGGTGGATATTACCGGCTCCACCAGCATCAAATTTGAACACCTATCTAGTCCGGAACAGAAGTACATTGTGGAGTCGATGAGTGGCGGCGTCGCTCTGATTGATTATGATCGTGATGGCTGGCCGGATATCTATTTCACCAACGCGCAAAGCGTGGAGATGGCGCTTGCCGGCAAGAAAGCTCGGAGTGCGCTTTACCACAATAATCACAACGGAACCTTCACCGAGGTCACAGACAAAGCAGGGGTCGGTTATCCCTGTTGGGCCATGGGTGCGGCCGTCGGCGATTATAACAATGACGGCTGGCCGGATTTATTGGTCACCTGTTTCGGGGGTGTGGTTCTCTATCGCAATAATGGTGATGGAACGTTTACTGACGTCACCAGGCAATCCGGCTTGAGCAGTGACTCAGGATGGGCTACAGGCGCGGCTTTTGGCGACTATGACAACGACGGCTGGGTGGATTTATTTGTCTCGCACTATGTAGCCCTTAGTCTTAGCAATCTTCCCTCCTTCGGCTCCATGAAAACGTGCAAATACCACGGCATCGATGTGCAGTGCGGACCGAAGGGTCTCAATGGCTCTCCAGATAACCTTTACCACAACAATGCGGACGGCACATTTACCGATGCATCCAAAAAGGCTAGTGTGGATGACCCACAAAATCGCTTTGGACTTACTGCGGTGTGGTCAGACTTCAACAACGACGGGCGTCTTGACCTTTTTGTTACAAATGATGGACAGCCCAACTATCTTTACCGCAACGACGGCGACGGACGCTTTACCGACGTTGCGTATTTGGCGGGCGTGGCTGTTAACCAGGATGGAGCCGAGCAAGCCAACATGGGGGTTGCTCTCGGCGATTACCAGCATAACGGACTCTTCTCTCTCGCGATTACGCATTTCAACGATGAATACACGGCATTATTCCGGAATGACGGGAAGATGAGTTTTTCCGACGTTTCTTACGCTTCAGGCATCGCCCCGGCAACGACGGCCTACGTGGGCTGGGGGGATGCCTTCTTCGACTTCGACAACGATGGCTGGCCCGACTTGCTGTTGGTGAACGGTCATGTTTACCCACAAGTGGACAGCCTCGATATAACCGCCAAGTACCGCGAGCCTGGATTGCTGTTCTTGAACCAGCACGACGGCACATTTAAGAACATCAGTAATCTTGTCGGCCCGGCCATCCAGACTCCCCAAGTCAGCCGGGGAATGGCGGTTGGTGATTTATTTAATGACGGTCGTCTAGACATTGTTATAGAAAATCTAAAAGGTGGGCCCATGATTCTCCAACCGCAAGGTGGTCCCACAAACCACTGGATCAGCTTTGCACTGGAGGGGACCAAGAGCAACCGGCTCGCGCTCAATGCTCGGGTGAAAGCTATCGCCGGGGATTTAGTGCAGACCGGTGAGGTACTAAGCGGTGGAAGTTATCTTTCCCAGAATGATCTTCGCCTTCACTTTGGTCTCGGCAGCAAGGACCACGTCGATAGAGTTGAGATCGTTTGGCCCGACGGAAAAATGGAAGTCCGGTCCAATCTGGCTGCGGATCGGTTCTACACTATCAAAGAGTCTGAATAAGAGTAGCCTCGCCCGGGAGCGAATCGGTTCCCGCGCGGGATTCCCATCCCGGGCAGGGCGCGACCCCACACGCATGAGTCCCAAAGGCCTTCACCGTATTCTTTTCTTTGTACGGACACGGAAGAAAGCACGCCTTAGTGAGGCCATCGCATTTACTGTGGCTGTGTTCACAGTGGGAATCATTTTATGGGAGGGATGTCCCGCATACAGGGACGCCGTGCCACAATCTTCTTGACACGAGTGATTGCAGGCTGCCAGAATCCAGCACTGAAGAGCATTCGCCTTGAGGAACCCTGCAGCAAGCATTGTCAATTTTGCAATGGAAAGTTTGGGTCGCGAAGCCGTCTACTGAAGGGTGCTCTCGCTGGCTGGGAATTGGCGGGAATTATCAACATGGAGTCGGGCGCGCCGCTGAACGTAGTTCTCGGTGGTCCGCAAGGAAGCAACGGTGTACAAAACGGGACAAACCGGCCTGATCTTACCGGAAAAATTTCCTACCCAAAACAGAGAATTACGGAATTTGCAGAAGGTTTGACAAACCCTGCAGGGCGTTTTTCCTATCCACTTCGCTTCGCCTATCGGCTGCGATTGGCCGCTTTGAGGGCCTGCGACCTGAAAGACTTCCGGGTTCAGCCGGAGGATCGTTACCGGTCCGGGAGTACGCGTGAAAAAGCCTCTCACTGCTGTTTATTGGGAAGTCGGCTACGTGCTGTTGGCCTGTACTTTGATTGCGATTTCCGTCCAAGTTGGGAATCTCCTTGCGGGATGCATCGTCGTGCTCATGTACGTGGCACGGGAATTGTGCCACGGGGTTGCGTGGCAGCAGTTTCTGGTCCTGGCCCAACGAAAACTCGTTCAAGGTCCGTCAGCAGCTGGCACGGTTACTTTTTCTTATTAAGGCAATCGTCTTTCCGAAAAAGGGTCGTACCCTTACATAAGTCGGAGTCCTCATGAACCTGAGATTGTTGCTATTGTCGTTTTGTCCCTTGCTGTTCTCTTGCTTGTCGTCGAACGCGCAGCAGGAGCAGGAAGCGCGGCTATGGCTCACAACGCCCGACCGGGCTGCCGTGGTAGCGCTGCAGTCAACCTCGCTGCACTTTTCCTCAAAAGTGGGTGGGCAACCGGTGCTTACGGTGGATGATGCGCAGCACTTCCAGACCATGGACGGATTTGGCTTTGCTCTGACGGGAGGAAGTGCGCAACTGCTGATGCGCATGAGCGCTGCGCAACGGGCAGCCCTGTTGAAGGAACTGTTCACGACAGCCGGCGACGGGGTTGGGGTGAGCTATCTGCGCGTGAGCATCGGGGCCTCCGATATGAACGAGCGCGTGTACTCGTACGACGACTTGCGGGCGGGCGAGACCGATGCGCAGATGGCGAAGTTCAGCCTGGGGACGGACCGCGCTGATGTGATTCCGGTGCTGAAGGAAATTTTGGGAATTCGGCCAGGGATCAAGATCTTGGGATCGCCGTGGTCTGCCCCGGCGTGGATGAAGACGAACAACGATGTGAAGGGTGGCGAACTCAAGCCCGAGTACTACGGCGCGTTCGCAAAGTATTTCGTGAAGTACATCGAGGGGATGCGCTCGAAGGGGATCACGATTGACGCGATCACGGTTGAGAACGAGCCGCTGAATCCAAAGAACACGCCCAGCATGGTGATGTGGGCGCAGGAACAGGCCACGTTCATTGCCAAGGACCTGGGACCTGCGTTTGAGAAGGCGGGCATTCGGACGAAGATTTTGCTCTACGATCACAACCCGGATGTGCCGTCGTATCCGCTATCGATTTTGGGCGATCCAGCGGCGAGCAAGTATGTGGACGGGACCGCCTTTCACCTGTACGGTGGCGAGACGAGCGTGCTCACGCAGGTGCATGATGCGTATCCGAAGAAGAACTTGTACATGACGGAGCAGTCGGTGACCGCGTGGCCCGGCGAAGGGCGGCTTGGGATTGCCGAACCGGTAAGCCACGTAATGATTGGTGCGACACGGAATTGGAGCCGCAGCGTGCTGCTGTGGAATTTGGCGGCCGATCCGCAAAACGGACCGCACACTAACAATGGGGGATGCACCGGATGTTCCGGGGCGATCACGCTGGATGGCGATTCTGTTACCAAGAATATTGCTTATTATGTGGTCCAGCATTTCTCGCAGTTTGTGCCGCCGGGCTCGGTGCGGGTCGCTTCGAGCGAGATGGAGCAATTGGCCAGCGTCACCTTTCTGACTCCAGAGGGTAAGGTGGTGCTGGTGGTTTCAAATACGGGAAATTTTCCGAAGCCCTTCGCGGTCAAATACCACGGAAAGTTCTTCCAAACAGCGATACCCGCGGAGTCAGTGGGAACTTATGTCTGGTAGGCGCGTGCTTCAGCTTGTAAGACGGTGGGGCTTCACGGCGGGGCTGCTGGCGGCAACTGTGCCGGCGCTTGCGGCGAAGCGCGCGAAACCTGAGTTTGGACCCAACGTACTGATCTTCGATCCGTCGATGCCGTCGCAGGAGATCCAGAAGCGGATCAATGCGGTGTATGCAACGGAGGAGCACAACGAGTTTGGGCCGGAGCGGAAGCGGGTTCGAGTGCTGTCATAAATCGTCGGCTCTGGTCCCAGAGATCATCCGGAAACACCGTTCCCTTTCCGGTCGCTGCTCAGTATGCCGTTTGCAGCGACCGGATCTTCCAAACAAACCGTTCGGCACGTTCCGCAAGTGGACGCTGCCCACATCTACTCCTTCCTTTTCGACAGGGTGTGCACGAACCTCGACCGGGGGGCCGACGCGGGCAAACTCGGGAAGGCACGGCAGGCGAGCGCTCCTTCGAAAGGAGCCTGAGGAAAACTCTTTAAGAATGTTTTCGCTGTTCACGAGGGGTGCTCCTTTCGTAGGTGATGATGCTTGTGCGCTCATAACCTACTCCAAAAGGGGCGCCCTTTTATAATGCGATTTCGACAGTTGAGAATCGAGGCAGCCTTAGCCACAACCTTCCATTCTTAGCCGCTCGCTATTCCGTTCGTAGCGCCTGCATGGGGTCGACGCGCGTCGCTCGACGCGCTGGTATCCATCCCGCAAGCAGGGTCACAGCTGAGAGCAAGACCACGACGAACGTGTATGTTGCCGGATCAGTCGCACTCACGCCCATTAACAACTTGCCAATCGCGTGTGTAAGGGCACAGGCGACGACCACGCCCACGACTACCCCTGCAATCACCAGCCTCCGTCCCTGCCGTGAGACGAGTTTCATGATGTCGTAACGATCAGCGCCGAGAGCCATGCGAATTCCTATCTCCTGTGTACGGCGGGTTACCGAAAAGGAAACTACGCCATATACTCCCACAACCGCCAGCACCAGTCCCAGGAATCCCATGATTGCGGCCAGAGAAGCCGCCAGGCGAAAAATGAATAGACCCCCGAGCCCCTGGACCACCTGATCCATTGTGCGGACATCGATGAGCGGCAGATCGGGTTCAACGTTTCGAATTACTTGTTGCACGGCTGGAATAAGCGATTCTGGAGGAACGGAAGAACGAATTTGCAACGACCTAAAGGAGCTGTAGTTCTGCGCCAGGGGCAGGTAGAAATATGGCTGGTGTTCCGGAGAAAAAAACATGTACTGTCCGTCCGCAGCGACGCCAATCACTTCGATGAAAGGGCCGGTGGCACTCTTGATGCTAAAACGCTTCCCGATAGGGTCTTCACCCGGCCAGAGCGTTCTCGCCATGGGCTGATTCACTACAGCTGCCAGTGGCGCCGTATCGTGATCGGAGTCGGTGAAGGACCTCCCCCGCAAAAGAGGGACTCCCATGGTTTGAAAATAGGCTGGGTCGACGCTGTTGGACGAAATGTCAGGGGGCCGCTGGTCTGGAGCAAGAGGATGGCTTTCAACATAAGTGGAGCTCCCGCTGGCGGGAACTTCCATGGGCACAGAGGTAGCAAAGCTGGCGAATTGCACTCCTGGCAGCGCCTGAACGCGCTCCGTGAGTTCGGGCTAGAACGTCTTCGTGCGCGTCTGGTCGTATCCCATTTGGTGCGGATCGATCAGAACGGTCAGCACGTGGTTCGGATCAAAACCCAAGAACATATTTTCAGCGCGATTGAGGCTACGAACGAAGAGTCCTGCAACAATCAGCAACGTCAGAGAGCCTGCCAATTGGGCCACCACTAGGATGCCGCGCAGGCTGTGATGACCCCCTTCTATCGCGTCACTTCGACCGCATTCGTGCAAAAACTTTTTGTTGAACTCTTCTGCGATCTCGAGCAGTTGCAGGAGGACCATCAAGTCCGTTGTTTCCCGGACGAGCCGCATTCCTCCAACACCTGGGGCATTCTTCCACCCCGAAGTTACTTTCGCTTCGATAAGGAAGCCATTGAGGCTGAGATCGCGCAGTCTTACGCCTACGGCGAGCCGATCACTGCTGTGCCATGACAGCGCTGGAAATGTTCATCAACGGTGAGTGGGTACCCTCCGCGGACGGAGCCACGGAACCTATCTTCAATCCAGCCAGCGAGCAAACAATCGCGTGCGTACCGCGGGCCACCGTGGAGGATGTGGATCGAGCGGTGCAATCCGCTTTGAATGCGTTCAACCGCTGGGCCGGGGCGACCCCAGCCCTTCGTTCTCGAACCTTGTTGAAGCTGGCCGACCGCATAGAAAGTTGTGCGGAGCCGTTGGCCCAACTTGAATCCAGGAACGTGGGCAAGCCGCTCGCAGTAGCCAAGGACGATGTCGAGTTTGCGATAGACAATTTGCGATTCTTCGCTGGCGCTGCGCGCTCCTTGGAAGGCCGCGCTTCTGGCGAGTACCTCGTGGGACACACCAGCCTGATCCGTCGCGAGCCATTGGGAGTGGTCGCTTCCATTGCGCCTTGGAACTACCCGCTATTGATGGCCATTTGGAAAATCGGGCCGGCTCTCGCCGTGGGCAATACCGTTGTTCTCAAGCCTTCTGAGCTTACTCCGCTCACCGCCCTGAAGTTTGCGGAATTCTCCGCTGACATTCTTCCCCCCGGCGTGCTTAACGTGATCACTGGCCACGGCGTGCCGGTCGGCGCCGCCCTTGTAGAGCATCCTGATGTCGCGATGGTGTCGCTCACCGGGGATATAGACACGGGCCGCAAAATCCTGCAAGCAGCGTCGCATACCTTCAAGAGAGTTCACCTGGAACTTGGTGGCAAGGCCCCCGCTGTAGTCTTCGAGGATGCAGATCTGGAGTGGACAGTCCAACGCTTGCGACGTTCCGGCTTCTATAACACAGGTCAGGACTGTACCGCCGTTACTCGCATCATCGCGCATAAGCGTGTAGCCGAGAAATTACTTGATCTTCTCATGGGGGAGATCGGGCAGATTCGATTGGGCGATCCACTTTCCCCGGAGACAACCGTCGGACCCTTGGTCTCCACCTTGCAACGGGACAAGGTTTCAGACATGGTGGAGCGAGCACGCGAGGCCGGCGCCGAGGTTATCGTCGGAGGTCGGAAGCCTGACGGTCATGGCTACTTTTATTTGCCTACATTGATTGCTGGAGTGAAGCAATCCGACGAGATTGTACAAAAAGAAGTGTTCGGTCCCGTGCTCACACTTCAGACCTTCGCCGAAGAGTCCGAAGCTCTTGAGCTTGCCAATGGAGTCGCGTACGGGCTAACCGCTAGCGTTTGGACGCAGGATGTGAGCCGTGCCGTACGAGTCTCCAATAAGCTCCAGTTCGGTACAGTCTGGATCAACAATCATACGCGCCTCACGCCGGAAATGCCCCACGGAGGCTGCAAATACAGCGGACATGGTAAGGACATGTCCACTTACGCGCTTGAGGAATACACTCAGATCAAGCACGTAATGATTCACTTCTGACGCATACGGCCCCGCATTATCCGGGATCAGATCGAAGCAGTGTTGTTGTTCACTCATTCGGGGATGTGCCGGCGAGTTCGATCGCACATCGCTCGGAAGCTGGTCACACGAATACGCGAAAAGGAGACAACTCATGTTCCGCAAACTGCTGTCGACGACCAACGATTCGATTATTACGATTCTTCGCGTGGTGACGGGACTGGTATTCTTCGCTCACGGCGCGCAGAAAATGCTGGGCTGGTTCGGTGGCTACGGATTCCATGGCACCATGGGATTTTTTACCCACGACCTGCATCTCCCAGCACCCATTGCGTTCCTGGCGATCTGCGCAGAGTTCTTTGGAGGCCTTGGCCTGATCGTCGGCTTCCTTGCTCGGATTGCCGCTTTCGGCATCTTGTGCAACATGGTTTCGGCGGTCCTTTTGGTCCACCATTCCTTTGGTTTGTTTATGAATTGGAACGGCGATCAGAAGGGAGAGGGATTCGAATACCACTTGCTGGCAATTGCTGTTTTGCTTGCACTCCTCATCAAGGGCGCCGGCGCTTATTCGATCGACTATGTCATCTCGCGTACCGGCGCCATGAAGACCTCGACGAGTTGATCGAAAACGAACCTCAGTGCGAGTTAATAACGTTCACATACGTGTCTCAGAACCGAGGAGAAATCAAATGTCGATTGACAATGTATTCCGGATTGCTGTTCTCGTATTCTGTTGCGCCCTGTTCTCTGCAGCCCAGCAGGAAGGGGTCAAACACGTTCCCATTCAGCGGACTTCCGCGGCTTCCGCTCAGGAGATGTTCACGACTTATTGCGCCGTTTGCCATGGCAAAGATGCCAAAGACGACGGCCCAGCGGCCAGCGCCCTCTAAGGTGCTGCCGGCTGACCTTACTATGCTTGCCAAAAAGAACGGCGGGAAATATCCCAGCGAGCGGGTTGCCAGCACCATCCGCGGCGACGTGGATGTGCCCGCGTATGGCACGCGGGAAATGCCAATTTGGGGCAATCTGTTCTACCACATGAGCCAGGGGCACCAGGCTGAAGTGCAATTGCGAATCGCCAACCTGAACCGTTACATCGAGTCGCTGCAAGTGAAATAGAACGGTGCAGAAAGCACTCATCGACAACCGAGCGGTCCATTCCCGGAGAGCCTCCTCGGCAATATCGGGTTCTTGATGATGCAAGCAGCTACACGAGGGTGGCGCTGATTTTTCCTGAGCCGGTAGGCATGTTCTTCGGTATGTCGCCCAAGACTCATTTGTTGAACAATACGATCTGCCGAGGACAGGGGTCGTAGCCTGTCATGTAACGCGGAAACCGGGCCGGAGCGAAATTTCGTAGTGTGGTCTCAGCCGGATCGTGATCCAACCAGACCGCGGAAGTGTCAACGGTATTGCCACTTCTCATTGTCGGATGCGAGTAACCGCTAATCGGAAGCAGCTAGACCTACAAGGTTTCTTGGGGGGTGAACAAGATTCCCTGCAATTGCCGGAGTCCTCAGTTATTGCTCCTCGTTGGATTGCGAACCCAAAGGTCATGGTTATCGCAGTAATAGGGGCGTATCCGGATTCTCGCAAATGCTTAGCACGCTGCTTCCTCGCCGGATCCGGGGCTAGCGAACCTTGAAGAGTTGGAAATAGACACATGTCGCGGCGTTGGTTCAATCCAGGAGGTCGGTTCGTAGTCGCAGCTGCAAAAACTCCATCTCAACAACGACGGTGATATCGAATCCCTGAAGCCGCTAGAAAAGCTGAACCACTTGTGAGTCGGTGTTGTTCTATGAGTCGACCAACATTCTCGACGGCGATATTTCGCCCCTGCTGCACCAACAAAACTGTCTCGTGTGTCGTTTCAAAATCGTCGGCACTATTCCCACCGACGAGAAAAGTTTGGCATTGCTTACACAAGGTGACTCATGGCTGAGAGCGACCAATTACTCGTCCCTGATGCGGCGAAAACGGACCCGAAGTCCTTCGAGCTGCTGCGAGTTTGGGTGGCCAATAGAGGGCAACACGTGAGCCTACGAGCCGACGTGTGGAAAGATCCAGCTGCGTGGGGACTAATGCTGGCTGACCTGGCAAGACACATTGCGAACTCATATCAACAGGACGCGGGGCTTGATCGACTCAAGACTTTGAGAGTGATCAAGGCTGCGTTGGAAGCCGAACTGAAGTCCCCGACCGATGACCCGTCCGGTCACGTACTGACCTGATGCTCCCCATCTGCGCTAGTGTTAAGAACAATCTTGTTCGAGTGTTCGAGTGCGCCACGCCTTAAGGCAGTAGTAACGGAACGATGTCAGCACCATGTTCTCGCCTCCACGCGGTGCACCACCATTTCCGACCCAACTGCTTCGAACTTTTGGCGACGAATTTAGTGCATCCGTCAGGCTTCTTAACCCTGAAAAAGCCGGATGCTGGATGTTCGGCGAAATGATTCCTTCGCGTTACAAAGGATCCAATAAACCGAAGTGACATTGTTCGAGAGGCCGGATTCCGGGCACCCTCCGGGCACCCAGACCGATGTCTTGTTGGCATCTCATTGATTTTGTTGTGTCGTGCATGGAGTAAGCTGGACGTGCAAGTTGTTGTTTGTGTTTGGGTTGGCGACCCTTTTAAGGCATGGGTCGCAGGTTCGAGTCCTGCCGCGCTCACCAGAGTTTTCAATGACTTAGCCGTCGCTGGCACAACGGGCGATGTTTATTAGTGTTTATTAAGGAGATCGGCCTCTGAAACCCGCGTCAGTTGACCGTTTCCGCGTTATCATTCTGGGCTTCCAAGTGCGCTGTTTCCGCCCTCCGGCTCTCCGCTTCGATCCCCGCTTCGAGCTGCCCCAAGCGGCCGTTACCTGGTGCTCTCGGTGGTGGATGTAACTCTTCCGCGTGGTCGTCACATTGCTGTGGCGTAGGATCCGCTGAATCGTCAGGTCGAGGACACCGAGATCGTTGAGGTTGCTCCCGAGGCCTCGCCGGAAAGCGTGCCAGCCGTGCCATTCGGCTAGGTCCTGACGCCGCCGAAATTCGTGGTCCTCGCGCCGGTGTTTTGCCTTGACCTTGCCACACCGTTCGCACGCATTTAGAACCGGGTCAATTCGGCGGGCGAAAACGTTGTGCAAGTCGAGCGGGGTGCCGATCGCCCTCGCAAACATTACGCCGGTCGTCGGATTGCCGAGGCGCAGCCTGTACAAGTCCAGCAGCTCGCGCACAGACGGAATAAGAGGCACGTTGGCTTTGCGGTCCTTCGTCTTTGGATCGCCCCGTTTGCCGTTGACGACCCCGGAGATAACTTTGATCTCGCCCTTCTCCGTGTCATAGGCTTCCCACGTCAGACCTTGGATCTCACTTTTCGACAGCCCGACGTAGCCAGCGAGGGCGATGATCACCCGCGCAATCTCGTTCGTTATGGCTCCCAGCATTTGCCGAATCTCCTCCAGGGTGTAAGCGTACGTCTCTCCAGAGGGCAGGCCTTTCGGCGGCGTAACTTCGCGGATGGGGTTGTGTCCGGGACGCAAGCCTTGGCGCGCTTAAAGATCCCGGAGAGGATGCTGCGAAGTTTGTGTAGCGTGGCTTTTTTCATTGTTGGGTGATGACGGCCGATCTCGTACAGAATCCGTTCGAAGTTTGTGGAAGTGGTCTCACGGTAACCTTTACAGCCGGGGCGCCCACAGGTAAAGGCGGTGCGTTGATGCCAAAGTCGTGAAAGCTTAATCAAGTCTGCCTGCTTTAGGCCTTCCTGATGAAATCCTCA
>Ga0137391_10000962_pt1 | contig 20679 bp, 14 predicted proteins | sample 15con2h24BmetaG_FD_101399 | JGI IMG/M metagenome (GOLD analysis project Ga0137391, IMG submission 101399) | Vadose zone soil microbial communities from Angelo Coast Range Reserve, California, USA - 15con2h2.4B metaG | ecosystem: Environmental > Terrestrial > Soil > Vadose zone > Saprolite...
ACGGTCAAGCTCTGCCAGCTGAACGGCGTCTCGATCGGCGCCCATCCCGGCTTCGCCGACCTGCAGGGCTTCGGCCGGCGCGTGATCAACCTCACGATCAAGGAACTCGAGGCCAACATCGCCTACCAGATCGGCGCGCTGCAGGCGATCGCGGCCCTGCACGGCGCCAAGGTCACGCACATGAAGCCGCACGGCATGATGGCCAACATGTCGGCCGAGAGCCCGGAGATGTCCGACGCGATCTGTCGCGCCACCAAGGCAGCCGACCGCGACCTGATCTTCCTCGCCCAGGCCAACACCGAGCAGGGCAAGGCGGCGCGCAAGGCGGGCCTGCGCGTGGCCGAGGAGGTGTTCGCCGACCGCACCTACGCCGACACGGGCTTGCTGACACCGCGCAAGGACGCCAACTCGATGATCAAGGATGCGGCGCAGGCCGTCGCCCACGTCCGGCGCATGGTCGACGAGCAGGCGATCTACTCGACCTCGGGCAAGCGCATTCCCTGCCAGGTCGATTCGATCTGCGTGCACGGCGACGGTCCGACCGCCGTCACGGTCTCCAAGGCGGTGCGCGATGGGCTGGAGGCCGCAGGCATCCGCATCGTGCCGCTGCCCGAGATGCCCAACCTCAAGCACTGACGCCTCCCTTCCTCCCCCAGCTTCGCTGGGGAGGTGCCCGCGTAGCGGGCGGAGGGGTCATGCGCCGTCGATGAAGGGCATGACCCCTCCGGCAAAGGCGCTGTAAACAGCGCCGACGCGGGCCACCTCCCCACTTCGGGGGGAGGTGAAAAAGATGATGCCGTCACTCGAATGTGACCGTTGCCGGGCCTGTCCAGTGACGGAGCCTCGTTCATAGTTCTCCGGCCGTCCATGAAGACGGATAATCAGGGAGAGATAATCGTGAACAGGCTCATCGTCGCGGCCGTCGCCGCCGCTTTCGTCGTCTCGCCGCTTGCCGCTCAAACACCGCCGACACCGCCGCCGCCACCACCGGCCTACGGCGTGGGCATCGGCTTCGATGCGGCCAAGAAGGCGCTCGCCGCCGCCGAGGCGGAGGCCAAGAAGAACAACTGGACGGTCGCCATCGCCGTCGTCGACAGCTCGGCCAAGCTGGTCGCCTTCTCCAAGATGGACGGCACCCAGCATGCCAGCGTCGACATCGCCATCGGCAAGGCGGTGACCGCCAACAACTTCAAGCGGCCGACCAAGGCGCTGCAGGACGGCATCGCCCAGGGCGGGGTCAATCTGCGCATCCTCGGCCAGCCCGGCGTCACGCCGCTGGAAGGCGGCGTGCCGATCGTGGTCGACGGCAAGATCGTGGGGGCCATCGGCGCGTCGGGCGTCTTGAGCAGCCAGGACGCCGAAGTGGCCATGGCGGGAGCTGCTGCGGCGGCGGCTAAATAGCCGCGAGATCTTCCGCCCGCCATTGGTGACACAGCGCGCCCCATCGCGCTGAAGTGCAAGCGCAGTGGACATAAAGTCCGCTCGCTGAGTCCTGCGCGTGCCGTAGCGTGCCTCTCCGTAACCGCCAAGTTGACGGGCTGATTGACGGGCATGCAACGCACGAAACCCGAGCGCACAGCAAAGGAGCAAGGCTTTGCTCCCGACGATGACGATACCGTGATGGTATGGCGAAGCGCGGCTGGAAAGCAGCACTCGCCGGCTCCTGGTCAACAGCAATGGTGGCCTGGCGATCCCAGGCTACCGCGGCATCCGCCTACGCCAGCGTAGCGTATCCTCAATCTGGCTCGCGAGATTGCGCGTTGGCTTCCACCCCAGCTCGCGTTCAGTATGAGCGATGTTTCCCACAAGCTTGGGCGAATCGCCAGGGCGACGGGGCCCCACGTTGTACGGCACCTTGCAGCCGGCAATGCGCGCTGTCTCTGCCAGCACCTGCATCACGCTGTAACCAGTTCCGCATCCGAGATTGAAGCTGTTGTGCACTCCCGCAGCCGGCTGTCGCTTCAGCCAGCCTAGCGCAAGCAAGTGGGCCTCCGTCAGGTCCGTCACATGGACAAAATCGCGGACGCACGAGCCGTCTGGAGTATCGTAGTCGTCGCCCAACAAGGTGAGTCGGGGACCGAGGCCGAGCGCCGCGTCGGTGGCAAGGGGGAGCAAGTGAGTCTCCGGTGCATGGGCCTCCCCAATTTCGCCGCCGGCATCAGCGCCGGCCGCATTGAAGTATCGCATGGAGGCCGAACGTAGCCCGCTCTCAGCCGCGGCTGTAAGTGCCCGCTCCACCATCGCCTTCGACTCGGCATAAGGGCTGATGGGCGCAATGGGATGCGTTTCATCGAGGAATTCCTTCTGCGGCAGGCCATAAACCGCACAGGTGCTTGAAAACACGAAGCCGTCGACGCCGTGACGCAGCGACGCCGCGATCAGCGTGTCAGTCTTAGTCGCGTTGTTGCGCAGATAGCGTTCTGGCTGCTGCACGGACTCGCCTACTTCAATGTATCCCGCCAGATGGATAACGGCGCGCGGCCGATGATGACGAAAAACTTCCTCGAGTCGGTCCGCATCGCCGATATCGCCGCGTTCGAGCGGTCCCCAGCGAACAGCCCATGTGTTGCCTTTCTCAAGGTTGTCGTAGCAAACTGGAACAGCACCCGCCTCTGCCAGCGCTTTGCAGATGTGGCTCCCAATGTAGCCCGCCCCTCCTGTAACCAGAACAGTCCGGCTCATTGTCTTTGGCCATGCCAAGGAACGAATGAATTCAAGAGAACATTCTCCCACCTTGCTTGTGCGCCGAGTTGCGCCGACCAGATTTCCGTATCCTTTGATATGGTAATTTCGCGTCAGGGGATAAGGGGGCTTTTTGTGACGAAGGAGATCGCGAGGCGACTTCCGGAGTCGTCGTGGGCCTATTGTCGGTTGGCGAGAGTGTTTTGGGCTCTGCAATATGAGCTCGCACTCGAGGTGGCCAAGGTCGCATGCGCAGAACTTGCTGCGGATGCACTTGATCGCGGGCCGCACCTTCGCCTGGTACGAACCTGTGAGTGGCACCAGGCGCCTCGTCTTGATCACACGCTAAGTCATTCCTTGGTCACACCTTACACATTTCTTTGTTCCACCTCGGTGGACCATCACCGTGGCACATTCATTGGCGTGGGAAGGCAAAAACTTAGCGGCTAACGACGGGGCAGTGCCTCGCCAGAGGTTGAAACTGCCTCTTCTGTAGCCATGGGATGGGGATCCTTAAATGGGGATACGCGCGGCGGTAGCAAAGGGATCCGCAGGGCCGCCACCAGCTGTCCTCTTTGTTGCGACCACTCATTGGCCCTTTACGACTAGGCTGTGCCTGGCAATGGCCGAGGGAGGCTTCGACGTCAGGGCAATAGCGCCCAAGCGCCACGCCTTGCACCAGATGAGTTCGATTGCCACCGAGCGTCTCGGCCATTCGCGCAGGCAGGCCATTGCCGACATCTCTATGGCGATCATGCGCCATCCCCCAAGGCTGATAATCCCTGGCGACGAGATGGCCATCGACTACCTGCGCACTCTTTATGCGCGGTCCGTTCGCGGATTAGGCAGCGATCCATCGCTTCTGGCGCAGCTCATTGAATCGTCTATGGGGTCGCCTTCGTCATTCGTGTTCAGTCATCAAAAGAGTCGGCTTGTCTGTCTGGCTAAGGAAGAAGGCCTTTTGGTTCCAGCGACCGACGAAGTCCGCGACATTGGTCACCTACGCGAGTTGATCGCCGACAGAACCTTTCCCCTAGTGCTTAAGTGTGACGACAGTTTCGGCGGCCAAGGGGTACGGATCGTCGCCGACCGTCGGGCAGCAGAGCAAGCTTTCTTCGAACTGCGCGCTGTTGTCGGTTGCCGGGGCGCGCTTAGGCAAGCCATCAAACGGCTCGATGTCGCTCCATTGCAGCGTTTGTGGCGCAGAACACCGACGATCACGCTGCAAACATATGTTAACGGACGACCGGCCAACCGCGCGATTGTTTGCAGACGCGGAGAGGTTCTTGCTGGCCTAAGTGTCGAGGTCGCCCAAACGCTCAACGCCACCGGCCCCGCGACGGTAGTTCGGGTTATCGACTCGCCGCAGATGACAGCAGCCGTCGCACGGCTGACACGTCGCCTTAGCCTTTCGGGATTTGTCGGATTTGATTTCATGTTGGAAGGGGCCGGTGATCGTCCCTACTTGATCGAGATGAACATGCGGCCGACGCAGATTTGCCACCTGGCGTTCGACTCTGAGACAGACATGATCGGCGCATTGTCGACGTCCCTATCGGGAACGACACGCCGGCGGACGATGCTAAGCAGGAGCGCGCGTACTATCGCGCTGTTCCCACAGGAAACCTGGCGAGATCCAGCAAGTCTGCATCTGCAATCGGCTTACCACGATGTGCCCTGGCAGTCGCCCGAGTTCGTGGAGGCCTATCGCAGTCCGGTACCCGCCGATCCGAACTGGCTGACAGCCACTTTGGAGCCCGGCCGCCAAGTCCTTCAGAGATTTCGACACAGGGCGGCTCCTACAACCTGCACCACCGCCAGTGATCCAGCTTGAACGCTGGCATCGGTGCGCCCCAGTACCCCGAAGTCACCAGGTGGCAGCATGTCAGCAGATGTGGATGTCGTGGTAATTGGTGCAGGTCCGTATGGGCTGTCGATAGCGGCTCAACTTACCCATCGCCGTGTTGAACACCGCGTGGTGGGCCATCCCATGCAATTTTGGATGACACAGATGCCTAAGGGCATGCTGCTGAAGTCGGAGGGCTTTGCCTCCAACCTATACGACTCCGAGGAAAGCTATACGTTGGCGCGCCATTGTGCCCACCGCGGCTTGGCCTATGCAGACCTGGGCCTTCCCGTGCCGCTGCAAACTTTCATCGAGTACGGCTTGGCTTTCCAAGGCCAGCAGGTGCCTCACTTGGAAAAGAAGTCAGTCGTTACACTCGAGAGCGATGTGGCGGGATTCTCGTTGAGCCTCGACGATGGCGAGACGTTCAGGGCGCGCCGCGTTGTAGTAGCGATTGGCGTCGGTCATTTCAGCCATGTCCCCCACCGTCTCGAGCACCTGCCATCGGAACTGCTGACTCATAGCTCAGTCCACCATGACCTTAGCCGCTTTGAAGGTAAAGACGTAACCGTTCTGGGTGGAGGCGCTTCGGCAATCGACCTTGCGGCTCTGCTGCGCGAGGCAGGAGCCACAGTGCGGCTTGTGACTCGGAAGCCGCAACTGGACATTCACAGCCGGATGCAGCTGCCGCGTCCGTTAGCGGATCGGCTGCTCAAACCGATGTCTGGCATTGGGCCGTCGTGGCGATCTTTCTTTTTCACACACGCACCCGTCATCTTCCACAGCATGCCCCAAGCTCGGCGAGTTAGGTGGGTGCGCACGCATGTCGGACCAGCCGGCGGATGGTTTATGGCCGAGCGTCTGCTCGGCCGTATTCCAATACTGACAGGTTGCAATTTGCTCGAAGCTCATGTCGTCACCGATCAGGTGAAGTTGCGGTTCGCAACGAGCAACGGATCAGTTCAGACCCTCAGGACGGATCATGTCATCGCAGCGACCGGTTACCGTCCCGATCTAGGCCGTCTGTGCTTTCTCGGCCCAAAACTTTCATCGGCCGTAGCCTGCGTCGACCGCGCGCCGGTCTTGTCGTCGCACTTTCAAGCGAGCGTGCCGGGCCTGTACTTCGTTGGGCCGATTTCGGCGAACAGCTTCGGACCCGTGACCCGTTTCGCCGTGGGTGCCAAGTTCACTGCGCGACGACTTTCGCAGCACATGGCCCGCACCACGCCGGTGGCCAGGCGCATGCGACCGCCTGTGCTCACGCCCGGTGGCGATATGGTTGATGCGGCCAATCACCAGCTAAAGACGCTTCGATCGGCGAAGCGGGGGACACTCGACGAACCGTTGTCTGACAGTGACATGGGCCGGCGACAATTGCAGCGAATCCCATGAAAGTCGCTTTGGTTCATTATTGGCTGGTTGGAATGCGTGGGGGCGAGAAGGTCCTTGAGAGTCTATGCGGGCTTTTTCCGAATGCTGACATCTTTACGCATGTTTACGACCCAGCAGCCGTTTCGCCCGCTATCCGTCGGCATTTGGTGCAGACAACTTTTATCGCGCGTCTGCCTTTCGCCAGAAGCCTGTACAAAAATTACCTGCCACTCATGCCGATGGCCTTGGAGCAGCTGGATCTGCGCCAGTACGACCTGGTCATCAGCAGCGAGTCCGGTCCTGCGAAGGGCGTGCTGACGCGACCGGACGCCCTGCATGTCTGCTATTGCCACACACCCATGCGGTACATCTGGAACATGTACTTGGACTACAAACACTCGGTCAGTCCGTTAGTCCGCCCACTCCTGGCTTGGATAGCGGGATCGCTGCGGCGATCGGATCAGCATTCAGCAAGTCGCGTCGATTTATTCCTCGCCAATTCGAATAACGTCCGACGCCAGATCAGAAAATATTATGGGCGTGATGCGATAGTCGTGCATCCGCCCGTTGATGTTGGTGCTTTCCGAAGTGACGCAGAGCGGCACGAGGACTTCTACCTCGCCGTCGGCCAGCTCGTGCGCTACAAGCGCATGGATCTTGCAATCGAAGCTTGCAACCGTCTGAGCCGACGGCTCGTCATCGTCGGAGAGGGCGAGGAGTACAAGTCCCTGCGAAAGCTGGCCGGTCCTACCGTCAGCTTCCTCGGAAAGCAGGATTTGTGGATGCTGCGGGAGTATTATCGCCGTTGCCGGGCTCTGCTTTTTCCGGGCGAAGAGGACTTTGGAATCGTACCGGTCGAGGCCATGGCCGCCGGCCGGCCAGTGATCGCGTTGCGCCGCGGCGGCGCTCTTGAGACCGTGGTGTCGAACCGGACCGGCCTATTTTTCAATGAACCAACCGTCGATTCGCTTCAGCGCACAATGCTTCACTTTGAAAGCATTGAACAGTCATTCGATTCTGCCGCGATTGCCAGGCATGCCACGAAGTTCTCGCGGGCTGCGTTCGAACGCCAAATCATCGACGTTCTGCAGCAATACCAGAAGCAATATGCGCAAGGCTCAGACGCCCAGTTAGCCTTGCCGCTCACGCCGGCTTTTATCGTTCCGGCGCCTGCCGTTGTGGCAGCGGACTGAACGCCATGTCTAACGTTGCCGATCCTTCAAATACGCTGCGAACGCAGGGTCGAACCCTTGTAACCGCATTACAGCGTCGAGCCGGACGAGGGCCGATTCTCCATGTCATCGGAGATGGCCGGCCGGGAGGAGGAACTACCTTCGTTTTGAATCTGACGTGTGCGTTGAGAACGTACGGTTTCGACCTCGTGATCGTGGGTCCGCGCGACAGTTACCTGCTCGACGAGGCTCTTCGGGCCGGCACCAAGGTCATTGGCATGGACTTCGGGCGCCGACGGCATGCACCGATGTCTGCCTTGAAAATAAGGAGACAGGTGCAAACGCTTGGTCCCGCCTTGCTTCATGTGCACGGCGCCCGTGCCGGTTTGCCAGTCGTCCTCAGTGGCGCTTGGGCCCGCTTGCCTATGGTCTACACCGTGCATGGACTGCACTTTCATCACAAGGCGGGGCTGGCCCATGCAGCCGGGCGAATGATGGAGGCGATATGCTTCAGGTGCGCCCAGGAAACGGTGTTTGTCTCCGAAGGCGATCGGACATTCGCCGAGGAGGAGGGAATTTTACAATCCGCCCGCCGTCACAGCGTTCTGTGCAACGCCATCCCCCCGCTAGAAGACGGAATCCGTGCGCAGGCAAACCAGGAGAAACAGTACGACATTGCCTTCGTGGGCCGGCTGGAGCCACAAAAGAACCCTCTGATCCTGGCCGACATCCTGGCTTGGCTTCGCCTTTCGAAGAAGAGCATGTGCATTATCGGCGGCGGGAGCCTGGAGGGTGAACTTCGACAGCGAATCGACGCGCTTGGACTATCCCAACAGGTGACGTGGTGCGGCCCGCTTGACCGCAATGCAGCGCTGCGAACGGCAGCACGCGCGAGGGTCATGTTGCTGCCATCGCTTTGGGAGGGCCATCCGCTAGCAGTGATTGAAGCCATGCAGCTCGGGCTTCCCGTAGTCGCCTCGGATGTGCCCGGTACGGCTGAAATCGTCGTTGATGGGGAGACCGGGTATCTTGTGCCGTCAACCGACGTCGCAGCTTATGCAACGCGCATTCAGGCACTGCTCGCGGACGACCGCCTTCGCAAGCGCCTGGGTCAGGCCGGTGCCGGTCGAGCACGCAAACTATTTTCCTTCGACGATCATGTGCGCCGCCACGTCGAGCTCTACGCCCGGCATTTTCGATTAGACGTCGAGTGTCAGCATGGGTAATCGCGGAAAGGCAACATCGATAATGCGAGCGGTCATCGCGGCCACTTGCATCACGTTTCTGTGGGGGCTCCCGTCAAATGCAGTGGCCGGATCGGATCCGATTGATGATGCGACGTCAAATCGCATTCTGACCATGATCAATGATCGAGCCGTGCCCGCCGGGCTCGGCGTAAACGTTCATTTTACCGATGGACATGAAAGCGACCTCGACCTCATAAAAGCCATGGGCTTCCGTCTTGTTCGGACGGATGTGCTATGGTCGGAGGTAGAAAGGGCGCGCGGTCATTACGATTGGGGACCTTACGATGCGCTGATTGGCAACGCCTATCGGCGTGGCCTCACACCCCTTTTAATCCTTGCCTATTCAAATCCATTGTACGCCTCGCAATGGAAGGGCGGCCGCGGACGACTTGATTGGGCTTACGAACCTCCCATCACCATATCGGCGCGCAACGCCTTCGTCGCCTTTGCTCGGGCAGCAGCTGAGCGTTATCGCGGACGGGTGATCTGGGAAATCTGGAACGAGCCGAACCAGACGTTTGGCAAGCCTGCCCGGCTCGATGCCTATATGGCATTGGCGGCAGAAGCCTGCCGTGCAATGCGCGCGGTTAATCCTGATGCCGCAATCATCGGCCCTGCCTCCGCGGGGTTCGCGATGAAGTTTCTAGAGGACTTTATCAGGAACGACACAGAAGATTGCTTCGACGGCGTCAGCGTTCATCCGTATCGGGACTGGGATCCCGATTCTGCCTTTATCGATTGGCATAGGCTTCATGCCGCTATTGCAAGAGGGCGCCACCGCCGGACAAAGCTCGCAATTGACAGCGAGTGGGGCTACTCGGTGCAGAGTGGCCCATGGACCGAGCAACGTCAGGCCGAATATGTAATGAGGTTATACCTCACCGACCTTCTTGCCGACGTAGCCATCACAATCATCTACGACTGGCGAAACGACGGCCTGGATCCTCACGATAAGGAACAGAATTTCGGACTGTTGGATTTTTACGGGAAGCCAAAGCCGGTCGCAGACGCTTTGATCGCAATGATTCGCGCCCTCGATGGCTCAACAGCCTTGGGCAAAATAAAGGCGTCTGCAAGGGCCGCTGCCGTGGCATTTGGCACCCCGAACGGCCCACTGAAAATCGCTGCCTGGTCGGTCGACTCCACGCCGATGGAATTGGTCTTAGGGCCAACTCTCTGCCTCGATACCCCGGAGTCGACCAGGCATGCGTGCGCCTCTGGGGGTGCAAGGATTCAAATAGACCCCATACGACTGAGCGTCAGTGGCAAGCCGGTCGTCGTCGAAGCGACGGTCAAGAGCTGCTCTACCGCTAGCAATGCCACTGCCACGTTCGCGTCGTGGTGCGACAGCCGTCCACCGACGGTCCCTTGATCATGGAAATCACAACAGTCTCGTGCTCACCAACCCTGCGTGCAACATGAACCAACAACCCACTATTTACTCTCCCATGCTGCCTGCGCAGGACTTGCCGCTGCAGGCGCCCGATCTTGGAAGTACCGTCGATAACATTTGGCAAATCGTCTGGCGCCGCCGATGGCAGTGTCTGTCGATGTTCGCCTGTGTTGCGCTCTTGGGGACGGTGTTCTTGATCGCGCAGACACCACGGTACACGGCACATACTATTATGACTGTGAGTTCCAGGGACCCTGATCTGGCGACGACAGATAAGGTGGCCCCCGTTGCTCGCGCATCGTCTGATCGCGAGCCGGAGATCGAAAGCGAAATCCAGCTCATGCTGTCAAACCAGGCGCTGGCAAAGATCGTGCACGATCTGGGCCTGGATCACGAGAATGATCTGCAACGTCCGGTTTGGGATTCCGGCAAACTGGCAATGCTCCATACATTGTGGATTGCCTTGATCGACGGTGACATTGAGAAGCTACAAGACGGTTTGAGGGGAACACCGCATGCAAGCCCTGTGAATCCCATCGACGCCATCGTCGAGTCCCTAAAGAAGAGCGTGAAAATCGAGCAATTGGGACGGTCGGGGACGGTGGATATATCCTTCACGGCTCGTGATCCGGCCTTGGCTGCCAGAATAACCAACACGATAGCCGATGCCTACATCGAGAATCGACATGCCGCGAGAAGGTTCGAGGCCGAACGCGCGGCAAGTTTTTTAAGAACTCGGTCCGCCGCGTTGCGGCAAGAACTCGCCGACGCTGAGAGAGCGGTAGAAGACTTTCGAGCCAGTAGCGTGCTTGCAGATGGACGCGACATTGACCATCTGCGCGCGGAAATGGAGAAGGCTAACGACCAACTAACAGGCGCGCGAGTTGCGAGAGCCGCGGCGATCAGCAAGCTCGAAGCGGTCGAGTCGAGAGTCCGCAAGTACGGCATCACCGCCGCGTTGGAGTCGGGAGACGCCGGCGTAGTCACGCTCGATGACCGCCTCCGGGAGATGACAGCGCAGGCCCGCGCGAAGGTTGCCGGATTGGTTGACTTGGGAGACAAGCAGCCAGAGGCCCAACGCGCAAGGAACCAGGCAAACGTGCTTCAAGGAGAGGTGGTCTCGAAGGCAGAAGCGCGGCTAAGTAAGCTCAAATCGGACGTAACCGCTGCCGATCTGCAGATAGAACAGCTGAAAAGCTTGTTGCAAACATCTCGCTCCAATTTGGATCGCCTGAGTGTAGCTCTCATTACCTTAAAGGGCCTTGAGCGAACGGCCGGCGTATCGCGAGCGGTGTATGAGGCCCTCCTCAATCGTATCAAAGTCACTGAACAGGTCGGCTTCAACGAGGCAAATGGCTGGATCCTGTCGCGGGCGATCCCTGCCGTTAATCCGTCCTCACCCAAAATAATTCTCATAGTGGGCGCGACGCTGGTCCTGGCATTCGGGGCCGCCCTATCATTCGCATTGCTGGCTGAGCACAAAGCGGGTCGGACCATACTTAGTGCGCAGCATCTCATCGACAAGGGCCTGAAGTCGTTAGGGATCGTTCCGGATCTCGGACGTCGCGTCGATTCCATGTCAGCCGCACTCGCGACTACCGGCCAGACTAATTCTCCCTTCTCGGAGTCGATCGCAGGCATTTTTACTTCGCTCTTGGAACTGGCTCGGCATCGGAGCTCGGCGCTGGTGTTTCTGGTCACGTCCTCGTTGCCATTCGAAGGTAAATCCACGACCGTCATCGCCCTTGCCGCTAAAATGGCGGCCGCCGGCAAGCGGGTTCTTTTGGTCGACGCGGACCTGAGGGCTCCGCAACTGCACAAGGCTTTTGGCATCACAACGAGCCGCGGCGTAACAGATTGCCTCGATCCGTCTCGTGATCTGAACCACTCCATCCATGTTGACCAGAAGACCGGGATCTCAATATTGACCGCAGGCCAGGCTTGTCGAGAGCCACAGAACGTCCTGAATGCGCAGCGGTTGATCGACGCGATGCAAGATTGGCGTGCCTCCTATGACTTCATCCTCATCGATTCGCCGCCTGTCCTGCCTATTTCCGACGCTCGCATTTTGCTTCCTTTGACCGACTACTGCATTTTCGTGGCGCACTGGCGCAAAACGAAATGGCTTGCAGCGATGCATGCATTGCGGCTGTTGCAGGAGTCAGGTGCGCACCTCGCAGGCGTTGTCGTCTCGAAAGTCGACGTTAAACAGCTCGCGACCTATGAGTTTGCGGACTCCGAGATATATGGCCGTGCATACCAGCGGTACCTTTTAACGCACAGCGTTCAATAGTGCCGCCACAATGTCCGACCGAATCGCTCGAACCTACGTCGCGTCCGCTTTGTCGGTGCTTTGCGCTCTGCCATATCTCCTTGGAATACAGGAGCAAAGACTGAATGTTTGGTCGCTTGTGTTCACCTCAGGGGAGGGAGATCCGGCGAAACAAGCCGCGCTGCTCGTCCTTTATTGTGTCGGTGTTCTTCTTCTCATAGTTCAGGTGCCGCCGCGATGGCTGCTCTTTGTCGGCGCACCCCTCCTGATACTGCTCGCGTGGTCTCTGGTTTCGATAATTTGGTCAGTCAATCCGGACGGCAGCGCCAGGCGGCTCGTAGCCTTGTTTGGCACCGTGGCTCTTGGGGCCTTTGCTGGAATTCGCTTCGATGTCGCTGAATTCATACGGCTGCTGACAAAAGTAGCCGCCATCGTGATTGTTGCATCATTCGTCGTCGCAGTGGTCCAGCCGGAATTCGGTCTCGATCCCGAGGGCCGTTTGCGAGGCGTGTTCTTTCACAAGAACTATCTCGCTTCCTTTGCGGCCATTGCGATGTTCACGATTTTCCTGCGTTTGACTGTCAAGATGGATCGCAACGCGACGACGAAGGTGTTGCTCGGCCTGCTGTTTATTCTTTGCTTTTTCTCCCTCGCGCTGTCGCGATCAGCTGGACCCCTTCCAGCTCTGTTCGTGGCGTTGATGACGGTGGGCGTCGTTCAGGCAAGCCGCGTCAGTAATGGAATGTTTCGGTCGCTCGTGCCAATGGCGATCTCGCTCGGCGGCGTATGCGCTGGGGCGCTTGTGATCTTTGTTGGAGGGTCGATGTTCGAGCGCGGGGCCGACCTTTCGGGTCGCACGGAAGTGTGGAAGTTCGCCGCCCTGATGATCGAGCAGCGACCCTGGCTGGGGTATGGCTATGGTGTCTTTTGGTTGGGTGAAAATGCGCCCGGCGCAGCTTTTTGGAGATCATCTCTAAATTTCGTGCCCCATGCCCACAATGGATATCTCCAGCTGGCACTCGATACTGGTGCCATCGGTCTAGGCTGTCTGGCGGCCGCCTTGATCAGTTTTGCCATTAAAGTGGGCTTGCTGTTGCGCCACCGCCAGAACGCCCGCCTACTTTGGGCTGTCGGTTTCATTGCTTTCTTCTGCGTCATCAATCTTGGCGAGGCCGATGCATGGTTGGGAAACGACCTGCATACCATCCTCTTTGTCTACGTCATGGTGCATACGAATGTGGAATACGCCCGCTACACCGGCCTGGCCTTCAATCTCAGAAAATCCAAAGTGGCCCTTCGTACTCCTGGATCCGGCAGCTTCGCATGACGAGCCAGTCGAGCCCGCTTGTACCTGACCGACGACCGATCGGGCGAATAGTGACGCTGCTATGCGGCGCGATAACCGCCGCCGGCCTCGGGTTTGCAGTTCAGTTGGTTCTCTCGCGCACATTGGACGTGCCCAGCTATGGTCGTTTTGTCGCGATGCTCGCAGTCGCAAACGTTCTCTCACCGCTCGCATCTTGGGGGCTGGGATGGATGTGGCTCCAGGTGTACGGCAGCGAAGGGTGGAATGCGTATCGCTGGATTTCCGTTTCCTTGCGTGCGTTGGGGCTTTCGTCATCGGCCGCCATAGTTCTTATGGTCAGCTATCTATTGGTGAGTGAACCGACTTCATCTAACAACGTGATCATTGTCGTCATGGCGATGATCGTGATCATGCTGAGCCAAAGCCAGGTGGAGATCGTTTCGGCGCGCCTGCAGCTCGAGGAACGATACGGCCTGCTGACAGTTTGGCAACTCTTCGCCCCGGTTGGCCGCGCGCTCATCATTCTTGTGCTCCTCGAAGCTGGCTACCGGGATCGATTGAGCCTGCTTGTAGGCTTCGCTCTGGTAGCGACAGCTGCAAGCGTCTTTGCCATCGTGTCCTTCGAGAACGTCCGGCGTGGCGGTCTTAAGCTTGCAGGACACGGCCAGGCACCGCCGACGCCTCCACGTCAACCACCCCCCGAGCTGCGGCATGTGTTCACGGAGGCCCTGCCCTACGTCATGCAGACAATGTTCTTCCTCGTCGGCTCGCAGGGCATCGTGGCCATCATCGAGCGCCTGCTCGGCCCCCGCGATGCTGCCATCTACAACGTTGCCTTTCTTATCTTGAGCGCGGTGTATCTGATCCCGACCGTGATCTACACAAAGTACCTTGTCGGCAAAATCTTTCGATGGTGGGCGCAGGATCGGCAAATGTTCAACGCTGCCTTCCACGTCGGCGTGGCGGTTCTGCTGGGTCTCGGCCTCCTCTGCATGGCAATCGTGATGGTGGCCGCTCCGCTGCTGGTCTCTATTCTGTTTGGTTCGCAGTATGGCGACGCCGTTCCAGTCCTCATGATCCTGGCGATCGCGATCCCATTGCGTTTTGTCCTGCATACGTATGCCGCCGCTTTCTACTCGCGGCAGAATATGCTGCGTAAAGTCTGTTACTTGGGTATCGCGGTCGCGGCCGGCGTTGCCCTCAACTTGATCCTGACACCCCACTTTGGCCTTAACGGCGCGGCAATTTCCGCGGTGGCTGCGGATTTCTTGCTGCTTCTCCTCTACTTCCGGGGTGCGAGCGGGCATATCGAAGGCCTCGATGTCTGGTCCACCTTCAAGCCGAGTACTCTGCGCCGGTCGCTGGCCTATATTGGCAGGACTCGGGAGGTGCATTAGTGATCCACTCTAATTGCACGAAAGCTTTCTCACGATTAGACCTTTCGAGGTGAGCGGATGGTGCAACAGGCCTTTCACGGCGAGAAGACGTCACCGATGGTTTCCACGGTGATTGCGACGAAGGCGCGTCCCAAGTTGGTACTCCGCGCCGTTGCAACGGTTCTCCAGCAAACCTTTTCAGATCTAGAGCTAATTGTCGTCGTCGATGGTCCTGATGCCGAGACCGAGGCAGGTCTGTCACTCATAAGGGATTCGCGACTACGGGTTATCGTCAATTCGATGAATGTAGGATGTGCCGCCTCTCGCATGGTCGGTGTGAATGCAGCGAAGGGAGAGTGGGTCGCTTTTCTCGACGATGACGATGAATGGCTGCCAAAGAAACTAGAACATCAGATTGAAGAAATGCAGCGGACCACCGCCCTTGAACGCAGCAGACTTATCGTCACTTGCGCGATGCATATCGTTAGTCCTTTTGGTGACTCGGTGCGTCCCAAGCGCATTTACGATAATGGGCAAGCGTTCGATGTGTGGTTGTTTGATCGCACCGGCCTTCGCAATGGGGCCGTCTTTCAAGCGTCCTCCGTCTTGGTTTGGGCAGAGCTAGCGCGGACTTTGCGATTCCGGCCCGAAGCAGCCCATGAAGATTGGGACTTCGCCTTGAGGGCCAAGGCGGAGAAGGACGCAAAAATCATAACTGTGCCGAAACCTCTTGTCCGCCACTATCGGGATGATCTGACGCCGCGCATGACCAATGATCACAAGATAGCGGAGTCTTTGGACTGGCTGGAGAGCTTGGGCGGGGCCGTCTCCCGTCGCGGATATAGTGCCTTCTGTTTGAACGTTATTGCTTCTCACGCAGCAGACCGCGGAAAAGTCCGCTGGTTTTTGCCCCTACTGGTCCGAGCTTTCAAGCGAGGTGCCCCCACGGCTCGTCAGCTGGCGGGCTTTATCGGACTTTGGCTTATGCGCAAGCGCATGCGCCGGCTCATTCTCGGTTTCTTGTTGGATCGCCGGCGGACGGGTGACGTAGCGTTGACGGAGACAATGCGGATGTCCACGAAGTGAGTTCAGGACATCGTTCGTGCAATAGAGCAAGCAGACGTGCCGTGTTGCCAGCCTTTGCCTGCCCGCGGATAAGCGCTCTTTCTTCTTCACATTCAATTGCCCGTACCTTGCTCAAGCCCAAGACTTTGAGCGCTTAGACGCGCGCCCGGGTGAAGCATCCGCCCGTCGAGTCCGCACCGGGGAAGCACGCGCCCCTTCGGCATCCGGCCATCCCGCTCCCCCTGCCGGCCGGCCGGCTGATCGACATGGCAGCCGGTCCAGGTGTCGAGATTGATGGCAACCTAGATCGGGCTTGAAGCCTCCGAGGTAACCCCGCCTCGCGTCTGGTGTGGCGCCGTCACTTCGATGAGCTTGGGCGGGACACGATATCATCACTCGCAAGGGCTCACGGATGGGCGCAGAGGGGGTGTGGTATCGCGGACAAGCCGACCACTTTTACCAATGCCCTCTGCGGCCACATGGTCGATGAGCGGGATCTAGGTCATGGAACGCCTCGGCACGCACGCAGCACCGCAGAAGAAGCCCGCTCGGGGATGGATGATACCCATGAGAACCCCGCTCGTGCTGCCCTTCTGCATCGCCTTGGTGGCATGCGATAGCGGCAAGCCGGCCTCTACAGGCCCGCTAAACGGCTCAATCTCTCGAGCCTTGCAACGGGGAATGACCGAACAGCAGGTGGCCGACGTCAGCCGTAGTCGTGTGCCCGACCGAACCGTGGAGACCACCTGCGGGAAGGAGACGCCGAAGCCGTTTGACTGCAAAGTGTACATTTACGATGGCGCGCTGCGGGCCGGTCAGTACGACCGGAAGCTTACCGTCGTCTTTGAGAATGTCAGCGGGCGATGGATAGTGACCCAATGGCTCTGACATGAAAACACCTCCCACGTTGCAGCAAGCTCCCAATCTCCAAAAATCATTCCGCTGGTGTGGCCGAAGTGAGAAGGGCGATTAGCCGACGTCTGATGGCGCGGCTTGAAAAAAGAATACCGAAGTGCAGGCACCCTGCCATTCCATCCCTTGACGAGCCTGCGCAATGTTGTGCTTTGAATCTGCCGAGACTCATCAGGAGATTCGGCATCCATGTCCCAACAGACCGACGACAGGCCATCCGGCCTCAGCGCCCGAGAGCGGCGCCTCGCTTTGGCCGTCCAGATCGCGGCAAGCCGCACGTCCCTCGATTCGGACTGGCCCGAATTGGACGCCAGCCTGCTCGAAAACAGGCGCGCGCCCGTCCCGTCCTTTCCCCTCGACCTCCTGCCGGCTTGCTGGCGCGACTGGGTGAACGACACTGCCCGCTCGGTCGGCGCACCGGCCGACTACGTGGCCCAGTCCCTGCTGGCCGCGGTCGCCGGCCTCTGCGGCGCGGGGGTGTCCGTCTGCGTCTCGCCCGCTTGGTCCGAGCCGCTGGTGCTGTGGCAGACGCTGGTCGGCGGGCCGTCCAGCGGCAAGTCGGCCGCGCTCGCCACCTTGCGCCGCCCGCTTGCGGCGATCGAGCAGGAGTTTCAGGCCGGCGCGGCAGCGGAAGGCCAACCGCGGATCCTGGTCACGGACAGCGCCGTCGAAGCCCTCGCGGATGCGGTCGAGGGCAATCCGCGCGGCGTGGTCCTCTGGCGCGACGACGCCGCGGCTTGGTTGGGACAGTTCACCAGCGGCGATGCACCTGTCGACTGGCCGAACGCCTGGGCGGCCGGCGCCTTAACGCTCCCGGGACGCCCGGCGCCGGTTGAGATCGGGAAGTTTCCCGTAAGTATGCTCGGTACGATCCAGCCCGACAGGCTGGAGGAGACGCTGCGCGACGGCGACGAAAGGCTGCTGGCGCGGTTCCTCTATTCCTGGCCCGACCTGCCTCTCTACTGCCCGCTGGGCGAGCGCGCGCTGCCTGATGACGACAACGCGCTCAACAGGCTGCGGCGTATCGCCCGGCAGGCGCGCACGCCCGACGACCCGCTGGTGCTCACGGTCGACAAGCAGGGCGCCGAGGCGCTCGACGGTTTCCTTGCCGCGCTGCAGGCCGAGAGGCGCCATGTCGAGGGGTTGGAGGCAGCCTGGATGGGCAAGGGAGGCTCCTCCGTGGCGCGGCTCGCCGGCATGATCGAGCTGCTCTCCTGGTCCGGCCTCGCCTCGTCCGGTCTGCCCGGTCATCTCGGGCGCGACCATGTGGAGGCTGCGGTCGGCCTCTGGCAAGGCTACTTCCGGCCGCACGCCGCGGCGCTGTTCGATCGCGCCGTGCCGACCCAGTTGGAGCAGCGGGTGCGGCGGGTGGCGCGCTGGCTGCCGGGAACCGGCCAGGCGACGGTGTCGCGCGAAGACATCCGGCGCGATGCGCTGCTTCAGTCGGCGAAAGCGGTCGAAGTGGACGGCGTGCTCCACCGGCTCGAGGAGGCGGGGTTCCTGCGCCTCATGGCGGTCGAATCCTCGCGGCTCGGCGGGCCGCGCGCCAGGCGCTGGCAGGTCAATCCAGTGCTGGCTGCGCCGTCAAATGGCTAGCGCTAACTGCGCTAACTGCGCTAACCCGCAGCAGGCAGTTCCGCCGCAAGCGTGGCGAGACCTTCCGCCGCGCTGCCTTGTCGGACGCCGCCTCGCCGCTATAGTCCGCCCGATCCTGCATTGGATAGGACGATAGGAGTAGCGTATGGCGGTGTTCGGCAAGGCCCAGTACATCAAGCGTGTCGAGGACGATCGGCTTCTGACCGGCACCGGCGGTTTTACCGACAACCTTGCCCGGCCCAATCAGGCGCATGTCGTGCTGGTGCGTTCGCCGCATGCCCATGCCCGGATCGTCAAGATCGACGCGGTGGCCGCCCGCAAGGCCCCGGGCGTCGTCGCCGTCTTCACCTGGGACGACATGGCCAAGGACGGAGTCGGTGACTTCTCCTTTCCGGCGATGTTCCCCAACGCTGACGGCAGCAAGCCGGAGATGACGCCGCGCCGCTCACTGGCGCACGAGGCCGTGCGCTATGTCGGCGAGGCGGTGGCGGCCGTGGTCGCCGAAAGCCGCGCCCAGGCGCAGGACGCCGCCGAGCTGGTCGAGGTCGAGTACGATCCCCTGCCGTCGGTGAGCGAGATCGAGGATGCCCTGAAGCCCGGCGCGCCGCAGGTCTGGAAGGGCGCACCCGGCAACATGGTCGGTTTCAACCGCATCGGCGACGTCGCCAAGGCCGACTCAGCCTTCAAGCAGGCGGCCCACGTCGTGTCGATCGACATCGTGCATCAACGGCTGATCGTGAACGCCATGGAGCCGCGCGCCGTGATGGCCGAGTGGGAAGACGATCGACTGGTCGTGCATATCGGCAGTCAGAATCCGTCAGGGACCCGCGACACGCTGGCCGACGTCATCCTAAAAATGCCCAAGGACAAGGTGCGCGTGGTCGTGCGCGACATCGGTGGCGGCTTCGGCATGAAGGTCGGCATTCAGCCCGACGAATCGGTCGCGGTGTGGGCGGCCAAGGTCCTGGAGCGCCCCGTGAAATGGCGCGCCGAGCGCAGCGAGGAATTCGCCGCTGCGACGGCCGGCCGCGACCAACTCCACAAGTGCTCGCTGGCGCTCGACAAGGACGGCAAGGTCCTGGCGCTCCGCATGGAAGCCTTCGCCAATGTCGGCGCCTACCCGTCGGGCGCGGGCGTTGCCATTCCGCTGTTCGTCGGGCCCAAGGTCACGACCGGGACCTATGACATCCCGGTCGTCGACCTCAAGATCACCTGTGTGCTCACCCATTCGGCCACGATCGGTGCCTATCGCGGCGCCGGCCGGCCCGAGTGCCTGCTCAACCTCGAGCGCCTGATGGACTCGGCAGCGCGCCAGATCGGCATGGATCCAGCCGAGTTGCGCCGGCGCAACTTCGTGACGCCCGCGCAAATGCCCTACACCTCTGCGGTGGGCGAGCAGTACGATTCGGGCGACTTCAACCTCTTCCTCACCAAGACGCTCGAGGCCGCCGACTGGAAAGGCTTCGACGCGCGCAAGGCCGAGGCAGAGAAGCGCGGCAAGCTGTACGGCCGCGGGCTCGCCTCCTACGTCGAATGGACCAGCGCCATGGTCATGAACGAGATGGCCCATTACGAGGTGAAGGCCGACGGCAAGGTCGTGATCTGGATGGGCACCCAGGGCATGGGCCAGGGTCTTGAGACCAGCTTCACCCAGCTCGCCTCGGAGCTTTTGGGCATCGAGGCGTCCCAGATCGAGATCGCCATGGGCGATTCCGATCGCGTGGGCGGTGTCGGCTCGATGGGCTCGCGCTCGGCCTATATCGGCGGCTCGGCCGTGCTGACCGGCAGCGAGAAGCTCGTGAACAAGGGCAAGGAGCTGGCGGCCGACGCGCTCGAGGCCAGCGCCGCCGACATCGGCTATGCCGCGGGCCGCTTCACCATCGCCGGCACCGATCGCGGCATCGGGCTGGGCGAGCTTGCCGCCCGGCAGCCCGACAAGCGCATCTTCATCGAGAACGTCAATTCAGTGGCGGGAATCGCCTGGCCGAACGGCGCCCATGTCGGCGAGGTCGAGATCGATCCCGACACCGGCCGGATCGAGCTCAAGCGCTACACGACCGTCGATGACGTCGGCCGGCCGCTGCACCGGCCGATCGTGTTCGGCCAGATCCAGGGCGGTTGTGCCCAGGGCATCGGCCAGGCCCTGCTCGAGGAGAATGTCTACGACCGCGAGACGGGCCAGCTCATCACCGGCTCGTTCATGGACTACGCCATGCCGCGCGCCACAACCTTCCCGACCTTCTCCAATGCGCTCGACGACAGCGTGCCGGCCAAGACCAATCCGCTGGGCGCCAAGGGCGTCGGCGAATCGGGCGCGGTCGGATCGACTCCGACGGTGATGAACGCGATCATGGATGCGCTGTGGCCGTTGGGCGTGCGCAATGTCCAGATGCCGGCAACGCCGCATCGGATCTGGCAGGCCATCCAGAGCACCAAGCACT